>Ga0153924_1000574_pt1 | contig 22490 bp, 11 predicted proteins | sample TSNJ008MetaG_FD_104709 | JGI IMG/M metagenome (GOLD analysis project Ga0153924, IMG submission 104709) | Attine ant fungus gardens microbial communities from New Jersey, USA - TSNJ008 MetaG | ecosystem: Host-associated > Fungi > Mycelium > Unclassified | place: USA: New Jersey, Wharton State...
TCCCTGTACCACTCTAGGATTCATACCCTTTTCAAGAAGTCTTGTTGCCACAGTATGGCGTATACAATGTGGATGCATTTTTTCAATATGAAATGGTTGATCACCTGTGTACTTTGATTCTACTTCTACCATCTTATTATAAATTTTTATCACACTGTTTAAGTCTCTTTCAACTGCATACCTATTAGCCGGGGAACCCATTGTTGTACAGAATACCAAATTACCAAAATCTTCTTTAGCCCTCCACCTGTTACCTAATTGCTTTTTCAACTCATTACGTTTTATAATTTGTGATTTCAAGTATATTTCAGTTTCACCAAAGAAAGGAATTGCCCTACAAGAATTTTGCGTTTTAGGAGTTGTCAGTTCCTCGATTTTTACTCCGTTTTCATATTGGCTTGTCAATGTTCTTCTCACATAAATGAATTTATTAGTAAAATCTATATCTTCATCCTGTAATCCACCAATTTCACCAACTCGCATACCAGTAAGAAACATTATATAATATAATTCTTTGTACCAATTATCATTAGATGTAATATAGTTAAGAAATGCATCTTGTTCTTGCTGGGTTAATACTCTTTTCTTTACAGGTTCGTTTTCTGGAATCAAAACACCAACGCAAGGATTTCCCATCATTAGTCCATTGGCGGTAGCTGCATCAAAACACTGTTGCAATACGCCTGTTGCTTCACGTATAGTTTTTGCAGTATACCCCTTTTCTACTAAGTCGGCTACACAAGTCTGAATACTAATTTGTTTAATATCATTCAAACCTTTTGTTCCAATCCTAACTCCATATAAACTTGTAACTCTTCTTTTATAATTATATGTACTGGATTTTTTTAGCGTAGGTTTTTTATACTTCTCATACCACTCATCAAACCATTCATTAAGAGTTATATCTTTTCTTGCGACTGCAACTTGTTGAACTAATGCTTTATACTTTTCTTCCTCAAACTCTTCTTTTAATAATTTTAGATTTGTTCCATATAAACTAATTTCTTGCCCTTTTACAGTGGCTCTTGCAAAATATCTCCCATCCTTTCTTTGAACAATACCTTTACCAATTTCTTTACCTTTAAGGTCTTTACCCATAATATTACATTCCTTTCTAAATTCTTAAAAGTTATGTATAATTATGGTATTAATGAAAATGCAACTAATCACAACACCATTATACATACTTAACACTATATTTTCAACTGAAACTTTGCCACCTTATCCAGATATTCATCTAGTAAATTTTTATTGGCAAATACTCTTCTTCCAACTCTTACAGTAAATGTACTCGTTGGATTATTTAAAATTTCACGGACTTTTGTTGCTCCTAAACCTAAATAAGTGCAAATTTCTTCAACAGACATCAACTTTTTATCCACCAATATCTTTTCTATCATATATGCAAATCATCCCTTCATATAAAATTATTCAAAAAGGGACTACCCATTTTTAGAGTAGTCCTTATTCTTGAATTTCTAACTTTTAATAATACATAACTTTATTACCTTACTTACGTCCAGTTTTGCGAGTTTCTTTATATAATTGATTCATTGTGTATTTACATGATTTTTCCACTATCTTCTCTAAGCTTGGTAAAGTATCCTTTGTTACATCACCTTGAACATTCAATAATGCATCGTAATGATAATTGTAGTTTACAACCTCTTTACCTACACCAGTTGGCATCTTACTAAAATCAAAAGAGGTAGCTTCAATGATTTTAGCCCCAGGATTTATAGCGTCGTTATTTTGAGCCATCTCCCAGAGGTTTTTTGTCATAGCGGAAGTAAACACTACATCTTCTTTTAATAAAGGAGTAAGTACACCGTCTTTTGTAAAAATCAATTCTGGCCCATTTTCTTGCGTGAGAGCGGTCATATCATATGGAACAGATTTAGTACCTGATGCATATGTTTTATCTGCACCAAGGACATTTCTATAGTCTTCTTTATTTAGATTAACCCCATCATTGCTATTAATAAGAGCATAAAGAGCATCGTTAATAGTCTCGGCTGCTTGTATCACAGTCGTTTCAACGTCCTTGAAAGCTTCTGTCATATCATCCAAATTCTGTGATAAAGCCTTAACATATTTTTCGTAATCCTCAGTTAACTGTTCTGACAGATCATCTAATCCCTGTACCTGTAATTCATATACATGATCCTTGATAGTATCATCTAACTCTTCTTGTGCTTCGGTAAGTTTAGCCTTAATACGTGCAAGTTCAGCAAGATCATCTGAGCGTGTAGAACCTTCCAGAGCTAAAGCTTGCGCCTGTAATGCCTGTATTTCTTTTGCTTTGTTTTTCAGAGTCTTATCATAATCATAATATTCTTTCTTACGTTTTAAAGCTTCCTTACGTTTATCAATTACTTTACTCAATGCGTCCAGTTCAGCCTTTGCTTGATTCTTGAGAACAGACAAAACAGATTGTCTTGAAGACTGTAATCCTGATAATGCTTCTCGCATAGCTTGCTGTGTCTGATTTACTTTTTCCTCAAGATCTGCTTGGGAAAACCCAGATTCAAGACTCTCATTCGCATATTCTTCCTGGGCTTTTCGGTACTCTTCCAAAGCATCCTGAAATATTTTCATGTTTGTATTGTAATCATCAATGTCAAGAGAAAGTTTAGCCAGACCAAAGTCAGTCAACTTACCATCTAAATCAAACATCATATCATCATCAATTAAGCCTTTTAGATCACTAATTGCACTTTTTAAAGTCTTTGCTGCTTCTATAGATCGTTCTAAATCACGGAATAATACATCAAAACGCATACTATCATTTGCATCTTGAATATCAACAGATAACTCATTGACAGCAGTATCCGCTTGGATGATGGCGGTCTGCATTTCTTTCCACTCGGCTGTACCAGTTTTTATCTTCCCGGATTTAACGGATTCCTCTAGTTGTTTCTTTAAAGCAGCACTTTCAGCTTCCTTTGTTGCTAACTCTGCTTTTTTACCATTGATTTCTTTTTCCCAATCAGCTTTTGATAAATCAGAATCAGCATATGTTTTACCAGTAGCCTGTTTCAATTTATTTTGGCTTGCAGCTAATGCAGACTCAGCACTCTTCAATGCTAATTCAGTTTCGTACGATGCTTTTACATTGTCAAACTTAGCCTTTTCTGCTTCAATCATAGCTTGAGCAAGTTCAGCTTGTGACTGTGCTGCATTAGATGCTGCGGTATCTTCAGCTTCTTCAGCAATTTTAAGTTCTTTCGTTGCTTTAGTAGCAGCTTTAACCGCCGCATTATGTTTCTTAATAGCTGCTAGAGTCTTCTTATCTGTTATACCTTTTGTAGAAACGGTCTTACCAGCTTTTAAAGCTTTTTCCTGTGAGTTATTAAGATTCTTAGTAATGCTCTTCTTGTTGGATAATTTTTTTGCACTATTATTTTTCTTTTTCTCAGCTTTATTTTTCTTTACCTCAGACTTCTGAGCATTCTTTATAGTCTTATTGTATGAATTTTGATTCTCTCTATTTACTTCCTGCTGAACTCTAACCTCTTCATCAGCTAATAAGTTTTGATATCTCCACTCTTCACCTGGGGCATAATTATCCCTAATCATGCTATAATTATCCTTGGCAGTATTATATACAGTCTTAGCGGTTTTCTCCTGTTTTTCAGCTATCTTTTGATTTTCGAGAGATTTATTGTAAGCAACGGCTCTTTTCTTCTTCGCACCAGATAATTTTTTGGTAGATATTTTCTTACCAGCATTAACTTTCTTCTTCTCCTTCTTAGTTAAGTTGGATTTTTTAAGAGTCTTAGCGGTTTTATCTACTTTATTATCTGCTTTACTTGTTGATTTTTGTGTTTTATTATATTCCTTTTTAGAATCTGTTACAGCCTTATTCTGTATTTTCAACAATGCTGCTTGAGTAGAACCGCCCTGAGAAGCAGCAGAGGACTGTGCGTTAAGAGCATCCAAACCTTTATATGAAGATTTTAATTTCTCAATTTTCTTCTCGGCTCTTTCAATGGGTATATTCGCCCACTGTTCAAACAATTCCAACTGAGAATTTTGCAGATTGATAACTTCACCACGGAGATCAACAATTGCCTGTTTACAATTCTTAGCTTTACCGTACCAGTCCTCATAAAGCTGGATTTTTTCAGCTAACTTTTTACCTTCATCAGTAGAGGTATCTATTTCATTGATACTATACTCACCTTTTTGAATTTTCTTTTTCCATGCTTCAGACAACCCAACAGAATCAGCTTTATTTATATATTTCTTATATCCTTTTTGATTACCAGTTATTTCTTTTTCCTTAGAAGTAATCTGTTTATCAGTGGTTTTTATCTGCTTTTTTAAAAGAGAAGATTTCATGGTAAATGAAATATAATCAGTTATTTTATCTGCAATTTGTGATATCTTATCGGCAAAAGCCTTAGTTTTATCTGCAAGATAATTCAGACGTGTCTCTACGTTGTCGATAGTCTGTGTGGATTTTTCAGTTGATTCGGTATTTTCATCTGTAGCTTTAGTATTATTATTTGTAGATGTAGTATTTGCGTTGGTTGAGGAATCGGATAACTTATTTCCAGCAGCTCCACCACCAAAAGCGCCACCACCCCCACCGATTCCGGCTCTAGCATTTCCATGAGCTAATGCATTCCCATTAAATAATGCCTTTGCACGAGAATTGGTATATCCTTTTGTTAATATTTCTCTCGTTTGAAGGTGATTGAATACAATGTCACCCTTTTTTAAATGTGCAAATTCTGCACCGTTATCACCAACGGTGAAAAATTTATTTCCACGTACAACCAGTTCTTGTCCAAGTTCCCCGGTTAAAGCTGTAGTATCTCTGTCTTCTCCCCACGTACCAGATGAAAAAGCCGTGCCTACAACGCCATCACTAAAACTTGCTGACTTTATAATTGGCGTACCATGCGCATGAGCATTACCTTGCGCTTGGAATCCAACTCCTAAAATACCACCGCCAGAGGGCTTTTCAACATTGCCAAGTCTATAATTGACTTTAGCTTCTACATCAGGTACAGTTATTGGATATGTCCCCAAAGTAAAATTAGCCTTACCACTTGCATCTGGAACTTCTTCAGGACTTTCACCCAACTCATAATCAGCAGTTCCTTTTAATGTAGGCAGATTAATCTCATCAGCGTTGATTTTCCCTAAAATTTCATCCGTATTAAGATCGTCAATACCTAATCCAATTTGAATTTTTGGATTTATGCTTTTGATCTTTCCTTCAACTGTACTGATTTTTGTTTCGACTTCAGAGGTATCGGCTCCGATTTTTTGTTGGATTTCTTTTGTCTCATTTAAATCATAAAGCTGTTGTAATAATCCAATGGCATTTTGAATTTCACCGTCAAATCCACTAACATCAAAATTCATAATCAAAGGTTGGTCAGTTTTTGATTTCAGTTCAGCTATTTTTTCATCAATTTGAGTATTGGCTGCGTTTGCATCAACTTCAAAATCAGCCGTTAAAGGTATATCCCCATAGTTTTTAGATAAGGATGTAATCTGATCCTCAATCATCTTTGCAACTTCTTGTGAGTTTGCTCCACCTTCATCTAATACTTTTTGGCGTTGTTCTGCTAATGCGCCCATAGCCTTTTTAGCAGATGAAACTTCTGTGCTATAATCCTCTGCACTTTTATTAATAAGTTGTTCCATCAGTGAGAGGGAATCCCGAATGCTACCATTAAGTTCTTCAATTTTTGCTTTCTGTGCATCTATAGCTGTTTGACTACCGAAAGTCATACCTTCGGAAGTTTCGTATTTACCAGCGGCAGTAAGTTCATCCAGCTTTTCTTGCTCTTTTGCTAGTTGAGAGTAGAGATCTGAAATGTGCGCCACACCTTCATCAGTGGTAGCAAAGAAGTTGTTCGCAAACCCATAGTCATCAAGCCTACCAAGAGTTGACATAAACCACTCAAACGACATCCCCATATCAGTAGCGGCAGATTCAAGATCATCTATATTATATGACCATTTCTCAAGGGACTTACCATTCTCATCTACAGTCTTGGTTAATTCTGCAAAACCTTTTTCTTCCAGATCAGAAAGGAAATTCTTAACACCTTTAGAATCATCAGTCAGATAACGTTTTGCTTTAGCATAATTCTCTGCAAAATTTACAGCATCGTCCATACCGGTAGGAGAGAAGATGGTTGCTCCTTTTTTGAAATCATCAGTACCAATCTCACCGGAATCATATAATTCTTTGGTTTTTTCAAGGATATCCTTGTATTGCTTGTAATTATCTCCTTTGTTGGATGATTCACTAGCTGTGTTATATTCATCTAATAATGGAGTAGCATCAAGGTTAAATGCTTCTTGGATCTCATCTGCTATACGTCCAGAAACAACACCCATTTCTATAAGTTTATCAATAACAGTATCAATTGAAACATCATATTCTTTTGCTTTCGCTTTTAGTGCATCCCATGATGGTAATGCTCCATCTGCCACAGCTTGTAAATCTATATCAGACAAATCAGCTTTCTTTATTTCCTTGGCAAAATCTTTAAGAGAGCCAGAAGTTAATTCTTTATTGAATTCTCTTGCTGAAATTTCGGCATCCATTAGTTGTGATTTAACATCATCAAACATAGATTGGTATTCAGGATTCTTTTTAATAATATTGTCTACTTCTTTGCTGACAGTGCCAAAGTTTTCTGCGGCTGTCTTTACACCTTCATCAGCATTGTCTCCGGTTTGTAATAAAGCATCATTATACTCTTGTATTGATTTTGTGTAGCGATTGAATACATCTGCTGCGCTACCTTGCCCAGTACCTTTTGAAAACATATCAGCCTGAAGATATTGGTTATACATATCTTGATATTCTTCCAATACCTTATTTACTTTAGTCAACGAATGAGTGGAATTATCGAGGACATTATTAATAGAAAAATTTTCTTCTCCCCATACATCTTGTAATCCCCTAACTTCATTTTCAAAATCATTAATAACCTCACTCGCTTGTGATGCATCACCAATGAACTGTATGGTATAAGAACCATCTTCAAAGTCAGTTAGTTCAATACCTTTATCTTCATAATTCTTTGCAATGTTGGCAATTTCCAGTCCTGCGTTAGCATATGAACCATCTCCAAGATAATATTCACGCTCTTTAGTCATTTCTTTTTTTGCTCTGAGAAAACCACTTTCATCTTCGTTTATGATGCGTTTCGCTTCTGCTTCCGTCAACTGATTTAACTTTGCAAGTTCAGACTCATATGCATCTGATACAAGATTAATACCTTCTGCCTGTTTGCCGTATGTTTCAATTAACTGATTCTGGATGTCCAATAATTGAGATTTTGCATCGTAAGCTTCTTGATCAGTAAGAGTACCAGAGTTTAATTGATCGTGTAATTCACGGACTTTTGCTTTTTGTTCTTCAAGGCTGGCGTTTTGATCTGTCCATGATTGAACGGCTTCTTTTGCGGATGAAACAGCTTCTTCGACTGATCTTTTATAAGAATTCCATGCCATTACACCAGCAGTAACAGCAGTGGCTACTAATAAAATTGGATTTGCCATTAAGGTAGCCCATAATCCTTTAAGTGCTGTACCTAGTCCTGTCGTTGCTACTGCGGCAGTTCCTTGAGATGTTGCCAATCCCATAGTTTGTAATGCAGCTTGTGCTTCTGCCTGACTCAAGCCTTGACTTGTTAATATTGTCATTCTTTGAGTTGTGCTTAATGCTTGTGAAGATATTACTGCTTTTAGTTGACTATTAGATAAGCCATCCGTAAGAGCTAATAATTGATCCATTTGATCAGTTCCAATATTGCCAACTTTTAATAAGTCTAACGCCATTGAAAATTGCTTCATTTTAGTTGTGGCTTCCATAAGACCAACGCCAATAGAAGTTATACCCTTTAATGCACCTGCAACAGCAATACCCGCTAATGCGCCTTTTAATAGTCCCGTAGCGTCTACAAACTCAAGAACCGCTTTAGACGCATCTAAAATACCAGCATACATATCTCTGCTGATCGTCCCTGTAGCTAATGACTCGAATGTAGCTTGTAAAGATTTAGTTTTTGCTCCAATACCGTTTACATAATCGTCAAATTTTTCAAGAGCAGTTCCCTGGCTTTGATTTGCCACTTCTGCATATTGTGAAGCTGTGGCGTAATTTTCCATTAGCACTTTGAAATTTTCAGAATGATGTATACCGGCGAATGCTGTTGAAATCGCTGATTGCTGTACGGAACTAAATGATTTCCAATTACCACCCACTTCATCTAATACATCTCCAAAATTTCTAAATTCCTGTTTTGAGTCTCTTAATTTTATATCTAATGCTGTAAGTACAGTCTCAACATTTGATAAATCTTCAGTTGTGCCATCATCACCAATTAAAGATAGATTCCCAGCTTTAATATTGGACATGCGTTGAAAAATACTTTTATAACTTTCACCAACCGATGACATGGATTTTTGTGTTACTTCACCTGTAACAGATAAATACCCCAATAGCTTAGACATATCTACACCAGCAAGATTAGCCGACACAGCAGTTCTGGACATAGCTTCAGCTAATCCTCCGGCATCCGTGGCAGATACAAGGTCGATTGATGTTAGCTTGTCCACAATGTCTAATACATTTTGTGTTTCTACTTTATAAGCTTTCATACCAGCCGTAAGATATTCCGTACTTTTTGCTGAATCCAAATTAGCGACTTTTGATAATATCATAGAATTTGTAATCAAGTCATTTGTCTCTGATATGGATTTACCTTGTCGTAACCAATCACTGGCACCATCCGTAATTTCTGTCGTTGTTGCTCCAATTGTCTGACCTAGCTTATTATAGGTATTGACCATATTCTTTGTTTCTGAATATGAACCGCCTGTTGCCATTTGTAGATCAACAATAGATTCATCAATTTCTTTAACAGAAGAAACAGCCTGTTTTGCTGCTTGAGTAATCTCACGCAAACCAGTATGTACAAGACCAATTTTTGCGCCGGTTGCTACAAAACTCTTAAATCCAGTATTCAGCTTACCAACCGATCCTACCGTTTGTTCTGTAATAGATTGGGTCTTTTTTAATCCATCAGTAGCTTGTGATGTGTCAACACCTAACTTAACAGTGTTCCCTTTGCCAATCCCAGAAATCTGTTTTTCTATATCTGAAGTATTAATTTCAACATCTAATTTAATCTTTTCTTTTCGCTTTTGTAGTTCTGCAATCTGTTTTTCTAACTGTGAAGTATCTAACTCCGCTTGTATAATCGCTTTAAATTCATCTGACATATTTTATTATTTCCTCCACTAAAAAAGAGAGCAATAAATGCTCTCCTGAAATCTTTGCAAATATTTTAAAAATAGTAGCAATAGTAATTACTCTAAATTTTCTATATCGTCAGTTTCATCTTCTTCACGATCCACCATAAACTTAATTGCTTTGATTTCCTGAGAGGATAAATCTATTCCATCAATTAATGAATAAGCGACCATTTTTATTTCAACATCATTTTCAATTAATAGAAATTCACTTAAACGAGCTTTGTACTCATTTAAAAATTCATCCTTAATTTCGCCATGATCTAAAACTATAATAGTCTTATCCTCATCAATAAATTCTTTATCAATTATTTCTTTTGATTTCAGATATTTAGAGTGTATTTTTTCTAGTAATTCAAAGTTATCTTCTAAAACCCAAGAAAATGCACATGGCATTCTCATGTCTTTTTTAATGAATTTTTGTAATGATTTTAAAATATTAATTACTTCTAATGTCGTCATTGTTTTTCTTTCGATTTTCATTTTTATAAATCCTCCATTGAAATAGGAGAGTAGTTATTACTCTCCTCAAATTTTATAAATAAAAAATAATTATTTTATGATGTTAAATTATACGCTTTTGTATATATCTTATATATAGGCTATTCTCACCCAACTGCTTGATGGTGGTGTATAAGCCGCTGTTCCAACATTTCTTATATAAATATTTGTAGAACCACTAAAACCTGCATATATGAGTGTATGTGAAGAACCACTACAGTAGATATTAACGCCTATTATACTATTTCCAGAAGGTATAGTTGTTGATATAGTAATTATAGATTGTGCTGCAATGGATGACGTTGGTATGGTTACTTGTATGAACTTCGGCAAATTAAGCGCACTAATTGTTCCAGTAACTGAAAGGTCACCACCTACTATAAGAGATCCAGCTGCCCAAACCCCTCGTGGGCCATATAATCTCAATCGACCTTGAAATTCATCACCTTCATTCCAATCTGGTATACTTAATGCAGCATGTGTCTGTCTTACATTATTATACAAACAAGATAAGTTTACTGTATTAATAGCTGTAATAGATTCCGCATCAATGTTACCAGTAAAATAAGCTGAACCGGCACTGCTTAGAAACAAATTTTGTGTTCTGATGTATCTATTGTTTAAATCAATTCTCATTCCTGCACTGGAAAAATTCCCAGAACTATAAGCGTAATTGCTTGACTGTAAAATACCTGCGGTTATTGTTCCTATATTGGAAGTTAATGCAGAAAGTGACGTGACAGATATTTTATCTGCATCTATCGTGCCAGTAATTATATTATTCCCATTTATAATAGTCGTTCCTGTCTGATGAAACGCTCCCGGCAACTGACTTGTATTATCAACTTCTTCTAATTGAAATGCATCAAAATATACGGTATACGCTCCGCCAACTGCAATATAAGGAGTAACATACGGATATGAACTAGTGGTAGTAAATCTCACATAAATTCGTTTCCATCCATCGCTACTTGTTACAGTGAAACTGGAAGTAGTATTTGAGGTTAAGGTATTAATTCCAGTATGTTTTGAAGCAGCAATAGTAATAGTTATAGTTGAAGTAGATTCAGTCCTTACGTAACATGACAATATATAATTCTTATTGGGGCTTATTTTTGTGTATCCAAATTTGTTTGTATAATCGCCCAAATACAAAGGACATGTTCCACCGCTTGTTGTAACGCATTTTATTGATTTTGTACCACAATAATAATAGTCTGTAGACAAGGTTGTAGTCATATACGCACTTATAGAAAAGTGTGGAACATCTGTATATTGTTCAAAAGTGTCAAAACCATCAACGATTAAGTTTGTACCAATACCTACTTGTAGTTTACCTGTCGTTATAGAACCAGTATATATCTTATCTCCATCAATTAAAGTAGTATTATTAGCTGAACACCAAAATGCTATTTTTGAATCTAAATTACTTACCGTAATAGATTGAGAGCTAAGATAGTCGTTTAAATTACTATTTTCTATGTCAACTAGGCTACCAGGAACAGAACCAGATTCGATTGTTACTTTGCCTTTGATTTCAACACTACCACTTGAATTTATTTTGAAATTCCGACTATTAATTGTAAAATCATTGAGATTTATTAAGCAACCACTAGTGTCAGGCACATAATTCTTACTCTTTAAATAACCACCAGTAATTATAGAATCAACCCCACCAGCAATTGCGTCATTCTCAATATTCCAATTACCAAGTTTGGAAGTAATAGCGGTAAGATTAGCAATGGTGGCTGTTTTAATATCTCCATCTATTATATTAGCAGTTTGCGCCCATAGGTTATTAACATCAATCTGTTCAGCCGTGATTGACTTTGCCACAATAACTCTTCCATTGAGTTGATAATTTTCAATTTCATCAGGAGATATACCTTCCGCTGCTACATTCCCCTCATTATTCAGGCAATACATAATAGAATTACCTAAATTACCTTCTGTATCTTTACCACGAATAATCAACCGATCAACTGACAAAGTACCAGCATTGATTGTATCTGCATAAATGCCTACACTCGTAAGATACTTTGTAAAACTACCTGTGGCAGAATGAACATCTTCTGTTAAAATATCACCAGCCATCAAAAGATCCGTCACATTAGTATTCGATACTATGTACTCTGAGTTGATATATTTAGAAAACAGTTCATTGAATTCCGCTTCATCACCTGTTATTTTACCAACATCTATTTTAGAGTATCGAAGATATTCTCCGACCAGATTAGTAATCCTAGCACTATCCAAATCAGCAGTACCAAGAATGTTAGTAACGGCACTATTGAAAATACCTGAATTCGTAATCATTTTCAGTAAGTCGGTACTTAATTCAAGTCCGTCTTTAGAAGAATTACTTCCACCGATACTGGTCGAGTTTTTAGAGCCACGATTATTTTCATTATCAAAAACATGTATGAAATCATTACGTCCACTTCGAGACGTAATCATATTTGAGAATTCAACAGAAAGGTCAGGTGAAATTTCACATGGATTCCATGACCGACTTATAATTCTTAGCTTTACAGAATAATCATCACGAATTCCAAGACGAATATAATTACCAATTACAAAGTCACCATACCATGATTTGAATTCTTCCAGATTTAGTAAGTTGTCCATTTCTGACGTGAAAGTATATTGTGGTTGGGCAACTTCGGATAATTTTTCAATTGCATCCTGATACAACGTTTCTTGTACATCAATAGTAGTTACAGTAGTATCTAATGAAGTGGTGATGATATTATTATTTTGATAATCCATATCATAAAATAGGTTGGTGACTGTAATATAATCAGATTCATCGAATCCATGAGAAGCATGTTCCAAGCTGGCATTGTCACGCATCTGTGACATCTTAGAGGTGATTACTTCTTTCTGGGATTCCAGATCTGAAACCTCATCATTTAACTGCTTTAGTTTGTACAACAATGTATTAGGCGTATTTTCATCGCCCAAATAATTTTTGTATTCTAAATATCTTTCATGGTATTTGTTGTAGTCTGTTTCGTTATATGAATGGTTGGCTCTTTCCTCATTATTTAGTGTACTCCACGGAGCGGAATAACTATCAAGAACCTTCATTAATTCTTTTTGATATAGATCTCTTTTTCCTTCTAATTCTTTAATACCATATAAATTCCAATTTGTTTCATAGGCAACAATGTAATCTTTTTCATTTTCTTCAGTAAGATATATATTTTCCAATGCTATTTTAATATTGGGAATTATATAATCTCTTATTTCTATATAGGTGTAATAACCACCATACCCATTTGACATATCAAAAAGCAGATTCAAATATTTATCATGATTTACCTCTGTTTTACCGTTGATGACGATAGTCCAAGGAATATAATCTTCAAGTTTACCACCTGATTCTTGATATTGGGTATCCACGCTCATTTGCAAGCTTGTAAGCAAGGTGTTATAATAAGTAAGATTTTTTTGAAGCAACTCTTCGGTCATTTCATCCCATTGCTTCCAATTATCACCGTCGTTGGGAACTCTTAATTGTATCTCTGATATTTTGGCGGTTAAATCAGCTGCTTGTTTTGATAGATCTATATAATCTTGCCTATGAATTTCACGATATTCTAGCCAGTTGCGTACTTTTACAGCTAATTCTTCAGTCATGTACGGTTCCGTAAGCAGATAATCAAGATTAATAATTTGACGATCTCCATAATTTACAGCCCTTATATCCAAATCATTGTCGCCAAGTACGGAATATCGTGTGACTAAAGAATCTTCATTAGACTTGATATTTACGGAATTCTGTAAATTACGAAATCCGATAAACACGTTTGTATCTGTACCAAGAGTATCCGTACCGTAAGCGTTTATTTGCTTTTGTTTTTTATCAAATAAAAAAACACAACTTGCTTTAGGAGCAATTGTGCTTGTTAGAAAGGCGTAAACATTCGTAGAATTTGTTACCTCAAAAGTGAATTTCTTATATTTGATTAATTCATCAACATATCCAATCGTCCAACCAGGAGCATAATTTAAAACGATATCTAGGAGCGATAATTTAGGATTTGCTTCATTATAAAAAGTAATGTATTCTTTCGCAAATCCAAGATCATTAATATTATCCTCAATTAAATATTCTTGCGAATCAGAAGTACCACAATTAATTTTTAGTCCATTGATATCTTTTCCTTCTAATTCTTTTTCGTGAGAGTATGCTGTAATAAGTTTGGTTTCTTTATAGCTATCATTTTCAACAGTCGGCTCTTCCAAAATAAAATATCCAATGTCTTCAAGATAAACTTTCATTTGTGTCTTTAAATCATCATACCCATTAGATTGAACATCGACTATTTTATTGTCTTCTTCAACTTGAATAAATCTGTCTACTGAAAATTCTAAAACAGAATAATCTTTCAAATTTTCTTTGTAATTCACCTCATAAGTCACGACTCCATTAAGCAATGTCAGGGCTTCTTGATTTGGTCTGCATAAATATATCCTTTTACCACTTTCTATCATCATATAATCACCTATTTACTTTTCACATAAAAATCTAACAAGAATTTAACATCATCAATCTCTAAATCTAAAATAATACAACTAATAAACATTCTCTTTTCATCACTGTTAAATTTTTCATAAGTTTCATTGTATAGGACATTTGCTAAAAGTTTTGTTGAATTATGAAGATTTTCATTTTCATCACAATATTCAAATCCATACTTATCAGCAAGTACACCTATTTTTTCTTTATTTGAATTAGGCTTCAAAACTTTTAAGTCAATGATGTTTTCAGACGTAAATTGAATTGTATTTCTCTTATCGTCTTTGAGTAATTCAAGTCCCCATATTTTTCCATTATTATTCACGACTTCATACTTTCGTAGAACTACACCAGTAAACCAACAAAATTCAGTATGTACCATTATCAGATTATTAATTTCTATTTCATTAAAAGTTGTTTCCATATTATTTGTCCTCTACTTTCTTATTATTTTTACTTACCTTAGTTACCCACGAATCTGTTCTAAATCCCAGTTGATGATATGCATATTCAATTTTACATAATTCCTGTAAATCATTCGTTTTGTAATACTGTTTGTTTAATAATTGTAATATGTAATCTGCTGCTGATTGATCAATATGATATTTACGATTGCTCACATTCCATCCCCTAATCTAATTCATTTTTTAATATTTCATCAACAGTTCTAAATGCTTCGCCACGTAGAAAACTATGGATTCTTTGCATGTCTTCATCATTCATTTTGTATCCACTTTCTCCACGTAACCACCTAAGTACAACTGAATATTCTCGGCGAATATATTGAGCAAAAAACTTTACTGTTGCTCCATTTTTTACTAAGTACAATTTTACTATTTCATTAAGCTTCATATTTTCTCCTTTCTGTGATGGTTTTATTTAAATGCTAAAAATGCACATTGTTCGGCTACTCCCCTTCTCCTTAATAGGAAATCGGCATATTTAAAAAAGTGGCTAGGATTAGCCATTTTACAGGCTTTCTCACCACTCTTTTAAAAGTTGAATCTGCAAATTCTCTTTTATATCATTTGTTTATGCCCTCTTTTTTTCAAAGATGTTAGAACATCTATCACTGCAAGTTTTTTGATTGCCCCTTGCTATAAATTCTTTTTCACATATAGAACATTCCTTAATTGACCTTTCCCCCGTATATTTAAATAAATATAATAAAGGATTACCATAACCAACCTTAAACAATTCTTTATTATCTAAATCTTGCTGTTTCGGAATATTTACATATATATTGTGTCCGTGCTGTACATTAGTAACTCTAATCAAATCTAATTGCTCAAGTCTTTCTAACCCTTTTTTGGTTATGTCGTGACCAATCCAATTATCTATTGTATTGAATTTGAATTTTTTAGGATTCTTATTATATTTAGTAAACCTGATTGGTATTTCGGATTTTACATTTCCACCATCAGCAGATAACTTTTGACATTTTTTATATAAGCATAATAAAATAAATAACAACAACCTGTCATCTTGACAATTTTTTCTGAATTTACAACTTTTACGCTCGATGTAATCATATTCTGATTGCGTGATAGAAATTTCTTTATCTTCTTTTGCTTTTTCAATCTCTTTTTCTATTAATTTGGCTATAAGTTCATTTTTTTTATTTTCCGATTGATACACTGATCTTCTAAAAGGAATTTTTTCATTTCTAAGATTTTTTTGAAGATTCTCATAGATGGTATCCCCAAAGCATTTCCATAAAATATTTTTACCACTTTTAACATTGCATTCCTGAAAATACTCTATATCAACCAAGTAATCTACAATCGTAATCATATTTTCACATTCTTTATTTTTAAAAAAATTAATAATTTCTTGTCTACAAATAAAATAAAAATAATCATATTCTAAAAATTGAGCAATCCTATAATTAGTTATTTTTGATAGAAGCGTTTCTGGATCATAGCGTTTTTCTCTCTCTTGACACTTGAGTTTATATACCAGCTTCATTAAATCAGAATAAATTTTAGAACCACGTATTTTGAAATCCATTTTTGTTTTCTGTGACATAAACTTATTTGCATTAAATCTATTTTCATTGACATCACAATCTTTTTCAAAAATATTACTTTTATGATCTCTGGTAGCCTGCGTAACATATTTGCAGATACGATTTATATTACTTAAATTGGATTTTGCACACTGAGCGGTTTTTTTATCCTTAGCAAACTTAAAAAAATATGGATATAATTCATCTTCTTCAATCTCATTAATTTTTTCATCAATGTCTTTATCATAAAGAGATTGTAACCTTTGCTGTGTTTTTGGATAATCTATAGTATAATTATTATGGGCGCATAAGATCCTTAATAAATCTATTTCTGGTTCTGAATCCCTATTATAGAGTTTTGTCATTGTGTTTGATATAATACCAATAATAGAATTTTCGAAACTCCGCAGCAGGCATTTAAAAATCACATCCTTATCAATTTGTTCATTTTCAGCTTTGCTCATTTCATAATATAATGGCGATTTATTTCTGTCCACCAAGTCAATAAATGTGCTATCATAAGTAACCAGGCTCTTATCGCCATCAACATCAGCTTGAAGCGTATTTACCAATAAATCATGATTGCTGATAATCAAGTCATGTCCATTAAACCATTCTTTACATTCGTCTGTTTTTATTAATGAACGCACGCCATGCTCACAATCAGATAAATGTGGACTTCTCAGGCAGCAGACTTCAGTAATCTCCTTCTCATTAAAAAGCGAGTTATAAACATGGTTTGCCGGGATTAGTCCGGTAGGATCATCTTCATGCAAGAATAACCACTCGCAAAAAGCATATAAATCAGGGCATATGTATGCATAAAAACCATTGACTAAAACTTTCCCAGACTGTGCTTTTTTACGTTCGGAATTGATTGCGCTGCTTAATTTACTTTTAATGTAAGGAGTATTCAATAAATTCGGATAAATCTTTATCGAAGCCTGCAATGCATCCAACTCACGACCTTTTTTACATCCCATCATTTCAAGTGCGGTATCTGGATCTGTTTTTGCCATGTTAATATAATCAATAGATTTCTTACATAAGTCTTCAATTTTTTTATCTGTGAGGTTTTCTCTTGGAATGGTTTGCAAAAATTGATACGATAATTGTACTAACGGATCTCCTTCCGGTTCATTTAATGCATAGTTATTAACGCAAATTTTAAGTCCTGCATTTTTAAAGCATGTTTTATATTCATCCCAATCAGTATAATATTTCCACATTTTTAACTGACTTCCAGTAAATATTACTTTAATATTTTCAGCAATCACATCATGTTCCTGTCCATAGATATCTTTAATTATTGGGGATGCCCCTGTTTTATTAATGAACTTCACAAAATCAAATGGAAACATTGCACCTTTTAGCCAACCGCCACGAATTTGACAACTGCTTTTAAATGTATCAGGTAAAAATATACCGGCTCCGTCCATATGGGGTATTGGAACGTCCATATATTTTTCTTCAATGTCTAAAGTATGTATATCCAGAAAATTAACCTTACTATTTACGTTTGTCTCAAAATCTGGTACGACAATGCATTCATCAATATTTATTTCATTCTTTGGTACAACACTGCTTGAAAATGGCAATGACCTATATGCTAGATATTTACCCGGATTGATACCTTTTACTTTTTCATTACCTTCATTAATTTTTTCCAATGTAAGTCCACACATTAATTTATGCTCATTCTTTTTCAAGAAATCTTCTTCCAAAAGAGTAACCGTCTCGTTTTTTTGCTGTCCCGGTGATGATGAGTATACATCATACTTTTTTTCACCAATCATTACACCACGTTTAATAATTTGGTTCAATATCTCCTGATTTCTGCACTTCATAAAAACAACTTCTTTTATTAATGGAAAATCATCTGAAAAATCCTCAGACAATCTAATTACTTCACTTTCAAAAAGTGCAACTTGTGTATTACCGTCACGGTATTCATTTGTTAGATTTCCTTCAGCATCTTTTTTAAAAATACATTCATCATTTACTTTCCTTATAAAATCATTATTTGATTGTGTCTTTATCTCATCATCGAATAATTTCTTTAGCGATTTCTTTTCGTCTTTTTGGTTACATTTATCTTGTGCATTCCATAATGCCCTCTCTTCTGGCGTTAAGCAATCAAATACACTCAACTTCAAAATTCTTACTCTACGCATTTCAGTTTTCTTTCTAATAATTCTTTCCTCCATTCAATTTTCATAGTACAATGTTTTGGAATTAATTGATTACATCAATCTCTATCATTTTTTTGAATAACAAATAAGCCGCCAAACTTATTTGTTACTTATAAAAACTATCAATCATTGAATTAATCATCAGCACCACCTTTAATTACAGTGAACCGTTTTTCATCTTCTGGGTCTTTTCCATTCAATATATCAAAAAGTCCATCCGTTAACGTTTTTTCTCCCTGTAATTTCTGTAACTCGTTTACTGTAGTCATAAATTCAATACACAAATCATGAATTAGTGGATTTTGATAGTCCCACAATAATTCTCTTATTTTTTCATACCCTATGCAGTCGTCCATGTTAAACTTTCGCAATTCGTCCATTGTATAAAAATAATCTTTGCACTCCCATTTGTTCCCATCAAATTCTTTGGTAATAGGAAATACATTAACGAAATCATTAAAAGTCATATGTTCCATGAATACAAGAAGATTTTCAATTTCTTCAAAATCTCGCCTTACATCTTTATGGTTGTCTTCATGTTCTATTCCAAGTTTTTTTGTCAATCTTCGATAATTGTGCTTTAATGCAATACATTTTGCTCCTGAAAATGAAATACAATTGTAATCATGATTGTTTCCGGTTATTCCTGCCTGAAATTTATCATTCAGTCTACAGGCGTGTGAATGAAATTGATATAACCATCTGGAATATATTTTTTTTATCCTATTAAATTCCTCAATATCTCCTGTTCTTTTATCCGTTTTTATCACTGTAAATGTACCCATCGTTACCCCTCCATTTATGCTAATTTCTTGTTTCTAGTTCCATAGACAACTGCATTCTCTCGTCCGTCAATTACCTTATCAGTAACAACAACTCTCTTTGCATCTGGAATGTCTGGTACTTTAAACATAATATCTTCCATAGCTTTTTCAATAATAGAACGCAATCCTCTAGCACCTATTTTTCTCTGATAAGCTAATTCTGCAATACGATCTAATGCAGTATCGGAAAATTCTAATTTCACATCATCCATCTTTAGCAAATGCTGATATTGTTTCATCAGAGCATTCTTCGGCTCAGTCAAAATATTTTTCAGATCGTCTTGATTGAGAGAGTTTAATGCAACTATTATAGGGAGCCTGCCAACTAATTCTGGTGTCAGTCCGTACCGAATAATATTCTCTGGCTGTACCTTGCTAATATCAAAACCACTTTCTCTTTCAGTCACAGTCTTTGTAGTCAATTCAGCATTAAATCCAATGTTCCTTGTTTCCTGAATCAAATGCTTTTCAATACCAGAGAATGCACCACCACAAATGAACAGGATTTTATCGGTATTTATCTTAATTTGTTCTCCGTGTGGGTGTTTTCTGCCACCGCCAAGAGGAACGGAAACTATTGAACCTTCAATAATTTTCAATAGGGCATTCTGAACTCCTTCGCCCGAAACATCACGAGTGATGGACATATTTTCACCTTTTCTTGCAATCTTATCAATTTCATCAATATAGATAATGCCATGCTCCGCAGCTTTCACATCACCATCTGCATTTTCCAATAAACGTAAAAGTATGCTTTCCACATCATCACCCACATACCCGGCTTCTGTTAAAGATGTTGCGTCAGCGATTACAAACGGTACATGAAGAAATTTAGCTATCGTTTGCGCTATGTATGTTTTTCCAGAGCCGGATGCCCCAAGCATAAGTATATTTGATTTTTGTATCTCAATATCTGACTCCACCTCATTAACATTTCGTAATCGCTTATAATGATTATAAACTGCCACCGATAAAGTTTGTTTTGCATTGTCTTGACCTATGACGTATTTATCTAGGTGACGTTTGATGTCTGAAGGTTTTACAATGTCCATATCAGATAGTCTTGAATTATTTTTAATATCTTCATTCCTTATATCGGATAAAACATCATGCATACCATCCAAACATTCATCACACACAAATACATTTTTGATATTACTTTGTATCAGATAGTCTACCTGATTACTTGATTTACCACACGAAAAGCATTTTCTTGTTTCCATTTTTTTAATTTCTCCTATCATTTTTATTTTGTTTTTAGCCTGTCCATGGTTCTGATATGCAGATAATCACAATATTCGTCAGAACCGGAAATTACTCACCCACGTAGGTGAATGTAAAATTTTTACTTCCTTTTTCAAGGTATTTTATCTTAAATTAAATTTCAAGAATGCCCATTTTATCACGTTTTTGACGGTGGTTGCTTGTAAAAAGGGTATATATAACTAGTAAAATCAAATATTTGCTCCTAAATATAAAAAATCATGATTGTGGACTTTTGGTTACAATTTGTGGAAAACCTTATATATCAGCTATTCCAAATTTTGTAACCCTAATTTACATCATAGAATTCATTTCATCAAAATAATATCAACCTGATTCCCGTTCTTTGTGTAGTGCCGCTTTTGGCACGGAACAAAGACGAATTACGCACAAGCGTCCACTATTTCAGTTCATATTTACCATTAGAAATAATATCCCTTATTTGATCACATACCTTCTTTGTAGGAATATTCCTATTATCAGCTTCAGCCATCATATCCTTAATTACATCAAGTGATAATTTATACTCTCTCATTAATACATCCATAAATGGTTTACGATAATCAATTAATTCCTGTAATTGTTCCTGATTAGAACCCCGGCATTCATAATTCTTATAGCATTTTTCATTATAAGCCAAACGAGAAATCTTACTGTCAAATTTGGTACAGCAATTAATCAGTATTTCTTGAGTCAAAATATTATTACTCAACATGTATTCCATTTTAAGCCTGTAGCTTCGATTCATACGTTCCCTCCATTATTATGTATATTAGTGGCTTGCCAGACAAGCTGGCAAGAATAGCTAATTGTTCCGTGCCAAAAGCGGCACTACACAATTAACGCTATACTTTTTATTATTTAGACTTTTTATGACGAAAACTTTATGTATTATCTTGGTAATTCTATTTTTTATTTTGCAATATTTTATCACCCTCCCATTTTCTCATTTACCAAGTTGCCCCTATTTCTATTAAATGTATACATTATATAGAGAAGGGGGCAACATGAATATTTTTTCTTCTTATGAAATCATTTTTACATACTTACCTGATAATTCTATATTTCTTGCTTTACAATATTCAATTACCCTCTCTTTACTTAAAACCTTATGATTGAAATACGCTGCCTTACTTATCCCCAAATATTCTCTTAATACCTTTTTCTGGTACACCCCTTCCTTATATTCAAGTTCTCTATGCTCTCCTTTTTCTATTTCAGATAATAATGAAAGAAACTTGTTTGCGTGACTATCCTTTTGTAAATTATCAACATAATTATCTTGTTTCGTGTATTCATATCCAAGTTCATTTTCATCAACATACAATTCCTCTACAGTACAGTTTTTCAATTGCTTTTTCAACAACTGTATGACTTCATCATTATTCATAAAAATAAGCACATCTGTATCTGATCTCATATTTCTGTTAACCCTCTTAATCGCCTGATACGTTTCTGACGAAATCCAATAATTACGTATCTTTTCCAAAACCGGATTCGAAAATCCGTACTTTGTTAATCCCTTTCTTCCTGTATTACGTGTTTTCAAGTTGGTTTCATTATTGATATAATCTCTGGAGTAATGCAGATAGGTAAGAATATAATCTATGTCATTCAAATTGTGAGTCTGAATTATTGCAACATGGGGTATAGCTGACCACTCATTACTACCTGTCAAATTACCAAAATAACCTTTATTCGTAGCGTTGACTTCATTAGTTACTTCCTTCTTATTTCCAATCACCAAAATATTATCTTGGTACTTTTGTATATGTTTATTCACTACTTCATAGAAGTTCGTCAATCTCTCTTTGCTTACGGATGTAGAATTGACCTTGATATTAATTAATTTCCACTTCTTATGATCTAACACTTTATCAAGA
>Ga0153924_1000575_pt1 | contig 22462 bp, 28 predicted proteins | sample TSNJ008MetaG_FD_104709 | JGI IMG/M metagenome (GOLD analysis project Ga0153924, IMG submission 104709) | Attine ant fungus gardens microbial communities from New Jersey, USA - TSNJ008 MetaG | ecosystem: Host-associated > Fungi > Mycelium > Unclassified | place: USA: New Jersey, Wharton State...
TGATGCCTCGTAAAGGTTAGACACTTGAAATTCCACTGGGGAGGTGGAAAAAATCTGAATCAAAAAAATCGATCAGGTGTGAATTAAAATTACATAAGCCGAGCAACACAAAGCAACACAGGATGACTATTTTTGTGGTTTCCCACAAACTACGATAAGCATCAAGCCTTCGCACATAAGGTGAACATACGTTGTGCAACTGTCACAAGATTCAGTGAATGACAAGTCTTATGATCATGCTTCCGAGGACCTAATTGAAACTCGTTGCCTAATGGAAGTCATCAAACACATGTGATGCAAATGCTATTACTGGTGCCAGAATCTTGTCTCTTTTCCACCAGGCAATGAGATTGTATGACATTGTTTCCATTACACGTGGCAGGATGATAACTCATATAAGGATGTCGATCTTCAGAAGATGTCCCGTGTAAATCATACCCTGTTGGAATACTTCGTGCTGTGTGTGTTCCCTGTCCTCTCTGTTATTGTTCAAAAACAATGTTCAGATGTTTGGCAAGATCACGGGTCTGGGCGCTCCCAAAGATATCTAAACCCACACCTCGGATACATCCCGTTTTAATTTCGCCTCCATGGCATACTATTACCAACACTACTTTGCACACGATTAGTTCCTCCAGTTCCAACATTCCTGTACAGCAGATACAAAGACAAAGGAATGCTGACAGAAAGTCAAGGGCAGCCTGCTCAGGGAGTGCGAATGTGTTTGCACTTGTTCTTATTTCATGTCTCGCCGGGTTTGGTTTGGCGCATTCAGACTTTTTCAATCTGAAAGTACATTCCCGGGAAAAAAATCTTGGCTATGGATCTCCAGAAGACTTCAAAAAGGCGATTAAAGAGTTACAAGAGTTATTTGGGCCTGAGGAAGATTCACCAGGAGAACTCGTTACAACAAACCCAGACGTATTATATAATCATGGTTACTCACCACTGATTCATCATGAAGGTGAGCCATACCCGTCCTGGAATCGTTGTCCGTGTTTATCGATTGTCAGGGGTGGCTCATACTGTTGTTGTCTTTCCTCGATCGACTGAGGATGTAACAAAAATTGTCAAAATTGCCATCAGGTATAGGATGCCGATCATCCCTTATTCAGGTGCAACAAGTCTAGAAGGTCAGACTTTCGGTGTAAGCCGACGTAACCAGTTCTTCATTATACCTCTCGAAGAAAACTGACAATATTGAACCAACAGTGTCCAGTTGGAGGCATATGTATTGATATGTCAAACATGAACAAGATTCTGGAGATTCATGGTACCCAGTTCTTCAGTTTCCTTCAATGGTTCGATATGACGTCGCATACAGAGGCGGACTCCGATCTGGTGTGCCAGCCTGGCATGAGGTGGCTTGATATCAACGAAGCCCTGCAAGACCAAGGTTTGTGTTCCGTCGAGGCACATACTCTGTCATCATGTTCAATTAATGTCAGGGATTCCGTTGTTTTTCCCTGTGCGTACATTGATCCCTTCATCTCTTTGAGCCAATCTGACCTGTTCTGCTATTAAATATGCTTGAAGCTTGATCCTGCGCCGGAGGCCACAATTGGTGGAATGTTAAGTACAGGCTGCTCTGGTAGTATGTTCAATTCATCATGAGCAGCGGTGGCGCCCTCACTTCCCGTAGCTAATGCTGTGCGCTATGGTACTGCGAAAGCTGAATGGTTTCTCAATGCTGCAAGTCTTCAAATTCAACTATCATCACGTCAATTTGATCTCAGCATATAGACCGTTGTACTTCCCTCTGGAGAAGTGATCAAGACTCGCCGACGTTCGCGAAAGTCGTCAGCTGGTTTTGACACTACAAAATTGTTTATAGGTGCCGAAGGAACTTTGGGAATAGTGACCGAAGGTCAGGAGCATCATAGTGACCATCGCGTTCCTGAGCTCTACACCTTTGATCAGTTACGATTCGTCTGGCACCTGTCTTACCGACGACTGTGGCGTCTGTCAATTTTCCGAACGTAAAGAAGGCGGCAGAGGCCGTTGTTGAGGTTCTGAATCAAGGCGTCGGAATCCGTATGTTATTTCTCTTCTTGTTACCCTATACCACCTATCTTTTCCCAAGAATGCGTCGAGCTCCTCGACGACAAATTCATGGCCGCTCTGAACGATCACAGCATGACCACCAAGAAGCGTAAATATGCCGTTAAAGATACTCTTTTCTTCAAGTTCCAAGGGCCTACTCAATCTTCGCTCCAAGAAACTGCAGCTATTGTAAAGAAAACTGTAGAGAAATACGATGGGCGCAACTTCAGCCTCGCGCGTACCAAAGAAGAAGCTGATGACATGTGGAGCGATCGAAAAAATCCCGGTCTCGCCGTCCTGCCAGGATCAAAAGCCTGGCCAACAGACGTCTGTGTCCCTGTCTCTAAGCTTCCCCAGTTGGTCCTAGAGACGAAACAAGACTTATCCGATGCTGGACTTCTTTCTACAATTCTTGGACACGTGGGCGATGGGAATTTCCATGCTGTGATCTTGATAAGGGATGGAGAGGAGACAGAAAAAGTTAGACAAGCGGTGCACAGGATGGTAAAACGCGCCATTGCATTGGATGGGACGTGCACTGGGGAGCATGGTGTAGGTGTTGGAAAGAAAGAATATCTGGTGGAAGAACTTGGGGAAGGGACGGTTGAGCTGATGAGGACTGTAAAACGAGCAATTGATCCACTCGGTTTGTTCAACCCCGGGAAGGTATGAACATCCCTTGCTGATAGCCAAGAGTTTGAATTTTGACGAGCATTGTTGCGTGTAGTTATATCCCGATTCTAAACCATCGACATGAAACCAGGGGGCTTCTCATCCGAATCATCTTATTGTCGACTCGAATCCATACAACATGATCAATGAGCAGTAATCTTTCGATCTGCTTTTCTAGGTGAGTTTTGGATGAACGAGGGCTCCCAGATATTTGTTACGTGTCAAAACATTGACATCACCATCCTATGACTTAGTGTACAATATTTTGAGATGATATGGCAGCCAAAAGTAGTTTTACCATGACCAGGCCCCTTATGTTAGAATTCTTATTTTTTTTGAGAAACAAAATAAAAACTATCCAAGGCCTTCACGTTTAATATGTTGTTTTCTGGCCTCTTCCTGCATCGGTGCTCTCACTTCTTTTTAGGTCCCAGAATGGTCTATGTCAAGATGCTAGGTATGAATTTCAAATTAGGAGGACTCCTGGACTCTCCTAGGTGTTTGACACTCCATTGGATGCAAACTAGCACTATTTCCTGAATCACGTTAGGAGTCTCCTTATGCATCCCAACTCCGTATTAGCCCGTGCTCATGCTCACTGCTAACGTCTTGTTCAGGCTTTCTGGATCTGAAAAAAATCTCTGATTCCTCTAGCCGAAGAATAGCTGAACTAAGGCCATGCAGATCGGACGTACTTCGTTTCATGTTCAAACCAGATGACTACACAGTCAAACGCTCCAAACACTTGTAATAAATCAAAAAACCTACTTAAAAGAACAAGATGTATTACGAGACTAAATTCTGTATATGTAACTATGGGATCCTCTACACATACGTAACTACTGTTACATCGGTGATCGGGCTTGAACACAGGTCGTTTCCTCTCTCGCGGCCGTGACTTCCCTTTTCCATTCTATACCATACACACCTTCAATCCGTAATTCCGAGAATTAATTACTTGATGCTCTTATTGTACATTCGCAAGGTTAGGATCATGTTTGGGCGGTATTTCGAAAAGGGAATCAGATCTCCTAGGACAATAGAATGAGTTTGCAGAACTAGTTATGAGTCTCAAGTAAGAAGCAAGTAAGAAGCACACACTCTACCATAGAATTTCACACGTACAGCTCACGAGGCACGGATGTGTTTCCATCGCGAGTAGAATTAAAAAGTAGTCCCAGTTCATGAACTGACGTTAGATTGATTCAAAGGACGGAATTGGTAGTTCTCTCATGAAATCTAGTGACTAGGCGCGTCACAGATATACCGAAAATTCATGGGAGAGATTTCGGCATATTCCGTCCGATGCCGTCTATCACTATTTTCACTCTCTAGGGTCAACAAGTATGCAGAGACCAATTGTCTTCATGGACATACAGATCGGTGAAACTCCGGCCGGCAGAATCAAGTTCGAGCTCTTCAGTGACATCGTACCCAAGTACGCCTGTATTTCTCTGTCTCACCGCGCCATTAACCCGTTGTTTCAGGACCGCCGAGAACTTTCGCCAACTCTGTACAGGAGAATACAGGTGCGTACGTACGTTTTATTTAGATTGCTGTTGACCTCAAGGTGTACCGTCAAGAGTCAATTCGAGACCACAAGGCTATAAGAATGCGACGTTCCATAGGTATAGTTTTTTCCGTTTCTTCTGAGAGTAAGAGGATAATGTATGTCATAGAGTGTATGTATATCCTTGCATCTGGAGATATCAAGAAGGCTGATAGGTCATTCCACCATCAGCGTCCCTAATTTCATGTGTCAAGGTATTGAACACGTCCTTTCACTCCAAATCGGATCACCGTCTCAACTAGGTCTCGTCAAGGCGGCGACTTTATGAAAGGGGACGGAACAGGATCTTTTTCGATATATGGGGATAGATTCCCCGTATGTTCGTTTCGCATATGATTCCCTTGGTGTTTTCCTGACTCTGCTACCAGGATGAGAATTTCAACGAGAAGCATGTTGGTCCAGGACTTTTGTCAATGGTGAGCACAGGCGTTTTTCTACCTTATCATATGGCGCTTATCCCATTCCAACCCTAGGCTAACTCAGGACCAAATTCAAATGGTTGCCAGGTAAGCCTGGAATATTGCCAGAATGCCTGTCTCTCCTATCCACTATCCCGCAGTTCTTCATCACAACCGCGAAGTGCGATTTTCTTGACGGGAAGCACGTAGTATTTGGAAGGGTTTTAGAAGGAATGTTGACTCTAAGGAAGATCGAGAACGTGCCAACAGGTCCGAACAATCGACCCAAACTTGTAGTCAAGATTACAGGTGGGTTACTCAGCCTCTCGGCTCGTTCTCCCTGCTGACATCATTTGCAAATACCGCAGAATGTGGTGAAATGTAACTTATTCATATAATCGACGACACTCTTTTACATTGGTCTTACACCTACATCTCCTACCGAACGACAGTTCCAAGGCATAACCTATCTTGTACAACATATCTTGCAAACATACAGCGATGATTCAAACTCCAGACATTTCAACATACGTAGCCGAGAACGGCACTTGAGATAAATACAATCAGACTTCTTTCACGTATTGGCAATCCACTATGCTGGACACAGGGCACAGGGTCAGTAAACTCTTAGCGAACCATTTGACTGGCAGGAACGCCCTTCGGAACGGGAGCATGAGGGACAGGGGCATGAGGGATCTTCACTTTGAGACCTGTGTTTAAATGCGTTAGCTGACCAAGTCTGCCTGACAACGATAACAGGTTTCATGTACCAAGCTCTTCAGCGATCAGGTCCGCGCCCTTCTCTCCAACAAGGAGAGCAGAAGAGTACGTGTTCGTGCCCAAGTTATCCTATCAACAATGAATTAGCTGGCGCAATCAAAGGGTGAGGTGTCATCAGCGCACAGGACAAATGCTCAAGTCAACACATTTCAAGTTCTGGGTTCCGTAGACATTGAGTCGGGCATCAACAACACCCCCTTTCTCCTTTGGTTTCATAGCTATACGATGAGACGTGTTTAGACCCTCGACAAATGCTCTCAAGTAACCAAAACACCAACGTACCACAAGTACCGAGACTGTGCCATGTGGTCTCAACGTGATCTATACCCCGACATCAGTCAATTTATATTGTCTCTCTCTGAGTAGCGGTTACCAGAGATCCAATTATCAATGGCCTCGTCATCCTCAGCAGAGTACTTGATATTGTCATGCATTTTCTGAGCATTGTACTCTTCTCCTGGCTTGTGCCAAGTGCCCATATGCAAACCGACAGTAAAACCTTCGGGAAGAATGCTTTTAGCAGTCTTCAGATCAACATCATGGCAAGCAGCAGGCGAGTCTGGGTGGAAGTGCGGATGATGAGAAGTCAATTCACCACGGAAGGCTGTAAAATGAGGCATGCATCATCAGCAAAAAAAGAGAACAAACATCCATCAGTCTCTTTTTGTCACATACCATCCATCCGCCTGGCGACTTCACGAGTCACCTTGTAACTCCACCTGATAGGGGCGAAATCGGCTTTATGGTTCATGAAACCGGAGTCAAAGAAGGGCTCTTGGTACGGGGATTTGGACGAAATATGGATCTTGCCGCGACTGGCTGGATATTCGAGATACTGGAACCTGTATGATCAAAGCCCCAGTAAGCCCAGATCAAACAAGTTCCCCGACAAAAATTTAATCACATCGCATCGCGTCAGCGTCCATCATCTGGCTGCAATAATTGGCGACGCACATCGTGATATACTTTCCAGGCGGTAACATTGTATGATCCGCATAAGCACCTGACACGATCGAGCCGAACATGACTGGCTTGTCAGGTTTATTCTTGAAGTACTCATTGAAGAATTTATTGAATTCTGGTCCCATTTCTTTCAGTTCTTCTTCAGTGGGACGGATCTTGAACCCTGCATCGATAAAGTTGGAGGAGAGACGTGCTTTCTCGGGTGATATTTCCCATTCTTGGAAGAGCTAGTGAGAGAAGATATTCATGAAATAATGAGAAAGAGGATAAAATAAGATAGATCGCGCAAATTATCACCTCATTTCGGACTTCAGGAACTCCACGCAGGAAATCATCTGCAGTCGTCGATTCGTTTGAGACGCGATAGACTGTATTCAAGGAGGGGAGAGAGAAGACATATCAATCACCCAAGAAAAAAAAAAGGCAACAGAATGCACTGACTGGAAAGCGTGGTATAATGGTCCTGATATTCTTCACCCACACCAGGTAAGTCACTGACGACCTTGATACCCAGTTTTTCCAGCATGCTTCGATTACCCACCCCACTCCTCTCCAGGATTTGTGGCGTTCCTAACGTTCCGGAACTCAGAACGACCATTTTCCGCGCTTTCACGACGGTTTCCATCAATTTACTTCCATGGGCGCGGTTGCGCGTAGGAACGTAGGCGACACCAACGGCTTTATCACCTTCGAAAATCACACGGTTAACACGCGCGTTAGTGCGGAGGTATAGGTTGGTCTGAACGTCCATCACACTGTGGACGTAGGCGGTTGCGGCATCGGACCGACGACCGGTGTGTCGGTTGATGTATTTGGCCCAGAGTTCAGATGCATGAGAAGTTTGAAGGTCCTGGATATCATCTGACGGGAAAAAAAATAACGTTTGCAAGTCTGTGGAATCAAAAAGGAAAAAAAAACATACCACTAAAAGGAATACCAAGAGAGTCGGAGGCGCGCAAGAAATCATGTGCGAGAGCAGTGGTCGTTCCACCGTTGGATATAGCAATAGGACCACTGTAACCGTGAGTATCATTGTTCACTGGTTTCTGGTAATTCTCAAGCTGATGGCGTAGGAAGAGATGAATTACATGAGTCTCTTTTCCTTTTTTTTCCGGAGGGAGGGTGGATGACTTACACGTTTCATGAGTGGAATCAGATCTATATTTTAATTCAAAATTTAGATTACCGAGAGAAGCGTCAAAAGTGGACTAACCTTTTGCTGTCCATCCAGGCTGCTTGAAATCATCTATTAATCACAATGGGTGAGTGCTATTTCCAGGTTAAAAAAAAGTTATCTTACCCCAGTCGGATGCAGACGCCTGATTTCGTTCACTTGAAATCAACGAACGAATATCCTTTCAAGAAAAAAAACTAACCCTCGTGTACATCTGAAAATTGATACTATCGTTCTCGATTAAATCAAGTCCATCGCAAAAAAAATATACAGAGCAACTCACCTACTCCCACCTCCAAGAATGTTCGCACACCTAAAAAAAAAATCATATTTCAAGTTTGCGCTTGCACAAAAAACGACATAGACGTACGGAACAATAGAGCGTCTACCGCGAAGAAAAGGTGATTTCTCAGTATCGGTATAAAACGTGGCTTTATTATTGCTTTCAAACGCCCCGCATCAGTATCAGTATCACACAGGGAGAGAAAAGCGCATCACGCACATTCCATCCTTTTGCATGTTCTTCACAAAAATACCAGGTCTATAAACCCAAGGATCGTCTCGATTATTCTCTCCACCTGTCTCCTATGAGCGTGTGTTTTTTTGTAAAAAAACAAGAATCAAATACCTTCGATGAGCATCACTTTTAGATTAGGATCAGCGTAGGCGAGACGGCCTGCGGTGACACATCCTTTCCGCCGTCAAAGTCAATGTAAAAAACAAGCAGGTAAGCAAACGGTGAAAATGAAAGAAAATAAAATAAGGTTGAGAGAAAATACCAGCAGGACCACCTCCACACACGATCACATCGACTTCTTCAGGATGACCCATAACGTTATTCGCACAATCGACGCTTCAACAAAAAGCAAAAGATAAGTAATCAATTAAGCGACAGAGCAAGCGAGTGAGGGAGTTGAGTGGTAGGTTCAATCTCCTTCCCTCTCTCTCACACATACAGAGAGAGATTTATATCAAGAAAGAAAGAAGCGACATCTAGACATCTTTACGAGTCTGCTTTTTTCTTTCTTTGGGAACGGGAACCTGATTCTAGGGAAAAAACACAGAGGCTATGCGTGTGCGTGTGTGTGTGGCGCATTCTTCTTGCTTGGCCCAAGAACACACACCCACACCCACACCCACATTTAATCAAGGTGTCTCATCATTCATCCTTCCAGAGAATAGTGTAAGGGTAAGGGTAAGGTATTGGAAAAAAGCATCATGAGAGTCTAACAAACAAAAAAAGACGAAAGAAGAAAAAAAAAAACTCCACTAAACTCTTGCAAACGGACGATGAATCGGACCTATCACCAAAGGACATCTTTCCTTTACTACCACACACACCCCAGCTGACCTTCTTCTCTTTCTCTTCTCTCTCAGGTGGTGTGTGTGAAAACGTCCATATTGAGCAACCAAATCCACACCCCTCTCCCACACTGCTCTCCAAAAGAAGAAGAATCATCTCAATAAGAAAAAACAAAAGAAGAAAGAAAGAGAGAGCCCTTTCCAAACCGCCTCAACGTTGATTGCATCCTGACATTGTATCATCATCACAGTTACACACACACACACGCTATATTCTTTGTTCTTTCTCGATGACTTCCCCATATAGGTTTCGAACGCACGCAAGAAAGACATACATACATATATATCAATGACTATGAGTGTCTCCATTGAGCATGACAAGTATCTGACATCTGTAGCAATGACAATTCAAGTCATAACATAATGGGAGCCATGAATAAATATGGACGACTGATAGAATGAAGGAGGGAAAGTTCACAAGGAATATAGAGACCACGGACCGTGTTCTTTCCCTTCCCTTCTTCTCTCAAAAATCCTAAAATCATATCTCACCCCATAATAACTACCCTTCCCTCCCCTCTCTTAGCCCCACCCGTCAACTCCTCTATAAACAAAAAACCACACACAAACGGCAGGTATCCAACAACAGATCGACCCAAATTCAAATTCACACCATCAACCATATCTGACAATAGATGGGAAACTAATAAATCAAATTGTCCACTACCACCATATCCAAAAAACAAAACACAATCGACCCAAATTCAAATTCAAATTCACATCCCACACTCATCACACATCCCACACCACATCACAACCGCCCACACCATCACACACCCATCACACCCATCACCATCACCCATACCCCCAAAATATCACACCCAACACATCCCTCCACCCTCTTCTCATCACAAACCTATACTCTCCCGCATACTCCTCCACCAACCATGTCACATACCGCACGTCCAATCCACTCAACGGTCCCAACTCGAACGCTGCCATATCCCTCGGTGTCATCTGCAGTGTCGACATCGGCATCGGCGGGGTTGGCGTTGGTGTTGGTGTTGGCGTTGGCGTTGGTGTCGGTCGCTCTTCCTCGTCCTCGTCCTCCAAAACTCCGTTGTGGTTTGCATGTGAACCTGTCAAAGAGGGAGGAGAAGGGAGAGGGGGAAGTAAAGACGCGAGTACAGAAAGATGGAACGACGCATGTACATGAAACGTCTGTAATAGCGCTATCGTCGTCGTCACTTGTCCATCCCGATGCTGATGAGCATGCTGCTGCTGCTGCTGATGCTGATGCTGAGCATGATGATGATGATGATGATGGACATCATCATCCCGCAACACCACAGGAGACGCTTGCCTCGATCGACTCCTAGACGTCGCTCGAGAAGTCGACGACGACGAACTAAGCCGATAATGACGACAATCAACACCATTCCTCCTCCTCCTCCTCCTTCTTCTCCTTCCAGAGAGAGAAGCGCTCCCATTCACTTGCGGTCCACCTTCAATACCCATTCCCACATTCCGAACATAAGACCCCGTCATCGTCAGAGTATCATCCTCCTCCTCCTCCTCATCCCCATCTCCATCTCCATCTCCATCTTCATCTCCTTCCAACCGAATCGCACCCCAATTCTCCGATCCCTTCACACTCGAATACGACTGCAGAGAATGACCGCGCCACGTGCCCACCCACAGCCCAGCACATATAATACACACATCTTCATACACGCGCCAAGCGTCCGTCCATGTAGATACAAATTTCGATTTAATAAACGGGGAAAAAGCGTCTGATGCAGGAGAGGAGGAAGGACCACAGTGCGATGGGTCCGCGTCGAGTTGTAATATACGCTCGATCTCGTTCCACTTGTGTCAAGGATGAGGTCAGAATGGAAGAACAAAGAACAAGAACTCACTAGTTTAACGTCACTCCAGGCGAATCTGATCGTAGAAAGACGGTGGGTGGATGTTTTGGTGTGTGATACGGGTTTGGAAGCGTAAAAGGTGGGTCTAGTAGCTTTATGCGGTGTCGACGTAGTAAGGTCAATGAGCAAATCATAATAAGACGGTTTTTCAAGAAAAAGAGCATCCGTCGTACAGGCGATCCAACCACGGGTCGATTGTGATTCCAAATGTAAGCGATCGAGGTCAGACAAGGTGACCATTCCCAATACACAAATGGGGTCTCTGTTGCGGGCCTTGATTCTGCTAGGGTCGGGAGCAGTCTGGACTTGGTAGCACATGTCGGCGGCTGCTTGGCAGAGGATACAGGCGACCTCGACGGGAGGCAGGGTATAGATGAGGATGCGCTGTCTTCCGAGGACGTGTTTGAATAGAGTCAGAGAAGAGGGGCCGATGATGCGCAATAAATGAGGGAGATGGATAGTCGGAACGTTGAGGATATCTGCCCTGTCCTGAATAATCATAAGTATGAGAAAAAGAAGAAAAAAGAAAAAAAAAAGAGGACGGACAACGTCCAACTCATCCGACCATCCATTCCAGTCTCCAGCACCACCAAGGTCAGACCTCGTAATTTTCCTCGCAGCAAAAAAAGCTTCTGCAGGGTCCCAATCACGGCCCGTAGGCTGAAGCTGTGCAGCGGACTCGATGGACTGAGCGAGGTGCTTGAGGGCAGGGACATGGCGCCACGGACGGGGTCTCTTGGACTTTGCAAGGAGAATGCCGAGAGAGCTGAGTCTGAAGCCTCTGTGGCCCTGTTCTGTTGATTTTCGTCTGCGAAAGACACAGACGCCGTGTTGGCCATCTTTTGTAAAGTAGCTGGAAGAGAATTGGGAGGACGACAAAAGCAAAGAAGGAGGAGCGCACATGACGTCTTGGTCGACGAGGTGAAGACCACTCGGAAGAGCGCTGAACTCGAGATGGTCAAGACTGAGGTCTGTTTTTTTGTGAGTGAGTGACTGCGAGAGAGACAGACAGCGCACCGTCACTGGCTTTGAGAGACCAGTCGAGGATGTTTCCCTCTGTGGGATGGAACGACGCATGGAATATAGCAACTACCAATACTCTGTCAGTAACAATCTCTCCGATTTCAAGGAGGACATGCCGAGATCGCGAGGGTGATGCGACATCCTACGTGCAATGTCACTCTGTCACACCATGGCTATCAATATCACCGACCTCGACATCTCACAGCTCGCAGACGTCAAGAAACAGCTCGACGATGTCTGTCTCCCTCTAATATTATTGATTATCTGACTCTCTCTACAGGAACTCGCTCATCTCTCCTCCTCTTTCACCCAACTCAGGCAGGCTCAGGCAAAGTTTAAATCCTGCATTCACAACATCCGCCACATCACACCCGAAAACAAGCGTACTTTCTTCTCATTTTTTCAATTCCAACTACTCATCTTTCGACAGATAAAACTATCCTAGTTCCACTCACAAACTCGCTCTACGTCCCAGGCCATCTCTCAGATCCAGACCATGTCATCGTCGACGTCGGTACCGGCTACCTTGTCAAAAAGGTTTTCCCTTCCCTTCCCTTGCTTGCTTGCTGGCTTCTCATGCCCCCCCCACAGACACGTCCACAAGCCGTCACCTACTACAACGAAAAAGTCGACTATCTCGAATCAAACCTCTCCTCTCTCGAAGACCTCATCACAAAAAAGCGCGACAATCAAAACTACGTCGTCTCCCTCCTCCAGGCAAAAATACAGGCTCAAGTCGAAGCAAAGTAGAGCATGTCATGTATACTACAAAATTAAAAAAAAACTAGTCCATCACACCCATCTCGCGTCCCACCACTCGTAAACAATCTTTTGCAAGTCGCCTCGCATCATCCATCTCAACTCTCACCCCACCATCACCACCACCACCACCACCACCATCATCATCACTCCCAACCACTCCCCAAGCACTCGGCAACCGCCTCGGTATCGCCACAATCTCACACAACCATCCATAAAAATAAAACAACATCCCCACAGACGATCGTTTCACCACATCCGACAAAATCTCTCCAGGCTCTCCTCCACTATCAACACCTAATCACACCATCATTAACTTTTTTTTTTTTCACTGGGTATGAGAGACGCACCCGGTTGCTCATTCACATACTTGCTCGGATCATTCGATAAAGCCGCCCACAACGTCCCTGGCCATACACGCATGCTTTTTAATTTCTTGAGCACATATAACAATTCGTTTTCTCGCGCTCTTTGAATATATGAATTTTCATAAAAAATTTCATAGAATATAAGAATTGAAATTTTCATAAAAAATATCATAAAAATAACTCACCTAGAATATAAGAATTCAAATTTTCATAAAAATTTCATAAAAACTCACCTAGAATATAATTCATAAAAATGAATAAAATATCATAAAAATAACTCACCTAGAATACAAAATTTCAAACAATTCATTCAAAATAAAAATATAAACTCACCTAGAACAAGTTCAAATAAACAATCCGTTCAAATTTCATAAATAATGATATTCAAAACTCACCTAGAATACAAGAATTCAAATTTCATAAATAACCATTCAGAAGAAATAAACTCACCTAAACACGAGTTTAAATTTCATAAAAAAAACCATCAAAAACCAAAACCATTCAAAAACCAAAAATCAACTCACCTCGAAAACGGTAATCGACCACGCACACTTTCATCCACCACATACCCTTCCAACACCATCCCACACCGACTCACCAACTCTGGCAAACTCAACACCGCAAGTCGCTTGTCACCGTCATCACCCTCTCTCCTCGAACAGATCAAAAATAAAAGATCAAAACACCAATATGAAAACCTTTCTCGAGGCATAACACGTCCTACTTCTGTACTCGCCCATCGAGGAATAACCCCTCCTACTTCTGTACTCGCCTCACCCTCCCGAGGCACTACACGTCCCACTTCTGTACTCGCCCACCTCACCTCATCATCATCCGCAACACCAACAACACAACTCCCTCTACACAAAATCCGCGCCATCTCCGAAACCAACGCATCAGGAACACCCACCGCCCCAATACACGGCACCACATGCTTCCTCAGCGCCTCCAACAGCGCAAAATCAAACTCTTCTTCTTCCGCCTGAACATCCAATGGAAACGTCAGAGCAGCAGAACTACAAGAGATAAGTAAAGTAAACAAAAGGCAATCAGAGACCTTACCAATCAGCTAAAATCGCACCCTTGAAACAATATAAAACGCGACGCCATATCCTCGCAAGTCGATCATCCGTCATCACTAAAAAGAGGCTTTATCAATCATTCCAACCTGACAACAAAAACAAACCTCGATCCATTTGTTTCAAATTAGGAACCGCTAGAGCAACACACTCCAAAAAACATCGCGTCGCCGTCTTCCACAACGGTAAATCCTTTCCCGACTTGGACGACACCGGACACTCATACTTCATTTTCATAGGAATCGCATATGCCTGCCGCACATGTGAGTCATCCCATCTCCAAAAAAACGAAATACACGCACCCCAAAAACAGCCTCCAACGTCCCATCCACATAAATCTCCGGACAACACTGATGAAACCGCATCAACAACTCCACCAACATCGGCATCGTCTTTTTGGAAATACCAATATACGTCACTCGTTTCTGCATCACGCTCTTCTTTTCCTTCACGTCAAAGGCAGCTATAAAAGGTAGCGTCGCATACTCTGAAAGATCTCTCATCACCAGCGACGCGGATCCAGCAACAGAAAGATCAATACTCGACAACGTTTCCAAAACAACCGACTGCAATAAAGTAGGTCAATAATAAGAAAAAAGGACCAAAGAGCCTCACCTGAACAGGCGTGAGATTGTCGATATCAGGTCTGTAGTCCACAGAACCCGCATATGTCAATACACCTTTGTTTTTATTGAGAGAAATCATTTCTCGGACAAAAAAAATTCCAAACCTTTCACAATCGCCGCCAATCTAGTCAACTGTTCAAGCCCCCATTCCTTTCCCATCAATCCCCGACTCGTCCTTCTCATGCTCTGAATCAAATCCACAAACGCCACTAAACTCTCCTGCGTAAACGCTCTCCCACTCACCACCACCACCCCACTGGCAGGCTGGTTCGTGATAATACAATCACCTATCACAACAACCGCTTCCCAACTTCTTCTCAACATCTCTTGCACTTTTTCAACCTTCTTTTTCTTCACCTCATCCTTCACCATCACCGCTTTGATCCCCTTTTCCAACGATCTCAGCGCAGGCGCACTCACAACCCGATGATCATGCAACACCACATTCTCAACATGTCCAACAAACTTATCCCATGCTTCAACGAACGAGTCAAGCTCAATCACAGCGCTCTCCAAGAAATCCTGAAAAATCGAGCCCAACGAAGTCAGCGCTAGAATTTGAGACTCGTTCCACGCCTTTTCAGATCCACTTGAATCTCCTTCTCCCCCTCCTTCTTCCTCCTCTACCTCCTCTGCGTCATCATCATCATCACCAAGTTCAATTCGGTGTCTCTTGATCTCCTCTGTAAGGGACTCCAACAGCGGAAACGAAACCTTCCAAACACATTCATCCCACGTCTCCAAGCTCAACGTCGACCCATACAACTGGATCGTCCTAAACAGCGTCTGTATCGCACCATCACGAACCTCCGGCCTCGGATCCATCCCAAGTTTCAAAAGCTCAAACAACAAAAACATCCACAGCTCACTATACTCAGGCTCCAGCTCAACATCCTTCCTCTTCGCTTGTATAGCATCCGAAACGCTCCACAAAAGACTCGTCGCAGCCGTAAGCGCAATATTCGTGTCCGCCTGTCTCCCAAATTGGCCGAGGGTACGAATGCACAGACGAAGATGCTCGGGAGACAGCGTTGAAATCGAATCACAAACGAGCGTCATCGATTGGAATGCGATCTTCACGAGGTTGGTGTGGTTCCTTCCTCGTGGTGACATGCCCAGCACAAAAGGCTTCGATGGCGTTTCGGAAGACAGGGCCATGCCAGGAGAAATGGGATCCGCGGATGGTGAAGGAGGAGACGGCGGTACCGGTCGACAAACGCTTTCTAATATATGGAAAATGGTCTCCCATCCCGTTACCAACGAATAGACAGAACTCTCTAATATTTGATGCAACGTCTCGAGACCCATCCTTCGTAATTCAACTCCAGTACTCGAATCCGACGCAGGAGGGACAACATCAGGTACAACTTGCTGGGCGAGCACACCCAGTACACGGTTCTGGACCTGAACTTGGACCTCACCCGTCGCCAACGACATGTTCCGAGGAATAGAAAAGAGGATCTCGTTTAACACCCGAGCCGCTTGTACTCGAATGGGCTGGGAAGCGAGAGGGAAATGGATGACAGAGAGGAGATACGTAGTAATTTTGTTCCAAGCAATGTCAGGCGATCGATATATGAGTCTGTGGATGTTGAGCATGGATATCCCACCTAATTTTGAGATACCAAAGTCCCCCATTCTCTGCGAATTGGGGAGGTGAGGTCGGCATTAGAACAATTCACGAGAGACAAACAATCTACTGACCAAAGTCCGGGGAATATGAATGCCACTGACCCTCCTTCTATTGATGGCTTCACCTTTGGTAATAGGCGAAAGCTGAGCTTTCTCTGCCAAACTCTCCTCCGACTCAAATCCAGATAGGCTTGCGGTCTGCATTCCTACCATCTCTCCACTCAACCGACACAACGCGTTCACAAAATCTTTGAATGCCGAATCCTCCAAATTCTTCGACGCATCGAACAAGCGTTGAATCCCTCCCAGCATCGAATCGGGATCAAGATCGGCCAAAAGAGGGTGACGAGAAACAGGAGGAATGCCAGATACATTTGAGCTGGATCGGGCAACAGAGTTCCCCCCACCGCTCGGAATGGGATGAAGTATCCCTTTCTTGCTCGGTGTACTCTGGTGCCCAGATCTATACGTCAAGACATAATTCGCGTTCTGCAGAACCTCTAAAACTCCGAACCAGCTCTCTCCCAAGCTCCCAGCGAGGAATAATGCAGTCGAAACGAAAACCTTTAAACAAGTTACATTGCGCTCAGAAAGACCTGGGGCCTGTATTGGCGATGTCAAGCCCACGCTGTCTGTCAGCTGTATAGTTGCAGAGCGTGGTGTTTGAGGTTCCACATAGGTTTCAAGGCTCGAAACAACGCATGTCGGGACTGCATACTTGGCTAGACTATTGAGGAACGCGTCTCGGGGAATTACTAGCCCCAGCATTCCTGAAACATTTGTCATTGCCTGGTAACTGCCCAATACATCAGCGAAAAGCTCATCGGAGAGATTAGTGGCAACGATGAAAGAAAGGGCGGCAAGGAGGGCTGGCCAGCCACTGTCTATGATGTCGCGTACAATTAAGAGGTGTATCGTAGAATATTCATCAGGAGAAAGGGTTGCGATATCAAGAGCAGGTGGAGCACGGATAGCAGCATCTCCAGGCATTCGTGGCTTCTGAACAACAAGAGTCGTATAAAGAGGCCCAGCGAATGCAGCAAAACCTTCACACAAGGAGACTAGACACTGCAAGGCCAGCAGGTAGACGTAGGCTTCTGGAATAGGAGGCGCATCTGCTTTATCAAGTTGATCTATACTAAGAAAATTGAGCTGCATCTCATGGTTCCCGAAAGTCGAACTACACACCATTGAAGCTTCATGGCTGATCCTTGTATGCTCAGGCCTGCAGTTGAATGCATCATACCAACAACCCCTGAAACCGTTGCACTTGCCACTGTAGCAACACGCCCAGCGACACCATCCAGACTTAATGATGTCGCACTGTCATGTGGTACACCGACACCAAACATGTATTGAGACGCTCCGAGGAGCGTCGGTTTTTCTGTAATCAATCTCTTCAATGCTGTTATAAGGGAACCGAAAACGTTCGATTGTGATCTTTGTCCATCATAACACATCCAAATGTTCCTCATCAGCTCCGCATCACTGCACAACCTGCAGAAAAAATAAGGACGCGAGAATTAAGAATCATATGTCGAACGTACCCTCGCATGATTTCCATAGCGAGGACTCTCATCCAAGAAGGTCTAGGAGGATGAGAAGACTCGGCATCCCCATCATCCGAAACAGTCTTAATCAGATGCATGAGAAAGACTTCAACTTCAGTTTTCAATTCTGGGGAGAATTGCTTGACTAAAAGAAAGATGACGCGAGTACAGCGAAGGATGAGGGGAAATAAAGGGCGATCAGAAAGTGATTTCAGGAGAAGAGGACAAAGGTGGTGTTGCAGGAGCAGGATCAATTCGTTATGCTGAAGGTCGTGATGAGGGAGAAAAACACAAGCATGCTACACTCACCTTGCGAAATACCTCGAAGTAATTCGCAAGAACGCTCTCAATTAGCTCTAGAGCAAACGTCTTGTGAAGAAACTCCAGGTGTAGGAAGTGAGGTTTTTCACCATTAGCGAGGAGGCAGAGGTCCTCGAAAACGGCAAAGGTATCATGAGCAGAAGGGCCAAGATACTTGACTGATTCATCTGGAAGATGAATTTCAATGAGAAGTGCTGGATCTAAATCCTCTAGCTGATCCTCTGAGACCATTTTGTCCACCACGAACATCACTAGCTGACGTAGAGTAGCTGCAGCAGTCGATGAAACAACAGCAATACGAGACTCTTGGAGCTTGAAGCAAAGTAATAACGCCTGTTGGATACGTGAGATACTGCTCTCCAAATCCAGGCCCTAAATATATGACATACGTCCGCCAAGAGTTCCCCATGAATGTGAGGAAAATTCGGAATGAGAGAAACCAAAGTCTGCAGAATCCGAAGCTGAATGTCAACCCCTTGTGACATGGCATCACTCATGATCGAAACTATGTGGGGAACAGCAGATTGAGGAACCGCCCGCAGCGAGATCAGGCGCTGAAGTGAACCAAGTGATATTACAACGACCTTTGCATTCTTTGTAGCACATCCCATAAACACGGGTCGCAGAAGCTCCTCAGATTGTGGCCCATCTAGATTACATGAGTATCTGTTAGATGGCGCCGGATTGGACACACACCTGGTAATTCAAGGGTTTGAATGCTGAGAAATGAACTGCCAGTAGCAACACACCTGTGGCAAGGCTCGTAGACTGCTCCGGTGATGCACGCAGGATTGTTAATGACTTTTCTGCAGCCTTAAAACTCCTCAGTGACAAATTAGCGATTAGAGGCTAGAGGCCTAACCTCCCGAACGTCGGGGTGCTTTCGACGAGTTTCACTTGCAAGTGCCTACAATTGTGTAATAAAAACAAAAAAATAAAGTCAGCAGCATACCTGAAGTTCAGTCACAAGAAAGGACAGAGAACTCATGTCAATAATTTATGACCCACAGTGACGTTGAACACAGAAGTAATTATAATGTACAAACAGATACAAATATATGAGCTATAGATAATTCAATACAAGTTTACTGTTCATCTGTCAAATCATACTATCAGTAAGATTCCCAAATGAATCAGCTCGGGACAGATCAAATGACGATTATACATTAATTTTTCTCCAGCGCTATGGCCACCTCGAGTTCTTTCTTGGTCAATAGACCTTCTTGACTTTTTCCCGGCCAAATAGTCACCACTCGGGTGGTCTGGATTTCCTTTCCTTTTCTTCCCCAATATCTCTCAGACTCATAGCACCAGGTATCTGTTCCTCGGACGAGATAACCTATGTTATCTATGTATTGGCGTACTTTTCCGTCAATTTTAGGTCCCCATGATGGTAGTTCTTCGATACCATTCAGGAAAGTAGCAACTCTGTGCCTGCCAAATTCCTCCAACCACTTCATCGCAGCGGGAACATCCAGATGATGCTCGTGAATGATGGATGTGATAATGTTATGGAATGCAATTCCTCGGGAGAGCTCAACAGGATAGGAATGCATGTCCTGAGATATACAAAGACGTCTGTAAGCTTGTACGTTCTGCCACAAAGTTTCAACTTACGTTACTGATACATATAAGATCCATGGCTGCAATTGTCATAGTTTGCATGACAGGATGTGAGAGAACTTCCTCGGGAAGCTCCAACCCGAAGCTTAGAAACGAAAGTGACGCTTGAGCAGCAAACGTCTCTCGGCGGAGCTGCAGATAATCATCAACGGCACGGACTCGTTTCTTCTCCCGATCTTCAGCTTCTTGTCTCATAGACTTCATATACAGGTCAAAATCTCTGATGAAACGACTGACACAAGCATCTTCGGACGTAGTCAGCACAAGAGCTCTTTGCCAGAAGCTGTAAAATCATTTCAGTGGGGTGATCATATGATTCACGCAAGCACTCACCCCTGTATAAAGATACCTATTTTATCACCTCGCTTGCACTCTTTGTACGGATTGTTAAAGACGTCGATCACGATATCACGAATCCGAGTCGCAACCTCGGGCTCAGCGACGTCACAGTATTCGTCAATGGCAAAAAAAATGTTCGCAAGATCACAACCTGAACGACAGAAAGCTTTGAACCATCAATTATTTGGTTGCAAAATCAAACAAGTCGAATACCTCTGGTAGCGCGAGGAAAAGCAAGACAACCCAGGAGACCTGAAGTGATATGAAAATCTGAATACAATAATCGATCATACCATCACTGACCAAAAAAGGCTTTGTTAAAAGACCGTTGAGCTCTCTCGCTGAAGAGATTATTATGGTTAACCCAGTTCGCGGACTCCACATCGACAGTGCCGTAGTCGGGGTGCAAGAGTCGCTCATAAGGCCAATCAGCCAAAATATCTGGCAACAAAAAAGTAATAGGCTTTGGAGTGCTATAGGCAATGTTATGGACCATGTTTGAAAAAATACAGAGGAGAGCCGAAGATGTTAAAGACTCGGGAGTGGTTTTGTCGATGAGTGCTTGTTATGTTGTCTTCAGATTTATAGTTATAATCGAGGGCCCACCATCCCCTTTTGGCTAAAATGGGCGCTGGAATAGGAACTGCCTCAAGCTATAGAACAGAACATACAGGGCAATGACCATATGATGCATTCCCGATCTTACGTTCTTAGTTATCTGAAATAGAAACGCATATAGCTACCAGGAAATTTTGTGAATCAAAAAATCGTATAGATCGGCATGTGAATCAAACCGAAGCACACGCATTTTATAAACGACTGCAATCTCAAATTCTGTGTCGATGGATTCTTTCTGGGTTTTGTCACAGTCCCAATAATTCTGAGAAAGCTCTAGAACACCAACGTCGAAGCTTCATATGAGCTACACCCTCTGTCTCTTTTCCTCTTCTTGCGCAGGTAATCTAAATATGCCATCTAAATGATGGACAATTGTATCTCTCCTAGGATCACACAGGTAATCTATATTTAGATATCGCAAGTTTCACGGATAATGGGTAATTGCATGTCTTACAGTATACTATTTTTGCACTATTACAAATAACCCCCTGATCAAGTAGATGAAACCTATCATTTCCAAAGCGTTGAGGAATGTCCGAGCCTAGTAGTAGTCGACTTGATTTCAAATTTTATTCCGACAGACCTCCGATGAGCTCGCGTTACGAGGTCTTTGTATTCGAATTCTGAGTAAGGTTTCTCATGCACTGCTATAGATTTGTAAGCTGACTTCTTGCATGACTCGATAACTATGGGCAAGGTTTCGAATGTTGGACTATCATAAATTTATGGATGCTACCTTTGATACCCTATCTGTGTTTTCTCGCAGTGGTATGACTCGAGCTATTGGGAAAGTCAATTTCTCTGGCTGTATCTGAGGAGTAGGATGGTCCTGATTGCAGGCTTGAAGGCTTCAGAAAGACGATGAATGTTTGGAGAAAAGGTGCAACGATGGGCACCTCGACGAATGATAGTACCAGCAGTACCAGATAGCGAATTCAGTATTGAAAATATCATCTATTAACATGAGTTCTATGCTATCGAGATTGTGTCATCAAGATCGTGCTATCTTTAACTCGGATACTTTGTTTCCTGATGCCAAAGACTAAAAGACTAAAAGACTGAAAAACTATTTGAATCAAGACGAAAAAAGTAATCAGGACCATTTGATTATAGCTTGATAATTTAACGTTTTCCAAGTAATTTTTTCTTCAAGTACCATTAAATTAGGTCACAGTCTTGAGGAACGCTTTTGAGATGAATTCCTGAAACACGTTTCAAGATCTGTCAAGAACATTTCAAGATTCATCAAAAATTCTTCAGGAATACTTCAGGCTTCATGACGAGCACTTTACGGGCTTTAAGAGCATTTCAAGAGCATATCGTTCTTCTAGATCAAAAGCGATCAAGGAGCACCTTGGGTTCATCAGGAACTACAGGAGTGTCCGGTGAATTGGAGTGCCCGGTGTTCAATTTAGCGTGAGTATGGTGCATGAGCTGTAATACGAATAACACGATGTTTCCCCTAGCCTTATGGGTGAACAGACGAGCACTGTACCATACTGCCACTCCACGACAGCTTTCTGACTCTTACACAGCGTATTGCTATCCCGCCAAGACTTTGCACTATCTTCTCTGAAGTGAATTAACGAATTCTCGTGTAAATGAAGGTTTTCATATGGGTAAGGCAATTTGACCTTGAGGAACTTCATACTAGATAGGGTATGCTACTTAATTTTTAATTCCAAGTACGCACA
>Ga0153924_1000577_pt1 | contig 22358 bp, 21 predicted proteins | sample TSNJ008MetaG_FD_104709 | JGI IMG/M metagenome (GOLD analysis project Ga0153924, IMG submission 104709) | Attine ant fungus gardens microbial communities from New Jersey, USA - TSNJ008 MetaG | ecosystem: Host-associated > Fungi > Mycelium > Unclassified | place: USA: New Jersey, Wharton State...
ACTGGCTATCCGTCCGCGAATTGGTACAATTGAGAAGAATCACATCCAGAGCAGTTTATCTTTTGTATAAGCTGTTCTTCTTTGTCTGCTCTGGCTATGATACTTCTCTAAAGAATTATAACAGCAAAACTCAAACATTTGGAGTGCATAATACAGACATCAACCGGAGAGAATTCCAAATTCGTTTAAGCCGGTTAAACAAGAAAGGAGAATGAATTATGTGGCATGCTATTATCGTTGTCGCTGCTGTTGCAGTTGTAGGAATCGGCGCTGGCGTTGTTATCAAGAAAAGACGCAATAAATAATATGAAGTATCAGGGAGAGTGGAGGTGTCATTATGCGGGAACTATATCAAAAATATATGGGTAATGCGCAGGATCGAACTATGACCACCAATGCGGGTTCATTTTCGATCAACGCACTCACCGGTGCCGGTCATTTGGCTCTTGGCATATTCCTCCTCTCTCCCTGGTATATTGTAAACTCGATTTATTATCTGCTGCTCTGCGCTGCCAGAGGGCAGGCGCTAAGAAGATACAGGAAAACGAGAACCATAGAAGATGAAAAAGAAAGGAATAATGCCACATTTGTCGTCCACAAACGCGGCGGTATATTCATCTGTTTGCTCGGCGTTTCTTATTTTGGCGTCTGTATATGGATGTTTGTCACCGGTGAATCCCGAGTTCATAATGAACTGGTTCTTGTTTTGAGCGTCGCAACCGTTGCGTTTACTAAAATCGGATTCGCCATTCATGGCATGATTGTAAACCGGCATATGCATGATCCAATCATATCTCTTTTTAAGAGAATCAGTTTTTTGGACGCCATGGTTTCGATTGTTGTTACGCAATGTTCATTACTAACCATGATGGAATCTGCCGAAGCAGTTGGCAGCAGCGCCTTATTTGGCATGGGTATCAGCGTATTGTTTTTAATTATCGGTATTCTCATGCTAACCAAAAAGAAAAAATAAATTATCGCTGACAGCTTTTGTGATATAACACCCCGGATAAAAGAAAAAACCTGACGCGCGTTGTCGGGTTTTTTCTTTTATAATGGGAGACAGGTAAGAAAATAACGAGATCCGGCAGCGGTCAATGCCAGAGATGTGGTACTTGTTTTTCGCCATTTCCCAAATCAAAAAAGTTGTTGATATACCTTATATGATCGGCTATAATACCAATAATATTATGAATAATGCGCCTGAAGGCGGGCTGCTAAAGAAGCCGCAGGTAAATGCAACACAAGTTTAAAATAAGTAGAAAAAGAGAGAGGATGCTTAAATGGAAAATTTCACATTTTATGCCCCGACTTACTTTGCCTTTGGTAAAGATACTGAAAATGAAGCGGGAAAATATGTCAGACGATTTAATGGATCAAAAGTGCTCATTCACTATGGCGGAGGCTCTGTCACTCGCTCCGGATTATTGGAGCGTGTAAAAAAATCACTTAATGAAGCAAAAATAGAATATATTGAGCTTGGAGGTGTTAAACCCAACCCTAGAAGTGGCTTGGTATATGAAGGTATTGAACTTTGCCGAAAGGAAAATGTCGATTTCATTCTTGCCATAGGAGGGGGGAGTACGATAGATTCGGCAAAAGCAATTGCAGCCGGTACTTTATATGACGGTGATTTTTGGGATTATTATGAAGGGCAAACGGTTAGTGAAGCCCTGCCAATTGGCACAATTCTAACAATTGCGGCGGCGGGCAGTGAAGGTTCGGCGGATTCTGTAGTTACGAATGAAAAGGGGATGTTTAAACGTGCTACGACCGGGGAGGCATTAAGACCGCAATTTTCTATTCTGAATCCATCGCTCACCCAGACATTGTCTCCTTATCAGACCGCTTGTGGTATTACAGATATTATTGCTCATTTGTATGAACGTTATTTGACAAATACAAAAGAGGTAGAGGTGACTGACCGCCTGATCGAAGCACTTATGCTGTCGATGATTCATGAGGGGCCAAGAGTCATTGAGGAACCGGGTAATTATGATGCCCGTGCAAATATCATGTGGGCAGGGATGATGGCACACAACAATTCTTGCGGAGTAGGACGCTCGCAGGACTGGGCGAGTCATGATATTGAACATGAGCTTTCCGCATTATATGATTGTGCGCATGGCGCTGGTCTTGCAGTGGTTATGCCGGCAGTTTTTACTTATAACATGAATCACAATATTATGCGCTTTGCGCAGGTGGCTGCAAGGGTATGGGGTTGTCAAATGGATTTTGAACATCCAGAGATAACTGCAAAAAAAGGGATTGAAGCACTCCGTCATTTTTTGATTTCCATAGGCATGCCTAAAAACTTTGAGGAGTTGGGTGCTAAAGAAATAGATATTGAAAAACTGGCACATACTGCTTGCTATGGAGATGTGAACACGGGTACGCTTGGGGGATTTGTAAAGCTAAATCAAGAGGATGTGGAAAATATTTATCGTCTTATGGTTTGAGAAATTGTTAAATTAATATACCATGATTGCGCAGTATAGATTTATTTCAATATCCGCAATATAATTTTATCATATCAGAAATAGAAGTCAAGAATATAAGAAGGGTAGTCGTCATATGAGAATAGACCACATTGCGGTATATGTAGAGAATTTGGAAAGAGCAAAAGACTTTTTTGTTAAATATTTTGAAGGTCACGCAAATGATAAATACATAAATGAGAGCAAAGGATTTACTTCTTATTTCATCAGTTTTTCAGACGGTTCAAGACTGGAACTTATGAATAGAATGGATATTACGGAACATAGTTTTACAAATCATCTGGGTTATGCTCATTTTGCAATAAGTGTTGGAACTAAAAAAAGGGTGCAGGAATTAACATGGCAGCTGCAGGCGGATGGATATGAAGTTTTAAGTGAACCAAGGATTACGGGTGACGGTTACTATGAAAGCTGTATTTTAGATGCGGAAGGAAATAGTATTGAAATTACAGCTTGATACAATCAAGGTTTCGGAGTTCCAAAGTGGGGAAAAGACTTAACGATTAAGGAGAAATTGCTATATGTTGATCAAAGAAAAAATGCACAGCGGGGAGTTATATCTGCCCGGAGATAAAGAATTGTTGAAGGAGCAAACAGAGTATCTCAATCGTTTGTATGATTATAACATGACACGTCCCATAGAGGGAGAACAGCGAATGAAACTGTTAAAAGAAATGTTCGCTGAAATCGGCGAAGGGTGTTACATTGAACCGCCATTTCATTCCAACTTTGGAGGACATCATGTCCATTTTGGGAAAAATATCTATGCAAACTTTAACCTGACACTGGTAGATGATACGCATATCTATGTAGGCGATTATACAATGTTTGGTCCAAATGTGGTGGTGGCAACGGCAGGACACCCTATTTTGCCAATACTGAGAGAGCAGGGATATCAGTATAATGCACCAGTTCATATAGGTAAAAACTGCTGGATTGGAGCCGGTGTCATCATTGTACCCGGTATTACGATAGGTGACAATGTGGTAATTGGCGCAGGCAGTGTTGTAACAAAGGATTTACCGTCCGGCGTGATTGCGGTGGGGAATCCCTGTAAAGTTCTTCGTGAGATAAATAAACGTGATGAAGAATATTATTTTAAGAACAGGAAAATTAAACAGTAAGGTAATATGAGAGAAACAAATAACTTACTGCAGCAATTAAATAAATTAAAAATGGATGCCGAAGTATTGTGATGGACTTCGATATTTACTAATTTTTTGTCATACAGTTTCATTCCGGGGAAACACTATGCACTCCAAAGGGAAAGGGAGCAGCTATTATGAACGATACGGAAATTTTCAAAGACGAGAAAGATACCATACAGGGTAAAAATGAAAATGAGAAAAATTTAATAGACGAAGATGCAAAAAAAGTAATCAGAACCTTCAAAAAAGATATTAATAGAATCACTGGAGTGATACTGTGGAATAGTGGCATTGACCTTGCATTAGGGGTAAACATAGTCTTTTGGGTAATAGTATATTGTATTCTTTGTTTTCCTGATATCACATCAATGTTAGATCAATGTCTGGAAATAACCATTGGGCTGATTTGGATAATTTGTATTCTGTCTGCGACAGTAAATGTAATATTCGCATCTATCTACGGAAGAAAGAAACTGGGATTACATAAAATAATATTGACACATAAAAAAATGAACCTAAGTTCTTTTGCTAAAATATTTGTTTGTGCGATAGGGATTTCAACCTTATTTTCTATCATTCATCTTCTTATTGAAGTGATCTTAAATCATTTTAACCTGACTTTAACAAATGATTCCGGAGTATTAACAGAATCCATGAATACGATACCCGGTTTTATATATTTCATTCTTTGCACCTATTACAGAAGAAATCATCTTCCGTGGAGTATTACTGAGGGGATTAAAGAAGTATGGCAAAGTGTTTGCAATAGTGCTTTCATCAATTATCTTTGGATGCATTCATGGGAACTTTCCGCAAGGGTTTTTTGCTGCGTGCATCGGGCTGATTTATGGATATGTCGCACTGGAATATTCAATGAAATGGACAATCTTCCTGCATATATTTAATAACGCAATACTTGCTATGGGGAAGGAGGTTATCATTAATATTTTACCTGTAAAATTTCAAATGATAATCGATGTTGGTATGTTAGCGCTATTCACAATCGCTGGAGTAACGATTCTTATAATAAATAAATGTAAAATAAAGAAATATTTAAACGAAAACAGGACGGAAAAAGGGCATTACAAATATGCTTTTCGATCAGCTTGTATGATAATTATCATTGTCTCGAACCTACTGCTGGCAATCGGTACCGCAGCAATTTTGCCACCTCAAAAAATCGATGCGGTGCAGGAGCTGCAATATACGGAAGCTTATACAAGTACAGAGGATCATGAGGCAAGGCTAAAGTTAACAGAGGATCATCTGGGGAATTATCCGAATTCAAGATTGGGAATGTCGAATAGAGCATATCTGCATATTGTAGATGATGAATATGAGGAAGCACTGATTCAATATAGAAAAGTGTTGAGACGATACGATGGTGATGACGAAATATATTCTAATATGAGCTTTACCTATAATAGGCTATATAATTATGAGCTGGCATTGCATTTTGCGGAAAAGGCGATTGAATGCAATGACGGATACACATTCTATGATTTGTATAGTAATAAAGCTGATGCCTTGAAGGGTTTAAATAGAAAAGAAGAAGCAATTGAATATTATAATAAAGCAATTGATGAACACCCTTTATCTCATCCAACATATATAGTAGACGACTATGCATCTTTAGCAGACATTTATAGCTCTACAGGCCATAAGCCCGAAGCGTTAGAAATTTATAAGAAAATATTATCAATTGATCCTGGCAATTCCAGTGCATTCTATGAAATGCTGACTATTTACAAAGAGCAGAATAAGAAAGAGGAACTTTTTGAGTGCGGAAAAAATTATTTTGAAAATAATGCTAAGGATGCAGATTATGAATATAGAGTATTTGCAGACGATTTATACGACTTGGGCTTTTATATAGAGACGGCAGAATATTATATCAAATATGTAGAAATATCAGAATATAAAGAAGATGGTTATTATGGAGCGGCAAAATGTTATTTTAAACTGGAAGATTATGAAAAAGCAAAAAGCTGCTATCAAAAGTGCGTCGAAATTGATCCCTTATATAAAAGGATCGCTAAAGAAGATGGAATTTTGGAGAAACTATTATGAATAAAAAGTTTGTGATACTTTTAGTTTTGATCCTGTGTTTTCAAAGTACAGGCTGCTCCGGGAAAGATAATCAGAAGGAAATAGACTTTATACGCAGCTATATTAATGAAGAACAATATGAAAAAGCAATTGTTGAATTAGACGAATACAATACGAAGAACGGACGGACTCTGGATGAGGAAGATTACTACTATGGTGTCTGCTATAACAGATTGGGACTTTATAAGTTAGCTGAGGAAGCTATTGACTATTATCAAACAGATCATGATGATATAAAAGGAAATTATGAAAAAGCAATCACCTTGTACGGAACAGCAGATTATGAAAAAGCAAACCAGCTGTTTGAAAGTATAAAAGATGCTTATTTGGATAATCCGGAATACTTTTATTATTATGGTAATAGCTGTTACTATAATAAAAAATATGCAGATGCAGCCAGATTACTGGAGAAAGCGGTAAATCTCGATCCGAAACAGCATACATATAATATAGACTTATTGTATGCATATAGCGAATTAGAGGAATATAATAAGGGGATAGAAGCCTGTAATAATTATTTAAAGATTCTTGGTGAAAAAAAGGAAGTAAATTCAGATGAAAGAGATCAGCTGGAATACCAAAGAGGAGATTTTTTTATAATGCCGGTCAATACGAAGCTGCTTTGAGTGTTTATTCCAAACTACTTGATGAATCCGATGATCCTTATTATGAGTGCTATTACATAGCGAGATGCTATGCTAAGATGGAAGATTATCAAAATACATATATTTATTTGAGAAAAAGCTTTGAATATGATATTTATTACTATTATGATGAGTATAAATCGGATGGTGTGTTTAAAGATTTTTTTGCTGATAAGAAGTATGGTAAAATGATGGAGGATCTGGAAGCAGAATAGATTTATATGAAGTTCAGGTTGAACTAATTGGATTTGATCAAATAAATAGGCAAGACCCGCTGAAAGTCAGCAGGTCTTGTTTTAAAAAGCCACTTTGCAATGCATATAATTAAAAGATTTAATAAATAACATTGACATACATATAAAAAAGGAATATAATTTTTTTGACAGCATAAATAAAGCGCTGAAAAACTGTAAAAGAAGGTAATAAATTAATGATTTTAATTAAAGGAGGAGTGCTGGTATGAAAAATATGTTTAGTTACCATATGCCTGCCAAGCTGTATTTTGGGGCGGGTATATCTGAGGAAGTGGAGAAATACATAAAAGGAGACAGCGTATTCATAATCTCTGATCCGTTTTTGTACAGTAATGGGGCAGCAAAGAAAATTGGAGAAAGCCTGAAAGGGAAAAAGGTCACTTATTTTTCTGATATTGAACCGAATCCATCCTGTGAAAGTGTGGATGCTGCCGCAAAGGAGGCCAGGGCGGTAAAAGCGGATTGTGTCATTGGGCTGGGTGGGGGAAGTGCGCTGGATGTATCCAAAATAGTTTCCTGTCTGACGACGAATGAAGGAAGTATTTATGATTATTATGCAGGCGGTACCAGAGTGCTGGGCAAGCGTGAAACAACGCTGATGTGTATTCCGACTACGGCCGGTACCGGGAGTGAAGTTACAAATGTTGGCGTTTATACCAATAAAAAAGCCGGCATTAAGATGCCGATGGTAAATGACGAATTCTGGGCGGATTATGCAGTGATAGATTGCGAGCTGACGTATACATTGCCAAAAGGAGTGACGGCTTCTACCGGTATGGATGCCTTTTGCCATGCGATCGAAGCATACTGGAACAAGGAGGCAAATCCGATTTGTGATATGTTAGCGATGCGGGCCATGAAACTGGTTCTGGACAATGTTAGGACGGCATACAGCGAACCGGATAATGTCAGAGCCAGGAGCAATATGATGGAAGCAAGCCTGCTTGCCGGGATCGCATTTAGCCAGACGAGAACGACGGGGATTCATGCCCTCAGTTTCCCGCTTACGACAGAGTTTCATGCCAGTCATGGGGTGGCATGTGCAGTGACGCTTCCGGCTTTTATAAAAATCAGCACAGAAGAAGAAGCAGGGAAGATGCAGTTACTTGCGGCTTACTTAGGTTTCGGCACAGTGAAAGAACTGGCAGAAGGGGTTGAACGGCTGATGAGAGACATTCAGCTGCCAACCAAACTCGGTGAAATCGGAGTGAAAGAGTCGGATTTGGAACATATTACGGAAGTGGGTTTGAGTGCTGCGATTATTCAATTGACACCTGCAAAAATGGATTCGGAAACAATATTTAATTTGCTGAAGTCAATATTATGAGGGAGATAGAAAATGAGTCGAAAAATTGATTTTTTAAATGAAAAAGCCAGGGAAATCAGAAAGCTCTCCATAAAAGCAGTTGGCCGGCTGGGAGTAGGGCATATCGGAGGGGTGCTTTCGATTTGTGATGTGGTGGCAGCGCTATTTTTTGAAGTAATGAATATCGATCCCAAACATCCGGATATGGAAGACCGGGATCGGTTTGTGCTTTCGAAAGGACATGGCGGTCCGGCAGTATATGCGGCACTGGCTGTGAAAGGATTTATAGACGAGAAAGAGCTGGATACCTTAAACAGACCAAATACCAGACTTCCCAGCCATTGTGACCGGAGACTTACAAGAGGTATTGATATGTCGACCGGATCTCTGGGGCAGGGATTTTCAGCGGCGGCAGGTATGGCGCTTGCAGCTTGCATGGACAGGAAAGATTTATACATATACAGCATTATCGGTGACGGAGAAAGTCAGGAAGGTCAGGTTTGGGAAGCGGCCATGCTGGCGGGCAGCAGAAGATTAGATCATCTGATTGCATTCACTGATTATAATAAGATGCAGATTGACGGCTGGACGGAAGATATCAACGGAATTGATCCGCTGGAAGATAAATGGAAAGCGTTTGGGTGGCATGTACAGAGCATTGACGGTCATGATATGAGTCAAATCCTGTATGCAATACGGATGGCTAAATCCACAAAAGGAAAACCTTCGATGATTATTTTGAATACGATCAAAGGAAAAGGCGGATATTTTTGCGAAGGAGAATTAACCTCCCATAATATGCCGGTCACAGAGGAAATGTGGAAAAAGGCGGTGGATTTGTTAGACAAGGAGGAAATATAAGATGGTATTAGAAAATAGATGGCTGCGGGAAACCTATGTGGATCTGCTGATCGAATATGCGAAGAAGGATGAGCGGGTGGCAATAGTGGAGGCGGATCTTATGAGAGCGGCAGGTACGCTGCGCTTTCAAGAGGCATTCCCAGACCGTGTAGTAGATGTAGGTGTGGCTGAGGCGAACATGATCGGTGTGGCAGCAGGCATGTCTGCCATGGGGAAAATACCTTTTACCCATACCTTTACGCCGTTTGCGACCAGACGTGTCTGCGACCAGGTAACTTTATCGGTGGCGTATGCGGGACTCAATGTCAAAATGATGGGAAGTGATCCGGGAGTAACTGCGGAATACAATGGTGGAACGCATATGAGCATAGAAGACGTTTCGATTATGAGGAATATCCCGGGGATGATTATCTACGAACCGGTTGACAGCGTTCAGCTGATCGATATATTTCCGCAGATAATGGAACACTATGGTCCGGTTTACATTCGGTTATTGCGCAAAAATGCGGTGAAGATTCATAAAATAGGCGATAAATTTCAATTGGGAAAAGGTGTGCTTTTAAAAAAAGGAAAAGATGTCACGATTATTGCCGGCGGCATCATGGTTGAGGAAGCCTTGAAGGCGGAAGAACTATTGGCGGGGATGGGAATTTCGGCAGAAGTCATAGAGATTCATACAGTGAAGCCGCTGGATGAGGAAATGGTGGTTAAAAGTGCTGAAAAGACGTGTGCGGTGGTCGTTGCTGAGAATCATTCCATTATCGGAGGTTTGGGAGGAGCAGTAAGCGAATGCTTAAGCGAATCGTGCCCGGTTCCGGTTAAGAGAGTTGGGGTGAAAGACCATTTTGGAGAGGTAGGGCTGACACCATTCTTAAAAGAAAAATATGGACTGACGAAAGAAGAAATTGTGAAAGCCGTAGGTGTCGTATTAGAAAAAAAGAAAGTGCGGGAAAATTAGATGAAGAAAATATTATTAGGATCGGATAAATCAGGATATGAGTTGAAGGAAGCAATCAAAGAACATTTGACCGGGAAGGGATATGAGGTGACAGACTGCGGAACAACGGATATTAACGAACCGAAAGGATATTTTATTGTAGCCCCGGCAGCGGCTGAAAAAGTAAGCAAAAAAGAATTTGAAAAGGCAATTCTGATTTGCGGAACCGGTATGGGAATGGCGATCGTGGCGAATAAATATCAGGGAGTATATGCGGCGGTTTGCGAAAATACCTATGCTGCGGAAAAAGCCAGAGCGATTAATGATGCCAATATACTTACGCTGGGCGGATGGATTACCGGATCAATTGCAGGATGTGATATTGCTGATAAGTTTCTGGGAACGGGATTTACGGAAAATCTGGAAGAGTGGCGACAGAAATTTTTGAGAAATGCCAGAGAAAAGGTAAAAGAAATCGAAGCTGAAATTTACAGATAAAGGAGAAAATAATGAAATATTTTTTGGACAGTGCAAAAATAGATGAAATAAAATACGCATATGAAAACTACTGTATTGACGGGGTAACGACGAATCCGAAACATATCAAAATGAGCCAAAAACCGTTTATGCAAGTGGTAAAAGAAATCGCTGCATGGATAAAAGAGGCGGGGCTGGAAGGAGAATATACTTTTCCGGTATCTTTTGAGATAAATCCTTTTTTGGAAACGTGGGAAGAGATGGTAGAGGCGGCGAAAGAGGTGTCCTCTTATTCGCCTAACTACGTTATTAAAATTCCCTGCACCGGTCAGGGGCTGACGGCGGCCAAAAAGCTGGAACAAATTGGTATCAGAACAAATGTAACTCTGGTCTTTTCTACATCTCAGGCGATTCCGGCTGCGAAACTGGGAGCGAAATTTGTGTCTCCATTTGTGGGCTGGAAGGAAAACAACGGTGACAGCGGTGAATACATCGGCGATATTATTAAGGCCTACAAAAACTATGGATATGATACGGAAATTATCGTAGCAGCTGTTCGCAATGGCAGACAGATAGGTGAATATGCTGCGATGGGAGCAGATATTGTGACTTGCGGTCTGGGAGTATATCAGGAGAGTTTTGAGCATCCGTTTACCACCTTTGGATTAGGGGTATTTCGCGAAGCGTGGAAGAATACTGCGAAAGAGAGTTAAGGAGAAAAAAGATGGAATATAAAGGAAAATTACATGAATCAGCAGTTGTATTTCCGCAGACTGAAATCTGGATGGATTCATGCGGTGAAGAAGAGTTAAACTTTGGTTTAGAACGGGGAATTGCAGGCGCCACCAGTAATCCTACAATTGTGGGCGCTGTGATCAGGAAAGAACTGGATATATGGGAAAAGAGAATCAAGGAATTGATTGTTGAAATGGATGATGCCACAGAAGATGAAATCGTCTGGGCACTGATTGGTGAGATTGGTGCTTTGCGATCAAAGAAGCTGCTTCCGGTGTTTGAAAAAAACAAAGGACGAAAAGGCAGGTGCAGATTGATCCGGGGCTGCATGATATGAAAATAAAGCGTGCGGTACCACTGGTACTGCTGGCTGTCATATGGGGATGCTACTATGTGGCGACCCAGCAGTCTGTGGCAAAAATGTCTGTATTTTCGGTTGGGGTCGTGGTGCGCTTTATTACAATGGTATTGCTCCTGATTTTGATGGTTTCCAAAAAAGAAGTATCCAGCCTGCTTAAAGTAAATAAGACGTGGCCAAGACTGCTTCTGATAGGGGTACTGGGATATTCGCTTGATTTGACAGCCTTCTTAGGATTGTCTTATGCCTCTGCGGGGATTGGAACGGCAATACTAAAATGCGATATCATTTTTATTAATTTGTTGTCGGTTATTTTTTATAAAGAGCGATTTACGAAAAAAGACTGGACATTTAGTCTGCTCATGCTCTTTGGAGTGTTCCTGATTATGGATATCGATTTTGGAACGCTTGAACTTGCCAATAAAGGAAATATCTTTTTTGTATTAAGTGCGCTTTTTGTATCCATTAATGCTTTTGTAATTAAAAGCGTGCAGACAGACAAAGAAAATCCGGTTCAGGATAATGTAGTAGCATTTTATAATAATTTTATAACAATGATTTTGTTTTTGATATCAACGGTGGTGATGGGAACGACGGGTCAGATAGCCGGTATCGGAAGTGACAGAGGGCTTTTGCTTGCGCTTTCCTGCGCAGGAATCGGACAGACTCTGGTATATGTTGTATATTACTATAATCTTAGGAATAATCCGGTTTGGATTGTAAAGGTATTCTTACTATTAATGCCCATTGTCTCGATGTTGGTTTCACTGTTGCTCTTTGGAACAACGATCAAGGCGATACAATGCACAGGCGTGAGCATTGTGTTGCTGGGAGCGCTTGGAATACTGCTGGAACAGAAGAAAAAAACGGCGGAAAACTCATAGTTTTCCGCCGTTTTGAAAGAAATGCTGAATAATAGTAGTGGCTGGTCCAAGTGTTTCTAACTGCAGGTTGTAATGACTGAAATTCACTTTCTCTGTGTCTGTGAAACGTGACAGCTGGGTGTATATTTTTTGCCGGAAGGCAGGGTTTTCAAATAGTTCCCCGTACAAAACCACCTTCTGCGGGTCGAACATACAGATCGCATTTTTAATAGCTATTGACAGGTAGTAGATAGAACGGTCAATGGTGGCTGTAACAGCGGGATCTTTTTTTGTATAGGCGCTGATGACGTGCTGCATGGTGATGTTTTCCTGAACGCCTCTGGTAAGCTCGAATAAAAAAGGAGCAGTGTCTTCTGACATTACATTTGCAATGGCAGCTTCGATGGAATCGTAACTTGCAATTGTTTCCAGGCATCCGGGGTTCCCGCACACGCAGGCCGCTCCGTTAGGGTCTGAAATAATGTGACCTAATTGTATTGCTTTAAAGTCAGATATGTTTAAAAAGTTTTCATATACTAATCTTGCCGCGCCTACTCCCGGACCATATTTGATAAACAGCATGTTGTCCGCATGTTCCATATGTGATAGAAAATACTCCCCGTGAGCTAATGAGCAAATATTATTAGTCAGGAGAACCGGGGTATCCAGTTTTTCTGTCAGATAATCCCTTACCGGAACATTACGCTCCCAGATATTATAGGATCGAACGCTGACACCGGAATGTGTATCCACGATGCCGTTTACGCTGACGCCCAGACCGATTAACCGGTGCGTCCTTAGGACGTCATAGTTCTGCAGATGGGTATTTAACGTATCACATAATTTATTTAGTATCAATTCGGATTCTTTTTTGCAGTCCGCAGTATAGATGGTGTCTTCAAACAGAATCGTGTTATCCAGATCTACACACAAAATACGGAATTTATGCCTTGTAATATAGACTCCCACTGCTGCATATTTGTATGTGTTTATTTTAAGGATGACTTCTTTGCGGCCTTTGCGGTTGGAAGGTTCCGCCGTAGTATATTCGGACAATGCTCCTTCCTGAATTAAATCAGTAGTAATCAGAGTGATTGCGGCAGGGGTGAGTCCTAATCTGTTTGCGATTTCCTTCCTTGAAGTACCGCCGCTTTGGTAGACCAGATTGAGAATGGAGCTTCTGTTTTTGATTTTCACATCAGACATATTGATACCGTTTGGGTTTTGCCACATAATTTTTCTCTACTTTCTTAAAAATGAACTGGTATTATATGAAACGGCAATGATTTATGACGTTACATATTATATTGTAATTCAATATTAGTGCCGGTAATTCCTGTGTATGCACCTTTTGAAGCGGGGATGCTTTCAAAATGGGCAATAAGCCATTTGTTTCTCATCCAGAGCAGCTTTTCTTCGCTGCAGGTGGGGGTGGGCAAAGAAGATAAGTTTGCATTTGTACCCTCCGGTAAGATGATAATGCTTTTAAAACCTTTATCAGATACTTTGCAGGGTGCGAAGTGCAGTGTGGTCGCAAAGAGCTCGCAGGCTGTTCCTGTGGGAAAGAAAAATGCCTCAACATTTGCGGAAGGATACGAACCTTGTCTGATATCACGAATATCGCCCAAAAGTAAGACCAGATCTGTTATCGCAATATCAACCTCGCTGCATTTATGGTACTCTAAAGCATTTAATTTGTTGTTATTACCATTACAATACCCAACCTGGATAGACATGCCGCCGTATAGTTTAGAAGCGATTTCGGAAGAACAACTGCAATTGGAAAGATCCGGATCGAGCCCGACGTAGAGATTGCCGTTGCTCGGAACAGGACGATCTTTCATGATATCTGCATACTCATTCAGGCTGTAATTATTGATGATATTTCCGTAACGCAAAAAGGCGGGATCATCATAGTTATAAATAGCAAGGTGTGGGTTTAAAGCTTTTAATTTTTTGATCATTTTGATTTCTCCTAAATTATAATAGATAAATGTGATTGTGTAAAGAAAACAATGCGAAGTGGGGGCATATTTTAAAAGTGGGGGTATTAATATATTGGCAATCAGGACGCCACCGTGGGAGGCGATATGCTTCACGCAAACAGGGCAACGCTCTGGCGAACTAACTGCAAACTACGACCAAATCAACGCCCAGGAGAGCCTGGGCGCCGAGGTCTGCGTAAGCAGTGGATTTCGCCCGCCGCTAAAGGCGCCCTTTGATTTTTGCGTGAAGCATATCGCCTCCCACGGTGGCTGTTTTTTGGCGGAGTTTAAGTTCTGTGTGAAGCAACTAACTCTGCGCGTTTGAAAGTGCAAGAGCATGGAAATGGCAGCATTTGTGGCTGTAAAAAATCTGAAGTCTATCTGGTAGTCAAATACCCCGCAGCAAGCTACGGGATATTTGACCCTCGCGGCATTCGCCAAATGCAGGAGAAAAGAATTCCTGCACTTGGCTCATTGCTCGCGGAAATAAACCATGTGGATGATTTATTCATGCACCGTAGAATTTTCGTCAGGCTATAAACCGCCCCGTTGAATAGTAATCATGCGCTTTTGAAAGTATGGATTTAATTAGCGCAGAACTTAAACACTGCCAAAAACAGCCGCTGTGGGAGGCAATATGCTTCACGCAAACAATCAAAGGGCGTCTTTAGCGGCGGTGAAATAACTGCTTACGCAGACCTCGGCGTCCAGGCTTTCCTGGGCGCTGATCTGGTCGGAGTTAGCAGTTAGTTCGCCAGAGCGTTGCCCTGTTTGTGTGAAGCATATTGCCTCCCACAGTGGCGTCCTGATGGCCGATACATAAATTAATAGATTTAATTATAAGGCATAATTAACATCATTGCATTTGTTTATTTACAAAAATATTAACATGAAATAGGATTTGACGCAAGAGTAAAATAGATAAACGAACTTTATAATGTAAAAAAATAGAAAAATCATAGAATTTGATTTATTGAATTAAATAAATCTTAATTGAGCACATGATTTTGTAGATGTCAAATAAAATGATAAGAAAAAATACAAAATAATTAAAAAAAATTATTAATAAAATACTTTACTTTTAGTAAAAAATAAGGTATAATCTCATTTATAAAATATATTTATTAAGAAAAAAGCTACAAAAAAGGAGTTTTATAGGTAATAATTTGTGAAAATCTATTTGCAAACAGGTAACAATTAATTTTTTTGCGCATTAATTTAAAAGAGTTAATTAATGCGAGTAAAATCCACAAAGGGAAAATTAAGGAGGATCAGTTATGAAGAAAAAAGTGGCAATGTTGATGGCGATGTGTCTGGTAACGGTTGGTATGCTGAGTGCCTGCAAAAAAAGTGAGAATACAGCAGATACAAATTCTGCCGATAAAGGGACAGAGGGTGCAAGTGTTTCGGCGGGAGAGGAGATTACATTAAAATTCCCCTGTATCTGGGTTGGATCGGACAGCAAGGCAGAAGTATTTGGGAAAATGGTCAGCGACTTTAATGAAGAAAACAAAGGAGAAATCAAGGTTGTAATTGAAGATCAAACCGATTATGATGCCTACCGTGACAAAATCAGAACCCAGTTATCAACGGGAAGCGCACCGGATATTTTCACGGTTGAGTCTTATTCCGACTTAGAATTATTTGTACAGTCCGGGAAGTTAATGGACATGACTGACTTCTTGGCTGACAGCAAGATGACGGATCGCTTTGTTGAGGGTATTCTGGATAAATCAAAAGTCGATGGAATCAACTATGGATTTGCATATGAAAATGCATACATACCGATCATGTATAACATGGAGCTGCTTGAAAAAGCAGGAGTAAACGAAGTGCCTGCTACCTATGATGAATTCTTTGACCTGTGTAAAAAATTGAAAGAAGAAGACATTTTTCCGGTAACACAAATGACAAAGGATAATGCCTGGACCTCTATGCTCTGGTATTCTTATGCATTAGCATCCTGCGGAGGGCCGGATATTTATGAAAAAGGGCTGGATGATCCGGCATTTGTTAAAGCTGCTGAAATTATCAAAGAAATGTTTGCATATACTTCACCGGATGCTGTGGGTGCCGATGCGACAGTGGTTAACGGACACTTTTTTAATGAAAGAGCGGCTATCTATACCAATGGTACATGGATATTAGGCCGTATTCAAAGTGAGGGTGCAGAAGGTCTGTATGAGAATATTCAGATTGGTCCCAGCTTAACTTCAGAAGGAAATAATGGTGGTGGTTATCTGAATGTAGTTCAGGCTTATGTCTGTGCATCCGCTCAGGAGGACCCGGCAAGAGAAGCAGCAATTCATAAATTCTTTGAGTTTATTACAGAACAGGATAAAATTGTAGAGCTTTCTAACTCTTCCGGTTCTACTTTTGCGATAGCAACAGAAGTAGATGAAATTGAAGACGAATTGCAGGCAGAAATTATTACAGCTGGTGCCGATGCAGCTTATGCAATCGGACACTTTCAGGGATCGGTACCGACTTCAGTGGCAAATGCTTTTCCGGCAGCCTTAGAATCACTGGTACTTGGCGACACAGACGCAGCCGGATTTGTTGATATGCTAAAAGCGGCAGAATAGAACTTTAATTGTTTCCGATAATGAAGGAGAAAAAATGAAAGTTAGGAAGAATGACAAGATAGGTATTATCATTTTTTTAATACCTGCATTAGCATTATTTACCGTCTTTTTTATTGTACCTGTCATTTCCATTTGCTACATGAGTTTGTTTAAATGGAATGGGATAGCGGCTGCGGAGTTTACGGGTTTTTCCAACTATAAAAATATTTTTGGAGATGCGGTATTCTTAAGGAGTATTAGAAATAATATCATCTGGGCATTTGCGGCATGTCTGATTCAGGTTCCCCTTGCGTTATTAATGGCGCTGATTTTATCCACTAAGCCGCGGGGATGGAAAATTTTCAGAACGGTATATTTCCTGCCGCAGGTAATTTCCGGAATCGCCATTGCGATGTTGTGGTCAGCCGTATTCAACAGTGAATATGGTATTCTAAACGGAATTTTAAAAGCGGTCGGCCTTGGACATCTGAGCAGGAACTGGTTGGGAGATCCTTCGACAGCATTTATCTGTGTCTTGATTTACGGACTTTTGTATGTTGGATATTACATGGTTATCATGATGGCCGGAATTACCAATATTGATGAGTCTTACTATGAAGCGGCTAAGATTGATGGAGCCAATCGCTTTCAGATGGATATTCATATCACCATCCCGATGATTCGATACTCTATTGTTACCTGTGTTACTCTGGCGGCAGTCTTTGGACTGCGTACCTTTGAACAGGTTTATCTGCTGACAAACGGAGGACCGGCAAACAGGACATCGGTAGTAGTGCTGTATCTGTATAATCAGATGAGAGATAATAATTATGGCGGTGCCAATGCTTCCAGTGTGATGCTGGTACTGACCGGAGCCTGTGTAATTATCTTAATCCGTAAATTATTGTCTAAAAAGGAAGAAAAGTAGGAGGAGGATGAAATGGCAAAAGAGCAAGCAGCAAAACCTGTGAAATATGCGAAAAAGCCGACTCAGATCTTAGGCAGTATTGTGAAGTGGATTTTGATATTGTTTTTTGCAATATATACGCTGTTTCCACTATTGTGGTTACTTATCACATCTTTAAAGACCAATGCCGAGTATTTTGATAATCCCTTTTCGTTTCCTTCGGTACTGCAGTTTTCAAATTACATGAATGCATTTAATCAGGCAAATTTGGGACAAATGATTTTTAATTCGATTACCGTTGCACTCATCGCAACTTTCGCAAATGTAATGATCGCTGCCATGGCAGCCTATGCAATATCCAGATTCAAATTTAAAGGCCGGGAAATTATTTTCGCATTGATTTCAGCAGGCATTATGATTCCTTTAAATGCGCTTATGGTGCCGTATTATACAATATTCTCTAAAGTCGGATTGCTGGATTCACTGAATGCACTGCGCATTCTGTACACGGCCATCGGTCTGCCGATCTCGATATTTATTATCCGGGGGTTTATGGACAGTTTTCCGGTAGAAATCGAAGAGGCAGCTTACATTGATGGATGCGGATTTTTTGGGCGGTTCTTCCGGATTGTATTTCCGCTCACCAAAACGGGACTGGTGACGGCCGGAACCTTTCAGTTTATTACCTGCTGGAATGAATTTGTCTATGCAAATCTTCTGATCTCTGCCCCGGAGACGAAAACGATACAGATCGGTATCCGTTACTTTACCAATCAGTTTACCACCGATTACGTCTCCATGTATGCCGCCATTATCATTGCCATTGTTCCAAGCGTTGTGGGTTATATCATGTTCCAGGAGAAGGTAATGTCGGGCTTAACAAGCGGAGCGGTGAAAGGTTAAAAATAAAGAAATGTTTATAAAGAAATTCTGGAGATATGATTTAGGGGGAAGGGGTGATTCATTCCTTCCCCCTAAGTATTTTAGGAGGAGCAGAGGAATATGCAAGTAAAATTAAAAGATAATCAGGTCCAAATCAGTTGCCGGCAGAAAATTCTCTTAAGTCATAGTGCAGAAGCGCCGATGATCTATGTGGGACTCGGACGGGAAGATGTGGATATGTACCGGGGGAACTATAAGATTACCGATTATGTAATCGAACGTTATCCCTTAAGTCTGACAAACGTGAGGCGGGAGAATGGCCTTATTATACTGAATTTTGATAATAAAATTCTTGTAAAAATCCGAAGCGGCGAAAAGCTTGTAATCTTGGATTTTGAACAGAAAGACGAAAACATTAACCGTTTCTGGTTTCGGGTTAGGGCGGATGAACAGGAAAAATGCTATGGCTGCGGGGAACAGATGTCTTACTTTAATCTGCGGGGGAGAAATTTCCCCATCTGGACATCTGAACCTGGTGTGGGAAGGGATAAATCTACCTATGTGACATGGAGATCCGACGTGGAAAACAAAGCCGGCGGCGATTATTACAATACAAATTATCCTCAGCCGACCTTTGTATCGACAAACCACTATTACTTACACGTTGACAGTACCGCGTATGCAGATTTTGATTTTAGGAATCAGGATTTTCATGAACTGCAGATTTGGGAAGTACCAAAACAGATTCGTATCGAAGCAGCAGATACCTACTTAGCATTAGCAGAAAAGATAACAGCATTTTTGGGAAGGCAGCCTGAGCTTCCGGAATGGATATACAACGGTTTAATTATCGGTGTGCAGGGTGGCGATGAAAGAGCATTTCGATTGATGGAAGAAACCCTGGACATGGGAATTAAGGTTTCGGGTGTCTGGTGTCAGGACTGGGCGGGAGTAAGAACTACTTCCTTTGGAAAGCGCCTGCAGTGGGACTGGAAAGTAAATGACAAAATGTATCCGAAATTGAAAGAAAGAGCAGCAGCGCTTAAAAAACGAAATATCAGACTTCTGAACTATCTGAATCCGTATCTTGTAAATGACGGTGAATTGTATCAAATCGGAAAAGAAAAAGGTTATTTTGCAACGAAGAACGATGGAAGTGACTATCTGGTTGATTTTGGCGAGTTTGGCTGCGGAGTTGTCGATCTGACGAATCCGGAGGCTTATGAATGGTTTAAAAACGAAGTGATTATCAAGTATACGCTGGATCTTGGGATTGACGGATGGATGGCTGACTTTGGTGAATACTTACCAACCGATGATATCAAACTCCATAACGGAGTATCACCGATGATAGAACACAATCTTTGGCCGGTACTCTGGGCAAAGTGCAACTATGATGCACTGGTCGAAACGGGTAAGTTAGGCGAAGCCGTTTATTTTATGAGGGCAGGTGGTACCGGGAGTCAGAAATACTGTACGCTGCTGTGGGCGGGAGATCAGTCGGTAGATTTTTCCATCCATGATGGATTGGCAACGGTGGTCTGTGCTGCATTAAGTGCCGGTATGGTTGGATGCGGTATTACGCACAGTGATATCGGCGGTTACACTTCTTTGTTTGATAATACCAGAACGAAGGAATTGTTTCTCCGATGGGCGGAAATGGCGATGTTTACACCGGTAATGCGTACTCATGAATGCAATCGCCCGGAGCAGAACTTCCAATATTATGAAGACAAAGATGCTATGGTACAGTTGGCAAGAATGGTAGATATCTATACCATGCTGGCACCGTATACAAAAGAGCTTGTTAAGGAGAATGCCAAAAAGGGAGTGCCGGTACAAAGACCGTTATTTATGCATTATGAAGAAGATCAGAAAACTTATGATATTCAGTATCAATATCTCTACGGAGAAGATATGCTGATAGCCCCGGTATATCTTTCGGGACAGGAATCCTGGGAAGTATATCTTCCGGCTGACCAGTGGGTACATTTGTGGACCGGAGCGATATACACAGGCGGCAAAGTTATTGTAGATGCGTCAATCGGATTTACGCCGGCTTTCTATCGGAAAAACTCTTCCCATACAGTGATTTTTGAAAAAATAAGGGAAAAGTACGGGATAAATTAATAAATTATATGGAAAGAGGAAAAATATGAAAGGAAAATTTCAAGTAGTATATATTCCAATTGGAGTACCAACGTTTCATTTGGAAAGTGCTGCAAAAGAGTTCGAAAAATCAATCAAATTAATATCAACAATTACAGAGGCGGCAGTGTATCCAGATAAAATGCTGCTGTCCATGGATGATCTGGAAGCATATTTAGATACGATCGCCCCGGATCTAATCGTGCTGCAGAACATCACTTTTGCTAATGCAGCCTATCCCGGTGAGGTTTTAAAAAGGTTTCAGTGTCCGGTTTTGCTTTGGACTCTGCGCGAGCCTGTCATTGACGGCGGCCGTCTCCGCTTGAATTCTCTGACAGGCGCTTATTCAGCGGGAAACGCACTCATGTCTTTCCGAAATGGAAATTTTGAATATATCTTTGGTGCCCCGCAAGAAAAAAAGGTAAAAAATAAGTTAGAGACGGTAGTGGCGGCTGCAAAATTAATTCATTCACTAAAAGAGCTTAAAATGACTGCGGTGGGGCATACTCCTCAGGGATTTGGATTTGGAAGAGTTTTGGACGCGGAACTGCTTCTTAAATTTGGAGTGACCCTTGAGTCAATAGAGGCACGTGAGTTAATTGATCAGGCAAAAAGTTATAATCAAAAGGAATGTGAACCATACCTTAAAGAAATACAGGAGTGTACGGTCGGATTAGACAAAACGCCGAAAGAAAATCTGGATGGATTTGCAAGACTTTATAAAGCCTATAAGGATTATGTCACAGACAATGGGATCGGTGCCTTGTCTTCCAGATGCTGGCCTGATTTCTTTACATCCTACGGAACACCTGTTTGCTCTGTGCTTGGGATGCTGAATGATATGGGTATTGCAGCAAGCTGTGAATCGGATGTATTCGGTGCATTGTCAATGTATATGGGTATGGAGCTGACCGGACAACCGGTGTTTTTTGGAGATCCGGTTTCCATGGATGAGGAGGAAGGAACGATTACATTCTGGCATTGTGGAATGGCAGCATGTACACTGGCTCGTGAGGATACCGGTGCGGCAATCGGAGTTCATCCCAATAGAAGGATTGGGCCGGCTATGGATTTTGGCTGTAAGCCTTGTGAAAAAGTGACAATATTCCGTGTGGGGCGTAAAGCGGACGGAAACTTTCGTTTTCTGTTGATAAAAGGAGCGGCCCTTGACAAGCCGAAACAGTTTTGCGGTACTTCGGTCGTGGTGAAAACGGATCATTTGGCGGAAGATATCGTAAACAGGACGGTTGTTGACGGATGGGAACCACATTATGTAGTTATCTATGGGGATGTGGCAGACAAACTTAAAGCGGCAGGTAATATGCTGGGTATTGAGGTGTGCTGTTATTGACCTTGAAAGACTCCTGGTTTTGGCTGAACTGCAGTCTGTTAATATTCACAGCCATTATATTAATGTCGATATTTGTCGATTGAAAGTAGAATGAATTTGCTTAAATAAGTTGGAATATTTTGGAATTTAATATATAATCAAATTATATACTGAATAATTATGAAAAAATGTTTAAAGTGTTAAGTTATTAGATGTAAATTCAGATTATCAGGAATATAAAATTTTGGAAACTGATATCAAACAGAGAGTAAGTGGTTGGCCATATTGTAGATAAACCGCCACTAAAATCCACCGAAATTGAAAATCGAAAGGGAAAGAGGTATGAAAATGA
>Ga0153924_1000578_pt1 | contig 22358 bp, 30 predicted proteins | sample TSNJ008MetaG_FD_104709 | JGI IMG/M metagenome (GOLD analysis project Ga0153924, IMG submission 104709) | Attine ant fungus gardens microbial communities from New Jersey, USA - TSNJ008 MetaG | ecosystem: Host-associated > Fungi > Mycelium > Unclassified | place: USA: New Jersey, Wharton State...
AAATCGAATTGTTTATCCGGCATCTTATTTATGATGTTCTTGCTAAGAAGACTATCGACAAGGTCCTCAAATCACTACGGAAGCTTGACTGGGAAAACGAAGAGGTGAAACTTGTTCTGTACAAAATCTTCACGAAGCCTTGGAAGATTAAATATAGTAACATCTCCTTATTGGCGATGTTAACATACGACTTGCAACGTTATCGCCCCGCCTTTTCTATCTCTGTTGTTGACCAGACCCTAGAAGATATCCGTCGAGGCCTCGAACAAAACGTCTATAATGCCAATCAGAAAAGGTTGGCAACGATCAAGTTTCTTGGAGAACTGTATATATATCGCATGTTCAGCTCTAGTATCATTTTTGATACTCTTTGGTCCCTTGTCACTTTTGGACATCGTGAGCTTGTTGCTTTTTATACTGTGACTGGTCTTCTTATCATCTTTATCGCAGCCGAAGGCCGTCCTCTACCCAATGCGACTGTCCCACTTGATATGCCTGATGATTTCTTCCGCATCAGGCTTGTCTGTGCTCTTTTGGACACATGTGGAATGTGCTTCGATCGAGGCACACAGAGGAAGAGACTTGATAATTTCTTGATCTTCTTTCAGGTTTGCCATTACATCTACAGTCTATGCACAACTTCACCTGATGTGGTTCTAGTACTATGTTTACTGCAAGCAGAGTTTGCCTATGGACGTCGATTTTATGTTCTCTGACTCGATGGAGGTCAGATCCAAACACGCGCATTGTTCGTAATTTTGGCTCATTCTGAGAAATAGGCTGTGCGGCCCAAAATGCAAGTTCTGAAGAATCTTGAGGAGGCTGCCCTGGCTGTTGATGAGATGTACAACTCTGCCTATCAGGCTGCCGGTTGTGACGCTCATTTTGTTTGTCAATTGTGTTTGTACTGATATCATCTATAGGTCTTACTGATGAGAGTGAAGATAGTGGGGACGATGATGACGACGACAAACACTTTAATGCTGATCGCGATGAGGACGAGGGTGCAGACGAAGACGAGGATTTGCAAGAATCTTCGGTACGTGCACCTACTTAGAATATCTATTGTTGACCCCAAGTTCAATATCGGTAGGTTGACGATCGCGCGCCTTCTCCAGATGAAAAGATAATCCTTTCAGCAAACAGCAGCAAGCAGGAGAATCTTGGACCATCCGAAGAAGCTGATGTCGAATTTGCCAGGGAACTGGCTAAACTAGTTACCGATACTTCTGCGGAGTCCAGAAAGGTGGACAAAAAAACGGCATTGGCTCTCTGGGATTCTGCCATCCTGCCTCCCGCGTCTCGAAAAAGGAGGGGGGCTGATGATGGTGATGAAGATCAGACCCTTAAAGATGACGAGTCTCGGAATATTATGAACTTCACCGTCATCACGAAGCGTGGCAATAAACAGCTTGTTAGTACCTTTTTTCTTCGTTTAAGAGAAGAAATTCACTAGCCGCAGGCGCGACAGCTTGCCATCCCCTCTGCATCTGCTCTGGCCGTTCATACAAGGAGTGCTCAGCTTCAAGATAAAGTTGAACAGCAACACCTGAAGCGGCTGGTGCTCGACTACGAACAACGTGAAGAGGCTGAAGAGCTCAAAGGTAGTATATGTCGATCTTTGAGACAGTAGCACCATTGGCTAATACATCCCCCAGCTCTAGAAACACGCCACAAGGCTGGTGCTATCAAGATACGATACAATGGATGACAGACTAGAAGCACATATCAGAGCTGATTCCAGCTGCATTTTGACCAATTCGGCGTTATCAGGCAGTTCCCCTAATTGCACTGACGACCTGCTCGCACCTCCGCGTACTTGATGCCTCTGGGGTCCTGTACTCAACCCTGAGCCCTGGATTTGTTGCTGTGTAGATGGCAGCGTTGAGGATGATGGTCGGACAAGGACTATTCGTTTAAGTGGCAATGTCGACCGTGTCTGAATTAGCTGCTTATTTGTTGGCAATCATCATTTCGAAATAGATAATTCACCGAAGAGGGGATCAACGGGTTCGCAGTGTAAGCTGTAATGTGAGCGCTAATGTGCAGTCCGCCTTGGTTGTGACAAAATCGGATATTATGACCTAATCAGGCAGGCACCGAACACTGTCTCTGAGGACACGGATAGATTCTCACTATACTATACTCTACTTGTCAATCACCATCTTCACCTTGTTCAGCCTATATCACTATGCCACAATCCACTAAAATCCAGGAGAACAGATCCCAAAGGGGTACTACCTACAACTCCTCCGAACCACTTCGTGCCACTATTGAGCTTGGGACATCGAAAAATCGTGCATCTAAAATTAATCAATATCGGAAGGACGCTCGAATCGGCAAAGGAAGACATGGCGAGGTCTTTTTGTGTCACTATCAAGAAGAACTAGACAGAAAGGTGGTAAGTACACCCCCCCTGGTTCTGATCCATCCTGACGTGCGGCACTCAGGCCATCAAGACTGTGAAACGTAATAATCCAGGGGATAAAATCAGACTGTTGAGAAAAAGGCATCAGCAGAGCGAGACGGCACTCGGGACTGAGCGCATATGTCCAATGAGTAGCACAGAAAATAGCATCAGGAAGGAAATAGCAATCATGAAGAAATGCCAACATCCAAATGTTGTTCAGCTGTTTGAAGTCATAGATGATCCTCAACAAGACAAAATTTATCTAAGTGGGTAACTTCATCCCTCTTCCAAGGGTTGAGATGATCAAGACATACCCTAGTCATGGAATATTGTGCAGGAGGACCGATACAGTGGGCCACCGAGAGTAAAGAACCGATACTTTGTCTTGAGCAGATACGGCGGATTATGCGGGATGTGATAGTCGGTTTAGAGTATTGTGCGCTTCCTTAATTGGAGAATGATCCTGATGTAGACTTATCCTTGGACAGTACACTCCCTGGGGATTGTCCATCGCGATATCAAGCCACACAACTTACTTTACTCTCGAGATAGAACAATGGTCAAAATCATTGATTTCGGCGTTTCCCACTACAACTCCCAACGCTCCGTGCCTCACTTGGCATCTCGATCCGACCCTGAAGACGTCTCCTTATTCCCTGGTTCTGACCTCCAAAAGACGCTAGGAACCCCAAACTTTCTAGCGCCTGAAGTAGTTTGGTTTGACGATACTCATGAGGATCCATCTAAACCTGTGTCAAATCCTTCATATGCCCGCGGGAAGAAATTTATGAAGATCCGTCCACCGATTACGGAAGCTCTGGACATTTGGGCACTCGGCATAACTTTCTACTGCTTGTTGTTTGGACACACACCGTTCAATGCACCTTCATCCAGTGATAACGTGCATCATGGTGAATGGTTGTTGTATAATCAAATCTGCACACAAGATTGGGAAGTAGACAAAGTAATGACAGTCGAAAGAATCCCTACAGGAGGCCGCCAACCTCGAAATCCGACTAGTGATGGTTATGCTGTTGTTTCGCTGCTGGACTCGATGTTACACAAGGATCCCTTGACGCGAGTGACGGCAAGTAATCTCAAGGTGCGAGGGATAATCATTCTCGTAGCTGTCGCGTACCTGATCCCTCTATAGCGTCACCCTTGGATCCTGACTCACATCATTAACCCCCAGGAGTGGTTGCAAATGACATCGCCTTTTCCTAACCTTCAACCAGTCCTACCAACATCTCGTTGGCTACGTTTTCTCAGTCGAAGGCTGTCACGAATTCTGCATCAGTGATTTCTTTTCTACTCCGGTTGTATGACACCTGCGGAGACGCGAATCTAAGTGCCATCGAAATCTGGAATATGGACATTCTTGATCGCTATTCTGTCTTCTAATCCTCTCCGCGTTTGGTTCGGTTCACACAAGGTGAATATCTCACTGCTACCCATGTAGTGATACTATGCTGACCTTGGATAATTATGCCTGCACTCGCTCTGCCTCTGAACGATAATCTCCAAGAATCCATATGTTTTTGTCCTTGACCTACCAGACGACTTCACACTTGATTACTGCTTGTGGTGATGTTAAAAGGTCGACAGAATTATGGATGTGTTTAGAGTGGTCTAGTAAGGATCTGAGATTTTCAGCATTGCCTACGTCACGCGATAATTTAGAGCAATATGCCTTGGGTTTGTTACAGTGTAGTCTATTAACAAGGAACGGAATCCTCCTATCACGAGTTGTTCCTGTTCTCAAGAGTGATCGACTCTGCTGCATTGACCTCCAGGATTCGACTTCCCGATATGTCCAAACCCTACTGTCTCATCACAGGCGCTTGAGAGCACTCATTCTCTTCAACACACTAACGGTGAGCCTTGGAAAATACTCTGTTTTCGAGCACGGAATCTAAGGTTTCGGGATTGTTTAAATCTAAATATATACCACCTTGTCATGACCGTAGCCGAAGTTGCGTTAGATATATCTATGTCGTGTGCAGTCGTGCGGGTATGCAGACTCTGTTGAGATAGAAAAGAGGGGACGAGTGAGGATTCGCTGCGAACGCGCAACGAGTTGTATTTATCTCTATCCACACCATCATTAAATAAAACATTTGATCATCAGGAGAAACCCAACTTGTTTTTAGTGTAGCACCGGTCGATGGGTCGATGCTGGATCCCCCAGTCATGCTACTTGTTACTGTGGGAATCTCAAAAGTTCCTTCTAAATCACATGACGTTCACGACACGATTGCATTTCTCATTCTCATCTGTTATTAGCGATTTCTGAATTTCACATCTTCTTGGTAATATGACTCTGAAGGCGGTAAGAAATTCCTGCCTACCATACAGAATCATTGAAATAATTTTCTTCACAGACCGTCAAGTGTAGATATCTAGTTTGTAGTTGCTGGTAATCACATCCTGATTTCTTATTCTCAGCTGTTATTTCCGGCGACACCTTAGTTCTCAGAAGTCGTCCTGGTCCACAAGGACAACCACCTAAAGAGCGGTGAGCACCATTCTCGGAGAGTCTAGACAATCGCGATAACTGAGGTTACTTGAGCATCCTGCACTTGGCAGATCTGAACGCTCCCCGGCTTGGGACTCAATCCCGAGAGGATGAGGTAAGTCGTGATTGTAGTCTCGACACATGTTATACTAATCCTCGGGATAGCTCTGGGCATTCCAGTCACGCGAGTTCCTGAGAGCCTTTGTTGTTGGCAAAGAAATTAGCTTTGCCTCAATCCACTCTCTTCCATCTAACGATGATGTGCCTCGTGACATTGGTACCGCTGAGTCTAATGGCATTGACCTCGTCTCAGAAATTTTGAAAAATGGATGGGGCAAGTCAAAGGAAAATAAAAGGGAGCCGACTCCAGAAGACCTGAGGCGCAAAAAGCTTGAGGACGAAGCCAGAGAAGCGGGGAAGGGCATTTGGAAAACAGATGCTCCCGTTGTCAGTTTTGACAGCTTAGACATCCATGAAATGTACTTATCTGTACTGCCAGATCTATCAAGTCCACCACACAATGCCAGAGGACCCTCAGACCTTCTTATCGGAATGGAAGGGCAAGTCAATTGAAGGTGGGATTTGTTCTTGATCTGCACCTTTCTTCGGTTCCTCACGCGAAAAACCTTAGCCATCGTTGAGCAGGTCCGAGATGGAAACAACCTCCGAGTCCGACTTCTATTACCCAATAATACTCACCAGTTTATCAACATCTGCTTAGCGGGTGTTCGGTGTCCTCGTGCATCGACGAAACAAGGGGAGTCGTCTGAGCAATATGGTGAAGAGGTATGTCTTGTCACGCGGACGGCCAATTAGCCGAGGTCCTCCCATATTGACTGTCCCGTCTCTAGGCAAAATTCTTCACTGAATCTCGTCTCCTCCAAAGGGCAGTTCATGTACAGATTCTGTCTGTCCTCACACCCAGCCCTGCCCCTTTCCAAGCCAGTACCAATCTTACTGCCCCCGCAACTCTCTTTATCGGAAACGGTTCGTCTTGCAAAGCTAAGCTCATCAACATGCGACATCCACTAACTGTGATCTTTTCTAGTCCTTCACCCGGCTGGTAACATCTCAGAACATCTGGTTTTGACAGGCCTAGCACGCATTGTTGACTGGCATGCTGGTATCCTCGCTGCCAGTGGGGGCATGCAACGACTTAGAGAAGCGGAGAAAACAGCAAAGGAGAGACGTGCCTATCTTTACGCCAATGTCTCTGACCTTGCAGTATCAAGGACCGGATCGGCAGCAGGTGGTTCTAGGAAAGCTTTTGATGCCACAGTCATACGTGTTTGGAGTGGGGATCAAATCTCTGTTGTGGACAAGGATGGAAAGGAACATCGTTTACAGCTGAGTTCCACCCGTGGGCCAAAGTGAAGATGATCAAACAGTCACTGGTCAAATCATTCACTGACAAACTGGACTCTACTAGACTTTCGGACACACGGCAAGCCTTCTATGCAAAAGAAGCTAGGGAATTTCTTCGGAAGAAGTTGATTGGAAAGAATGTGAAGGTTACTGTTGACTTCATCCGTCCGCGTGAAGGTGATTTTGATGAACGTCAATGTGCTACTATTCGCTATGGGGGGCATAACGCGTAAGTACGTATTATGGACCCTATATGACAACTATTGAGTCGGAGATAACTGGTTAAGGAACGTTGCTGAGCAACTGATCGAGAAGGGGCTAGCTGGGGTGGTTCGCCATAAGCGTGATGATGAAGATAGGTCATTGGAATACGACAAGCTGATGGCTGCTGAACAAGCGTAAGAAGACTCATCTTCTTGCCAAAAAAACATGTCTGCCTGGTGTTCATAAACTTGCAGCGCAATGAATCATGCCCGTGGAATCCACTCGGGAAAGGATATTCCTGCCCCTAAACCACCCTTAAATATCTCCGAGGTATGTATTGTTTATCTGGGGCGTCTTCTGTCACTGTACACGAGGGCTCTCAGACAAGTAATCGGGCTACCACTTTTGTAAATGGATTCAAACGTCTCGGCCGTACACCAGCCATCGTGGATCATGTTGCGGCGGGATCGCGCTTCAAGTACGTTACTCACCAAAGAATGTTTTCTTTTGGAATATTAATCGTATACAGGTTATTCCTTCCAAAGGACAACCAAGTTCTGACGTTAGTGCTTGGGGGTGAGTGATTATCTCGAAATATCCATCTTGAAAAGGACATATCCATAAAAAGGCATCCGCGCTCCTCGAACTGCCCGAAATCCATCCGAAAAATCTGAACCTTACGGAGTCGAATCGCTAGAGTTTGCATCACGGCGATACATGCAGCGAGAGGTCGAGTTTGAGGTGGAGACGACTGACAAGTCTGGTGGGTTTATTGGTGTCCTGTACCTGAATAAAACGGAGAATGTCGCTGTGGAGTTGGTCCGTGCAGGATTGGCTACTGTACATGCCTTCTCTGCAGATAATCTTTCTTGGGCGCGTCAGTTGTATGATGCTGAGGTTAGTATTTGTACACTGCTACAAGCTACGGAAAACGCCATGAGTAACTTTTTTTTTGTGTATCACATAGGTCGAAGCCAAGAAGGAAAAGCGCCAGGTAAGACACTCCTCCATAGACGCATGTTCCTCCTCTCTCTCGACTCACACGTATAATATACTAGATCTGGACTGATTACGACGAAGGGGCGGAAATCGAGGCAGAAGCTCGACGAGAGAATGACGATGCGCCGCTCAAATCAGAATATCTGGATATCATCATCAGCGATGTACGGACTAAAAACGGGCTCAATTTCTCTGTCCAGATCCTCAATACCGAAGGTGAGTTTTCGTCGTTCGTATAATTTTTTTGTTATACACAAGACCCTTCAGATCTGTGACGTTGACACTCTTTTTTTTTCTTTTTTTTTCAACGCTGATAGGCATCGCTTCTCTGGAAAAGCTAATGAAAGAATTTAGCTGCCATCATCAAGATCCTGTGACGGTTCCAGCTGGGTTCGTACCGAAAGGAGGTGATTTTGTATCTGCGAAATTTTCGGATGGGGCGTGGTACCGAGCCAAGATTCGGCGAGCTTCTCCAGTGAAAAAGGAGGCTGAGGTGACGTTTATTGATTATGGGAATCAGGATGTGGTGTCGTTTTCGAATATTCGACCGTTGGACCCTCGATTTCGTGCGTTACCGGGACAAGCGCAGGATGCTCGTTTGAGGTACGTTTTTTTTTTCTTTCAAGGATTGATTTCCTTTTTTTAAATTGCAAAAAAAAAGTTTTGTTAAACTCGTGGGCGAGGAGAGTGAATACCGTGCCGAAGCTATTGATCGTTTTAGATCATTATGTGAAGGACGCAAGCTCATTGCCAACATCGATCATAAAGAAGGACCCTTGCTCCATCTTCGGTTGATAGATCCCTCTGAGGCAGCAGCGACAGGAAACGCATCCTTGTCGTGTATCAACGTCACTTTGGTTCGGGAAGGTCTGGCGTCTGTTGATCGTAAAGGGTGCCATAACTATATCCGGTCGTACCCGTCCGTGGTTGATGAGCTCAAGGAAGCTGTTGCAGAGGCGAAGCGGGATCGGGCTGGTATGTTTGAGTTGGGAGATGTTGAAGAGGATGATGAGTAGAATAGATTTTAACGCCTGCCCTTGGGAGGAACGTTTGACATACCGTCTACGCTGTGAGAATGACACCTGTTTGGTTTGGGAATCGCCAAACCAAGCTTCGTGAGATGTCTTGTAGGTTAATGATGTCGAACGTCGACTTGAGTTAAAAAGAAGGGAAGGAAGTTGGGAAGTAGGGTGCCAGTGCGTGTGTGTGTGTGTAGATGATGAGGCCCAAAAAAGAAATATCTATGGAGTCTGATACGCAGACAATGAGAGAGTTCGAGTTATTACATTGGTAATCTAAAGCCTTGAACGGTTGGAGATCGTGTGGCACGTTGATATATATATATATATACTGCCAAATTGAGTTTGACTTCCAGAAACCGTTTTTTTAATATAGAATTCGGCAATCACAACACTTTCGGTCAACCATTGCGCAAAAATGGCCATTCGGGAGGGACTCATGGACGCAAACGAGTTGATGTTAGTTTGAACGACTTTGCATGACACAAGCGGAGTTATCCCTCAATGGGTGGAAGGGATAAATTATTCTAATAGAGGAACCGGGTGAGTTGGATTATGTTTACACGCTCAGTGATTTCCGCGGGGCTTCAGAAGCGGGCTCTTTTGCGGCAGAAAGGTGCAAGGCAGGGGAGGGAACAGGCAGACGAAGGACTTGACGAGTCCTATTGAGAACGAATCAAGGCCAGCAATAGTGATAGTTAATTAGACAGTGTAATAATAGGACACCAATCATTTGGTGTACTTGTGTAAGTCGATGTCTACAAGGTTTGGCGAAAGTATAGCGTTGTGGGCTTGCCGTGCAACGTCTTCAACTTTTTCTGCGAGCTTCAGAGTAGTGCAGCGCAGCACGCGAGGGTCCCGGCGCATATAGTTGTTGAGAGAACGAAGCGATTGAGGACTGGCGTCACAATGAAGTGTCCAGTAACTGGATCAGGCATGAAGGAGTGCCAGAACCGATGGAAGGGGAACAGCTCACTCTCCGACATATTCATATGCGTTTGTGCGCTTCTTCTTCATGCGCTGGGGGAGTTGCATCGTTCCCCAGGACTCTATTCTGCGGACGACGCCGCCATTGTTCATGATGAGCTTTGCTGACTGGCTGACGAGGGTTTTTATGTGTTCCTGGGGAGATGTGGGGGACGGAGGGAGGGTGAGCTGGAGGGAGGACGTACAAATTCGGGGAAGTGGACGGCTATGCAGACCATCTGATAGAGGGGCATGTTGGAGAAGGGGAGGGTCACGTGGTTGACGCGGTGTTGGACGTGGGAAATGGCAAGGCCTCGGACAGAGAGATAATTTGGACAGAAGGTGATGGCATTTTGAAGGCTATCAAGACTCGAGACGGGTGTGCCACTAGGCTAATTCCAGGGTAGCAATCTCGGGACGGTGTGCGAATTACAGGACAGCAGACGAGACTGGAGACGATGCTACTCTGCAGGCTGCGTGTGGCGTCGGAAACAAGAAACATCTGGCAACGGACTTGTGTTGGGGCAAAGATGCAACAACTTGAGCGGCTGTCTTTGTGGGTTGGCAACGCAGAGGAGGAGAAGACTGAGGAGAGATCCGCGCATGTCGTCGGGCATCCGGGGACTTTCCTTTTTGATTCCCTGGGATTGACGTCAATTGAAGAGTCAATTAAGCAGAGCCATTCTATCCTCGTTTCTGCTCTGTCCTCCTCTTTATTCCTATAAGTCTGTCACCTATCCCATCTTCTCCTTTTTCACAATGCACTCTCCCCCTCTTCAATCGCGATCCAGCTTCGATCTACCTCTCTCCATCCCCCACTCATCACGTTTCTCAAAGCGCACCGAACTATCTGCACCACGTCTCCATCACTCTCCATCACTACCCAACATCCGGTACGTCTTTGCCACACTCTACTCTACCTCTCTCACTTTTCCTCACCAGCTTTCCTCCACATTCACGTCAATCCATGTCTGCCTTGCCTCCAGACAGCACCCAGTCCCCTGACACCCCTCAACCGCCACCCAAAATCCCCCATGAAAAATATACTCTCAATGACATGGCCTCCACCCTGGACAAGCTTTCTTTCAAAGCCAGCGAGCCCCGCCACACTCACATGATAACATCCCACTCCTACACGCGTAGACGTCAGCGCAGGGATCGTGATACATCCCAGCATCTCCTCACGCCCCCCCTCACCCCATCATCCAGCATCAGGACATCCGCAAGCACCGATTCGGCCGATCCAAAACCCGACGATAAGGTTCAAGCTTTACACGAATTACAAGAACCTCAGGCCACACGCTTTCTCTACGTGATTACCCTAATTATTCCTTCTTCAAGAACCCATATTGACTTTATTTCCACAGGTGGAAAATGTATCCCGCACAGTCGCCCCCAACACTTTGCAATCAGCTATAACAGCCGTCCTCGACCACCTCACCCACCGTCGAGCGCCCAATGTCCTGCCACCGGCTGATCAATCCCAAGTTTCTGTCACCGACAGCAGCTGCATCAAAGGCTTTTTTATGAGGCACACCAAAACTACAGGTTCCCTTTTTCTGGCTTTTTATGATGTTCGAGATGCCATTGCTGCCCACGCCATCTTATCCCAGAGAACGGACGGTGCATTGGCTGAATGTCTCGGCCAAGACAACTTGATAGATGGAGCCCAGCCATGGTTCCGGTGCCGCTTCATCGCCGCGGAGGAATTGGTCACGGTAACTACACTTTTCCTACATGTCAATTAAACCCGTTTATCTATGTGATAGACTATTGGGAACTCCAACTTTCTTGCTACAACTGATGGAGCGTTCCTACTTTCGGTTGGGGTCGCTGCCCACACAGGCGCGGACGGTCAAGCGGCCGAATCAAATTGTCCTCGCGATGTACACACCCTGGTCAAGTTGTTGGAGTCCTATGGCAATCTTCGCCTTTTCAAGCCCCAACTTGAGACCGGCGAAACTCAAGTTGGTTCTCCTCGTTCACTGCGCCTAAAATTCTACTGACGATTGCTAGAATTACCTGGTTGAATTCTTTGATGTGCGAGATGCCAGCGAGGCCTATGCTGCCCTCAATGACCTGTCTATGTTTGGCATGAAGTTTTCTACTTCTGGGCGCGTGCCATCGGACCCGTCGGAAGCAAACGGCGCACTTGAATCTCCCCATAATCAGGACCATGATAGACCTGATACCCCACTGTCTAGCCACCAACCATCTGCAAGTGAATCCCACGTTCCAAAGTTGAGACCTTTGATTGGCCCTCCAGGCGAGGCTTCCCATATGAGAGGTAGATTCATCAGTGACACTACCCGATCTCGACCCCGCGCTGCAAGCGTTGGCAACAATGACACGTCTCCAAACTCGCCTCCTCGACCTTCCGAACACCAACCCAAGGCATCCTCGCCCACCATCTTCTACACTTCCTTTGGGCTCAATGATTCTTTCCCTGCTGTTCCTCGTTCTGCTGAAGAAAAGCTGGAGGAGCAAACTATTCAACAGGATGACCATTATCCCGAGGCCGATTCAGTATCCGAACAACAGATGCTACTACAACAGGCTTGTTCTAGTCCCGAATGCCGCTACTGCCCATCTAGGGGACATGACTCCAACAACGTCACTGCGCAGCCCTTCAATCATCATCAGATAAATGCTCCATTTATTCATCCACTTTCATTTCCTGCACAATCGCCCCCTCACGTTTTTGTTGCTCCAGAGTATGAGGGCCTTCGAGCATTCCCTCAGCCTACGGGCTGGTCTTTTGATCCTCACATGATCGCACCAGCCCCTGCAAGCAACGTTGACATGTTCACTCCGGCGTTTATCCCCACTATCCCCGTCGTCCCGATCGAGCATCGGTTCCCTCCCGAATCAAGCCCCAACTCTGCCTTTATCCAGAATAACAGGCTTGTCTTTCCGACTATCAGCTCTGCCCTTCACGTCGTCCCTCCTGTTCCTGCTCCTGTTCCTGCTCCTCCTCCTTTTGTCTGTGAATCGCCCTCGTCCTTGAACGCTCGTCATACCATTTTCGTCACGCACGAACCGATCTCGCAACCAGCTGATGTCGATCTCAAACTTGCCACCTCGACCGCTTCGAATGTCCATGACCGCAATTTCTTGAATACGGCTCGTATTGAAGAAGGTCTCGATACGCGTACGACGGTGATGATTAAGAATATACCTAACAAGATGACGGCGAAAGATCTGATTCAGTATATCAATGACGTCTGTCCGCGCAAGATTGACTTTTTATACCTCCGGATGGATTTCAAAAACGGTATGTGTGGGAGTTTGACTTGTTCTGCTCTTTTTGCTCACGTACGATGCGTATGATCAGGGTGTAATGTTGGTTATGCGTTTGTTAATTTTATTCGTGTTCAAGATATGTTGAGGTTTGCCAAAAAGCGCCTTGGGATCAAATGGTAACGTGGTCTTTTTTGAATCTACTTATGAGCACGCTCTCATCTATTTCAGGAATTTGTTTTCGAGTGAGAAAGTTTTGCAGATGAGTTATGCGAATTATCAGTGAGTTTCTGATTTTTTCTATATATATATATATATATCTCAATTTGGTGTCAGAGGCAAGGAGGCGTTGGTCGAAAAATTCAAAAATTCGTGCATTATGGATGAACGAGAAGAATGGCGGCCCAAAATCTTTTATTCGAGCGGGCCGGAACAAGGTCTACCCGAGCCATTTCCGGCGCCTACGCATTTGAGGAGAAAGGAGCGGAGTTCGCATAATAGGGGAGCGCTTTACGTTCCGGGTACGCCCACGCATGTCGGATGTTCTGCTGCTGCTGCTGCGGGTGGTGTGAGCAATGGGTATTTGGGTCATCATGGTTCTTTGCGTCGGCAAGATTTTTATGCTGCTTCGTCGGGGTCTGGTAGGTACCTTGAACATCGGACTAGAAGTGTGGATAGGTGAATGATCCCACGGATATCTACATCTGGCGATCCAAAATTTCTTTGAGACGCCGGGTTTGGAGACCGAAGCCGAGGCCGAAGCCGGAATGTTTCATTGAAAAATCCTCTATCTGTGTCCGAAAAAATCGTTCTTTTTTTTTTTCTCTTACTCTCTCAGGGAACTATCATTCCTTTTTTCTTCTTCTATCATTCATATGACTTTTTTTTCCTTCAGAGAGAGAGAGAGGCGCATGTATATCATCATTCGTTTATCAAAATTTGTGTAGCTTGCTGTGTTGCTTTCGTGTTGCTGCATATGATTTTATTATTGAAAAAAAATGCTCTGTATATACTTTTTTTTTTCTTTCAATTTACTTACCTTACCTTACCTTACTTCCCTCTGCGTGCAATATATAAAATTTGGGAGGATTGTAGTGGATGTTTAAGCTGTAGAGTTGGGTTCCTGGATTTGTGAGTTGTTGCGGAATTAATAACCCCTTCCCGTTCGCCAATCATTTCATCATCAAGTTTATTTATATGTATGAAAACTCAATCCGTATGGGGCCATTCACTCTTTTTTTCTTCCATATCCAGATTCCCGTTTGTTGTTTGTTTTTGGATGTGCCTTCTTACATCTATTTGCTCGGTTACATAGCTTTTTCTGATCTCTGTCTACCGTGAGTACCGGGTTATCAATTTAAGAAGGAGGAGAAAAAAAAGCTCTTCGGAGAGCCCCCCTCTTTCATAATGGGAAGGGAAACCATCTCCACAAATATGATGTCTGTAGCTTGAAACGGAGATATATACACGACATCGCAGAGCATATGGTAAGACCCTTAGTAATTCATGTCCGGCATTTCGGCATAGATCATTCTCTCATGTCCACAAGTCAAGTTGGAGCATGCGTGCTTTTTGAATGATCAATGTCCTCCTATTTTTAGGTGTTCATTCATCAAGTCTGGGGTTGCCGGTGTCTTGTATGTGTATATTGATATTTAACACGTTCGACTCGAGATTTTTTGTGTTGTTGTTTGATTTTTATGAAGCCATGATTCTGACTCTTTCACTTTTCTTTTCGGCAGCCCTTAGATGTGCATGATTTCTTCTTATTCTTTCAAAAAAAAACAGGACATGGTTTCTGGGGATGTCCACGCACACATACTCTCTCTCCGCAAAACTTTACCCCCATTCAGGTTCCTTAAAAATACTCGTGAGTTGATTGGTCTGATGATTCGAGTTTTTTCCGTATTCAGTTAGCTTGCTCCTTCCTCTCCGCGACAGGATCCAACATGTGACACCTTGGAGAATGAATGGGCTTAGCCGGTCAGTATATAATGAAGGCGTGGTGCTCAAATTTCACTTGTTAAGGTGCAGAATCCCACCTCCTCCCTCCTCTACCCGCTTCTCCCTGACTTTAATTACCTCATCCATTTTTCCACAACTTGACAAACGCGATGGTTTCCGAGCCCTCAACCTTGAAGCCCCACCAAACTGCGCAACGCATGGTCGAGCACGCTGTTCAGAAGCATCGTGACAGATACGAGTCTTGTTTCTGGAAAGCGGTAGGCACAGCTACTCAAAGAAGTCGTTTATGATAATAATCATAAACCATACTACTCTCCCTCTCAAGTTCGCCGCAGGAGCGATGTTGTCTTTTGGAAACTTGCTGTCGTCCATTGTTTCGGGAGGTGCAACAAGCCTGAACGAATCCAACCCCGGCTTAGTAAAGCTCCTCGGAGGCGCCGTATTCCCAGTTGGTTTAATTATGTAGGTCTCGAGTGGTACCCATCATCCTTTTTCTAAAATAGTGCCATCATCCAGGATCACACTCCAAAACCAGGAACTACTCACGAGTAATATGCTGGTGAGGTGTTTTATTTCCCCCTTGCTTTTGCGTCTCTCTTACACACCGCGAAATGACTTGCTTTTGAATTCCTTTAGTACTTCCCTATGGCTGTCCTTACGCGATCCGTGCCACTTTGGGGTTTATGTTTGAATTGGCTCATTGGTTTGTTGTCTTAATTTGCTTTTGGGAGCATTGAGAGTTGAGAATTCTTCCTTGCTCTCTCCCCTCTCACTTTTAGTCTTTTTTGGAAACCTCACTGGCAGTCTATTTTTCGCTGCAATCCTTGTTCGATGTGGGTCATTCTTTTTCACACTTGTTTCTCTCATAGGTCATCTGACACGTCTATCAGACAGTGGCATCGTTTCCGGTCCCCCTTACCACGATTATATACAAGTTTTTGCCATGTGAGCCATTTGTTGGGGTTGCAAGGAGAAGGTCAATTCAAGTCGCATTTTATTTTTTCAGACATAAAGCGGCGGACCCACAATGGCATCAGATCTTCCTCAGGGGAATCGGTTGTAATTGGCTCGTTTGCGTCGCTGTTTGGGTACGTTTTTAGTCCTGTTTTCTGTTTTTTTTTTGTACAGAGAGCGATCTTCTAATCACAAACATCATCTTGGCAGCAAGGTACTGCAGCTAAAGATACACTTTCGAAGGTGTGTACTTTAAGAATAACGCAATGGCCTTTCACCTCCTGAGAAAACCGTCATATAGATCGTTGCTGTATGGTTCCCAATCATGGTGCGTTGACGTCGGGGGAAATTTCCTTCACTCAAAAACTCATGGACTGAAATGATTGATCCGTATAGATTTTCGTGGCATGCAGTTACGACCATGGTGAGTGACTCCTACGATACCCCACATCTTGTTTTTCGGAGAACTAAATTTATTCATTAGTCATTGCCAATATGTATTCCGTACCCTTGGGTATCATGTTTGGAGCTGACGTGAGTTACTTTATTCTTATCATCTCAGCTTGACGTGCTGGTATATCCTGTTTACAGCTTACACCGGCACAATATATTCGCAAGTGAACAACCCCTTTTTTCCCCTCGTGACTTGCGAGAGACTGATTCGAGTATTAGGTCTCTTCTTGCTTCTTTTTTCGGGAATATCGTCGGAGCTTTGTTCGTCGCTTTGCCTGCGACATACATGTACCTCAGTGACTTTGGTGCTGGGGGATACGGGAAAGCGGAAAATGGGGAAGCTGGTTCGAGCGGCTGTGTTTCAGAGACGAGAAGCGATGAACCTGCAAAAACCCACTAGCTTTTTTATAGCAAATTCTCTTCAACAATGTTATGATATATAGTGATCAACAGATGTGACCAGATACAACGTCCATTTTTAGCGTTACTCATCAGCATCAATCCATTCTGAAATGGCAAGAAGGGTATTCTTCGCTTCCGGCTGGTGCCAGGGAAATATAAGGAAATCATGGATGGCATCTGGTGCTTCGAAATAGTGGACTTTCCCTTCACCATTGGACAAACCATTCCCTTCACCCAGGTCCTTGAACATCTTGTCCCTCAGAGTGCGAATCTGGTCAAGAAGCATTTCTGCATCCCCCGAAACGATGAACGTTCTTGGAAAGTTCTTGAAGTCTATGACGAGACCGGGGTTGAGAGAAGCAGGGGAGATATATGGGTTGGTTTCAGCGGCCTCGGGGCCGTGTGGACCGATGAAAGCGACCACAGGGTATGCGAAACCTGATTCACTGGGAAGGTAATCGGATGACCTGCAGGTTACGGCGGATCCATTGGGTAATTTAGAGTGGCTTCTTCCAAGATCGACCCAAGGAGAGAGGAGGAGAAGAGCACCAGGAGCATCGGGTAACCGAGGTGTGTCATGGTATTCGGTGAGGTAGCGAGTAAGAGCAAGGGCGAGGTTGCCGCCGGCTGAATCGCCGTCAATAATGATATCAGAGGGGGCAAAGCCGACTTCATGAACTAGGTATATGTAACCAGCCAATGCGTCTAGCAAGGCGGCAGGGAAGGGGTTTGCCACCTGAAACGGTTTGTGGGAAGAAAGACGGTACTCGACTGAAAGCACACGTCGAACGCTGTCCACACTTTTGAGCAGGCCGCGCGCAATTTCGGCAGTTGGGTCACTTGGGTGGGCCGAAAGACGGATATAAGCACCGCCATGAAGAACAAGGATTACTTTCTCTCCGGGTTGAGGTGCAGCACCCGTTGCCAGATCCATCCCTTTCTTGTTCATCCAGTACCCCGGAATGCGGACAGGGGAAACACCGGCATATTCTGCCCATTGAGCAAGTTTTCCGACGACGAGGTCATTGGGCGCCGGTGGAATCCAGATCCCGTTAACATCAGGACCTGACTTTATAGCCCTGTGGTCGGGGGATGCAACTAAAGGTCCTGACCTGGAAGTGGTAGTCGGTCATATATCACAGCGTCGTTTCATTCAGTTTGCTTACTGGCCTATTAACCCAAAACCGTAGCGGATTACATTGACCATCACCGTCCGCTTCAGATCCCAAGATTTCCTGGGCCGGAGAGACCTGTATTAGAACAATTTAATAAGAACGTATAAGGACGTAATCGGGCAGATGGAACCTGCCTCGGGATGCCAAGAAACACCCAGAGAGGGAAGCGGACGAATAAGGTAGACAAAAGCTGGTAGACGATGAATAGCGTTTTCAAAGGCTGTTTTGTATACTGGTTTGCCATGAAAGATGGGGGATCACTTTGGTTGAAAAATCATATGCTTTAAATGTTGGCTTATTCATGTGACAGAGGTTATTAGCCGAATAATCCGCAAATATATCCATCACGTGCATTGCGGCAACAAAGGGACAGTATTGTAATGTCCAACCTGGACTATCAGACGGTCTTCAAACAGGAACAAGAACGTCTATGCCGTCTTCACCCAGGCCCCAGTGATATTCCTGGTTGTTTCAGCCTTTTCAATGACTATGTCTCCTGTGGTGGTATGTTCTTGAATTTTTATCCCCGATCCTATGTGCGCACTCACAGACCTAGTCATTCGCTCGCAGATCAAAGCAATCTATAGATATGGCGAACGGCCCAAATGCTCACCCAAATTTGAAGACTTCAAGTTCTGTGTGACTCTGAAGTCAATGCATCCTGAGGAGCGCCGCGAAGCCTGGATTAATCGACGTGCAGAATGGTGGACACATAGACGTCGCAACAAGAGTAGTGAAGATGTATGGGATATCAGAGAGTAAGGAACTTTGCCACTTGGAACTAGACCATGATGTTTACAGTTGCAGGGAGCATTTACAAAATTTCCCTCAGCCTATTACAGAAGAGATGTTGAAGACCATGAACCAGGTTGATTAATCCGTCAATGTGTGCTTTTTTCCATGGAGTAGAATGGTCTGTACCACAGTTGAATGTTTTGAATCGTTCTGGGTTTGCAATACACGATCGGGAAGTATCTGTACGCTGCTGGTGTTACTCCTTCGCGTCAGATACTCAGCAACGGGGTCTCTACCTCCTCTCCTCGTGTTTCTTGTCAAACTCTGTAATGATGTCTAAATCTATTCTCTTAAGTTTCAATTTTCAGTTGAATGTATGTAATCTTCGGAGTTTTAAGTAAAATGAGAGTAACGCGTCGCGTCTCTGAAGTCGTGACTTATCTACTACACTTTGACCATATCTGATGGTGAGAAGTTTGGCTCCATGTTTTCGAAAGTGATATTTAGGGGGACTATAGCCTCCAAAGCGTCCTCGCCCTGGCTCCCCAGTACCTCAGTCTTCACCTCAAAGACCAGCGCAGGCACGACGCGACTCCGATGGTGTTCTTCCACCTTCATCTCCACCTCAACTTTTCTCAGACACGGATGACTCTGTGGATGATCGCGATCCTGTAAGAGATATCGAAGAAGGTGATGAAGATGCAGAAGGAGAAGACCTCTTCAACGAAAATCTGGAGCGGTAAGCGTCAAATCTTTTTATTGCAAAACTTCAAGTTTCCAATTATTCAAGTGATTACGCTCCAAACGAGCTTTTAGATCGTTATTCTGACGCAGACATCGATGATGATGAAAATGTGGCAGAACTTTCCACTGCGGGGCGATGGGCTGCTGAAGCTGAGATGGCGCGTCGGGATCGTCTAGAGCGTACTGGTGGAGGCAGACGAGCAGCCCGGCGAAGTCGTGCCCCAGCCTTTTTGGATAGTGATGATGCCGCTGTTGAGGATTTGGACGATGTTGAACTTGCACGAATGAGAAGACGAACGAGAAGGCAGTATGACGAGAGACGGGATGTTGATGATATGGACGGAATCGAAGACGTGAGTAGATTACAACCGTTGCATAGCTTGATCGGTTTTCATGAGCTCTATAGGAGCTGCCCCTAGAACAGCTGAGCGACATCAAGGCCAAGTCTATTGTTGAATGGATTGCTGTCGATCGTGTTCGTCGGTCGATTGTGCGGCACTTCCGCCAATTTTTGATGACTTATATTGATGATAATGGTTCATCAGTTTATGGACAACGCATTCGTAATCTAGGTGAAAGTAAGTGCAATGATCTTGATGCTCGACATACTCAAAGGTAATGACGACACTTCAAAGCCAACTCTGAGTCTCTTGAAGTATCATATGCACATCTTGCCTCATCTAAACCAATCTTGGCCTATTTCCTCACCAACTCTCCTGCTGCCATGCTCGAAATCTTTGACGAAGTTGCTCTAAGTGCCATTCTTGTTTACTTCCCTGGATATACCCGCATTCACTCCGAGATCCACGTTCGCATCTCTGATCTTCCTCTCACGTCTACTCTTCGTGACCTTCGACGCTCCCATCTCAACAACCTTGTTCGTGTTTCTGGTGTTGTGACACGTCGAAGTGGCGTCTTTCCGCAACTGAAATATGTGAAATTTGATTGTGCAAAATGTAATGCTACGCTCGGCCCATTCTATCAGGATGCGACCAGAGAACTCAAGATTAGCTATTGTCCTAATTGCGAGAGCAAAGGGCCATTTCCATTGAATTCTGAACAGGTGAAAATGGTTGTCATATGAGCGAATATGAGCTCACAAGAAAGCAACAGACTGTGTATCGCAACTATCAGAAAATGACTCTTCAGGAATCTCCAGGCTCTGTACCAGCTGGACGCCTCCCTCGCCACCGAGAAGTTATCCTGTTGTGGGATCTTATTGACAATGCTAAACCCGGCGAAGAAATTGTGCGCCTCCCTTTTCACTCAAACTCATTTGATTCTGAATTCCTCACGAGGAAGTGACGGGTGTTTACCGTAATAACTTCGATGCAGCTCTCAACGCAAAGAATGGTTTCCCGGTTTTCTCGACTGTTATTGAAGCCAATCATATCAACAAGAAAGAAGACCTTTTCGCTGCATTCAGATTAACTGAGGAGGACGAACGGGAGATACGTAATCTCGCTCGTGACGAGAGGATTCGGAAACGCATCATCAAGTCGATCGCTCCCTCAATCTATGGACATGAGGACATTAAAACCGCCATTGCTTTGTCGCTATTTGGTGGCGTACCCAAAGACATTAACCACAAGCATCGTATCCGTGGGGATATCAACGTTCTTTTACTTGGAGATCCCGGTACCGCCAAGTCGCAGTTCCTCAAGTACGTAGAGAAAACTGCCCATCGTTCTGTTTTCGCTACTGGTCAAGGTGCCTCTGCTGTTGGTCTGACAGCTAGTGTTCGCAAGGACCCAGTGACACGCGAATGGACACTGGAGGGTGGCGCCTTGGTGCTGGCCGATAAAGGAACTTGCATGATCGACGAGTTTGACAAGATGAATGATGCAGACCGGACATCTATACATGAAGCTATGGAACAACAATCCATCTCAATATCTAAAGCTGGTATAATCACCACCTTACAGGCTCGTTGCGCCATCATTGCTGCAGCCAACCCGATCCATGGACGATATAATCCGACTATTCCATTCCAGCAGAATGTTGAATTAACAGAACCTATTCTATCTCGATTCGATGTCCTCTGTGTAGTGAAGGATACAGTGGATCCTGTTATGGACGAATTGCTTGCCCGATTTGTTGTTGGAAGTCATCTGAGGAGTCATCCCAAATTCGATCCGGACACGGAAGAAATAGATGTCGGAACAACCTTGGACATAGATGTAAGTATGTCCATCTTCTCCCTTCATGAATAACGACTTGACCATGCTTCAGGCCATTCCTCAGGACCTCTTGCGCAAATACATCATGTATGCGCGAGAAAAGGTCAAGCCGAAGCTCTATGACATGGATCAGGAGAAGCTATCAAAGCTCTTTGCTGATCTCCGCCGTGAATCCATGGTCACAGGCTCATATCCCATTACTGTTCGTCACCTGGAGAGTATGATTCGTATGGCAGAAGCAAGTGCGAAGATGGCATTGCGTGAATACGTTCGATCCGACGATATTGACCTTGCTATCGAAGTTGCTGTTGGTAGCTTTGTAAGTGCTCAAAAGATGAGCATCAAGAAGACACTCCAGAGGGTGCATTCCTTTTAGTATGTCGCCTGATTGCAGATAATGACATTTGATGCAGGGCTTCCGCAAATACCTCACACAATCAAAAGACCACGATGAGCTGTTGGCGTTCCTACTTGGCAATATCATCAAAGATAGGGCAAGATACCTCCAACTCTCTAGACACACGCAACCAGAGCTTGTCACCATTAAAATATCTGAACTAGAGGAAAGAGTACGTGACACATGTTGGCTCCGCGAATATCATCTAACCGTGGGATGCAGGCCAAAGAGCATGATATCTACGATGTTGCTCCGTTTACACGTTCCAAGGTCTTCACCAACAATGGTTACAAAGTCAGAGACGGTGCCATTGAAAAGCGCTTCCTGGTCAACCCCGAGACAGCTTGAAAGTTGACTTGTCTATTCCGTTTGTTTCTGTTTTGTAATTTCCTCAAACCATAACCAATGTAGTCCGGAATCTGCATGTAATGTTACTGCTCACATAAAGAATTAACCATTGTTAGTGATTTCTATGAGGTATGGCAATAAAGATATGACAGCAGTGGATAGATTACAGTCTATGATGCATGGAGGACCTGATAAGTCGCCTATGGCGAAGCTTCAAGTATGACTAGTATGAGGTATTAGGTTCTGTTGATGTTGTAGGTGTGTCTTGAGGTGTTGATGGCCCTGTT
>Ga0153924_1000582_pt1 | contig 22321 bp, 21 predicted proteins | sample TSNJ008MetaG_FD_104709 | JGI IMG/M metagenome (GOLD analysis project Ga0153924, IMG submission 104709) | Attine ant fungus gardens microbial communities from New Jersey, USA - TSNJ008 MetaG | ecosystem: Host-associated > Fungi > Mycelium > Unclassified | place: USA: New Jersey, Wharton State...
AAGATTGCTAATGTATGGAGCAAGATCGTTGAGCAAGAGCAAGAGATAGAGAGAGCTGAATCACCATCAGAAGAAGAATTGAGAATGATGGATGAAAGAGCAAGCCCGATATCATCGTCTGGTGAAAATAATGTTATTAGAGGGATATGGGATGATTCTCCTATCGAAGAGCCATCAGTTATTGATAGCAAAAAGCGAAATACGCTATGGAGTACCAAACCACGTATGATTGCTTCTTGTATTATCATTATATTAACTTTGTCAACTAGTGCTGTTGCTGGTTATGGTATGTATAAATCAAAATATAGACAAAAAATATTTGATGAATATACTGAGATAAGTCTGGAACCAGATAATCAAACCCAAAGGCTTAGTAAAGATAGAATTGAGGAAACGTATTTCCCGGCATATATGATTGCAGGATATGAATTGACAGATAGTGAAGTATCTGATAAATTTGCTGTTTCTATATATACAGATAATAATTTAGTAGAAATGTATTTAAGGCAATGGCCTGATAATGTGTTTAATAATACTACGAATGAGGATGCCGTTCAGGAACAGGTGTTTATAAATGGAGAAGAAGGTCTAGCTATAAAAGCAAAAGGAATATCAGCTTTGATTTGGTATCAGGATGGCTATGCTTTTCTGTTAGAAAGTATAGATTCAAATTTAAAAATAGATGACTTAATCCAGATTGCAAATTCTATAGAAAAGCAATAAATTATTATAATAATTAATAGGAGATGAAGGAATGAAAAGAAAGATTAGAAGTTTACTTGTTTTATGTATTGTTTGTTTATTTACGATTTCCGTACAAACAACTGCTTATGCGGATGATGAAGATTTTTTCCCAGAGGTTGAAGTACCTATAGAGTATATGGATGAACCTATTATAACGAATGGGATTACAATTCAACCATTTTTAAGTTACATATTTAGCTATACAGTACAATTAGGCATATCAGGAAATAAAGCAAATTGTGCCGGAACAATGACAGGTACAGCTGAAACAACTAAGGTTGCTATATTTATGTATCTACAAAAATATGATTATGATATTAGTGCATGGAAGACATATGCGAATTGGAGTCTGACAAAAGATGGTAGAATTGTTACCATAAGCGAGACAGCAACAATTGTAAAAGGTACTTATAGAGTAAAATGCAGTTATTGGGGATACAATGGAACGCTATCGGAAAATACAATTGCTTATAGTGCTGCCTACGCAAAGTAAATTGAGAATCCTATAATTCGTAAAATAGATTCCCTTATTTTTTAGCTTTCCTACATATGCATCCAGTACTTTGTAGTAGCTATCATTTGTGACAAGATCACTAACAGCCCGCCCTTTTTTTCTTGATGTGTCAACTTTTCCGTTATTCGCAAATGATCTAATCAGGTTGGCGGTTCTTAAATGCTGTCGTTGCTTTAGTATACTGAATTCACCAGTATAAACATTTTTATCGTCATCAATGTAGGCCTGCAGTAATTCTTCATTTACTTCGGCGATTCCCATCTGCTCTGCAAGTTTTATGACTCCATTAAATTTAATGCGATAGCGACGAAGGGTTTCCGTGCTGTATTGCTTTTTCCGCAACGATTCCAGTGTAAGCTGTAGGGTTACTTCTAGTTTTGTGTTTTTATTCATTTCTTCAACCTCCTTGGTATGATGTAGTCAAGAAGATTGTACAACAAAACTATACCGATATTTTCACTGAATTCCTGATGATACAAGGCATTCATAAAAATATCGGCATAATCTTTTTTTCGGTATAGCACCACCAACGCAGTGGAAAGTATCCATTCAAGTTTCCGCAAGGTAACAAAACAGGGAGCGTTTCCAAACGAAAATGCACTGTTAAAGCTGCTTTATCTGAGGGTAATGGAATTATATAAAAAATGGGAAGGAGGTCATGTGCAAAACTGGGCACTGGTCAGGAATCAATTAGACATGGATTCTCGACTTCAAGCCAGAATTCGAAAATACGAAAGAATGTAAAGACGCAAGGACTTCCCTTTTTATATAAGGGTGTACTTGTGGTACCCAAAAATCAATAGTATATAAAAGGGTAGTGCAATCTGCTTCAAAATCGTAAAAATACCGGCGGAATCACCCACCGGTATAATAAAAAATTAGATATTACACATTTTACTTGACAAACCCCTACATTGATGACTCATATTCTCTGATTGCAGTATTAATATTTACTAAGTAATCATACCAATAACCTTCTCAGCTTGTATGTATTTCAAATCTTTGTCGAGCGTTTCTATTAATCCCTTATATCTGCAAAGATTGGGTTTGGCGTAGACATAAAAGCCACTCTTATCCTTTTAGCAAATGAAGGATTATGTGTTGGAACGAGAATAACAACCAATTTTACTCTTTTGTATGCGATACTGCAGTGGAGTAGTACCAAAATAGTGTCGAAATCTTCTGATAAAGCTGCTTACATCGTTATATCCGACTTTTTCAGCGATGTTGATAATGCTCCAATCACTTTTTAATAATAACTCAGAGGAAATTATTAGAAATTGATAGACTTTAGGATGCGCACTCATTTTAAAAAAGAATATTTAAATAAGAATGGTTTATAAACTACAGCAATATAATTAATTAATAGAGTGGCAGGAGTAATAAATGGATAATGAAAAAATAGAGAATGTATTGAACCTGGCGTTAGAAGCTACGCCTCAGGAACGTGAGAAGTCTTTGGATTTAAATGTAGGATATAATCCGGCAGATAATAGATGGGATTTAATTGTACGATATACAGGAGATATTTTATTTCTTCAGCAATATGACGATATCGATGTAGTAATTCTGGCAAATAATTATGCAATAATAACCGTACCACAGAATATGGTGGATCGAATAGCAGAATATAATGAAATAATATATATTGAAAAACCAAAAAGACTTTTATTTTCAATATTAAATGGAAGACGTGTTTCCTGTATCAGTCAGGTACAGAATGAATATACAAGCCAATTAAGTTTATTTGGTGCCGGAACGATTATTGCAGTAATTGACTCCGGTATTGATTATAGCAATAAAGTTTTTAGAAAAGCAGATGGTACAACCAGAATTTTAGAATTATGGGATCAGACAATAGAAGGAAATCCACCAGAAGGATATCGATTAGGGACTGTATATACTGCAGAACAGATTAATGAAGCCTTAAGGGCAGGCAGTGAAATGGAAAGATATAGTATAGTGCCTTCGAGAGATCTGTCAGGTCATGGGACACATGTGACAGGAATTGCTGCCGGTAATTTTGCCGAGGACTTAACCAGAAATGTCGGAATTGCCACGCAAAGTGATCTGATTATTGTAAAATTGGGAAATCCGCTGCCAAACTCGTTTCCAAAAACCAGTGAATTAATGCAGGGGATTGATTATGTAATTAAAAGGAGTGTCTTTTACAACAGACCAATAGCAATTAACTTAAGTTTTGGTACTTCTTATGGTTCCCATGATGGAACTTCATTATTGGAAACCTTTATTGATAGTGTTTCGAATACCGGAAAAAGTGTCATTGCAGTAGGAACCGGAAATGAAGGTACAGGAATCGGACACTCCAGAGTATACTTAAGTAAATCTGCAGGAACACTTGTCCAAAATCCGGTAAATGTTGAATTAGAAGTTTCTCAGTATGAGACATCTTTAAATGTTCAAATATGGAAAAGTTATGCTGATGAAATAGATATTTCAATTGTTTCACCTAGTGGAGAAGTAATAGGTCCACTAGTTCCATATTCCCGTACAGTCAGATATGTTGTTGGAAATGGACGGACAATATTATTGACATATTACGGAAGTCCCAACCCTTATAGCGCTTTCCAGGAAATATATATAGAGTTTATTCCTGGAAATTCTTATATTAATAATGGTGTTTGGACAATTAGATTAGTACCGAGAAGGATTGTGGTAGGGCAGGTAGATATGTGGCTTCCCGGAGCTGCAAAATTAAGCGGACGGACAGGATTTATACAACCCAGTCCCGAAACAACATTAACAATTCCTTCTACGGCAGAAAGTGTCATATCTGTTGCTGCATATGATCCGGAGAGCCTTTCCATTGCCAGTTTTTCAGGCAGAGGGTATACAAGATATACGAATTTAGTTAAGCCGGATATTGCAGCGCCGGGAGTGAGAATCCAGTCGGCAGCAGTCGGCGGTGGGTATGATACACAATCTGGAACTTCTATGGCGACACCATTTGTGACAGGTTCCGCGGCACTTTTAATGGAATGGGGAATTGTCATGGGAAATGATCCATATTTATATGGAGAAAAGGTTAAAGCGTATCTAATTAAGGGCGCAATACCAATTGCAGTGACAGATGAATATCCAAATCCAAGGCTGGGTTTTGGTGCATTATGTTTAGCGAATAGCTTACAAATAGTTTGATTTTTCTTGATAAAGGTATTTCTATCAGAACATAGCATTTGTCAAGGTATATTTTCAAATTTCTTAAAATATTTTTACAAATACAGTGCACACCGTTTTCCAATGGTGTGCGCTGTATTTATACCGTAACCTTTTTTCATTACTCTATTTTCGATTTAATATCTTCTATGATTTTATCAAAAACCTGTTCCCGCTCGGTAGACGTATCATAAATCGTAAAGCCGTATTTCACTAAATAGTCAGCCATAAATTGATTGGATGGGATGAAATCCTTAATAATTAACTCCCTTAGCTCATTATCATCAAAACCATGTGTCCATTCGTCTTCCGTATCGTATTTCCTTAAATCGTGGAAAAATTCATCAGCCGTTTTTTTGTTTTGCACCAGCCCTATAAGAATAAAATTGTCTTTCAATTCTTCTATCCCATATGTTTTCAGAATAGACGAAATCTTCTCAAAGTCGAAATGCCCTCCTTCCAACACAAACCGATTCTCTTTAACAACGTGTGCCCGCAGATTTAAATTATCCGCAAAGCCATGATCGGATGAAAGCATACCAAGATAATGACCAAGGAACGGTGCTATATTCGCTGTGGCTTTTTCATAATCCCAAGCAATTTTAATATCTAATTGCGGATATGCCTTTCCAAACGCGGTCATAAGTTTATCGAGATTTTATCCGTTTTCACAGCCTTAGTCGCCCAAAAAGACGGTATTCCATCAGCGATAGCGTCAGGGTCATTGTTGAAATCTTCGTATGCGGCGGTGATAACAAAACCTGCTTTCAACTGACCGCCGATTTGTTCATCAAAAGTGTGGCTGAATTGTACTGTGCTATCTTCATTTAATGAGTGCTTCATTTGTTCGGGATTTTTCAAAGGATTATACGGTAATTTGTTTGCAATCACAAGCGGGCGAACGGTAAAATCCTCTACAATAAAATCAAATCCGTTATCCATACCGGCAAGCAAAATGCCGCCGGTTCGCAATACGCGGTAGCACTCATTCCATACATGGTAAACGTCCTCGATATAACAATTCGATACCGGATGAAAAATAGCATCGAAACTATTATCATCAAATGGCAATCGTTTTGTCATATCGGCTTTAACGATGTTGATATTATAATTTTCCCGATCTGCGACAAGGCGTTCGCTTTCAAGCTGTTTATCAGAATAATCCAAAACCGTGCAATCCGCTCCGAGAGCGGCAAATACAGGCATTTGCTGTCCGCCGCCGCTGGCAAGACCAAGCAACCGAACGCCGTCAAGCCTTTCGTTTTTCAAGTACGGCGAAAACCATTCATGCGGAACGGGTTTTATAGGAGTGAGGACGACATCCCACATTCCGCTTTTCGCGGTAACAAAAACATCATGCGTTATCGGGCTGCCCCATTCCCATCCATCTTCAACCCATTTGTCAATCGCCTTTGCGTTTATTTCGGTGTAGTTATCCATTTTTAAGTTTCCTCCGATTTGATTTTTATTCTATGTACGCGCTCCATGCGGGTAGTCTATATTTGATTTCAAACCCGCCTTGCAAATAAATTCTCTGTGCGGTGTCATTAGCCGCCCATGTAAAGAAAAGTTTGCCGTTTTGCTTATCAAAAACATCCGTCAAATGGCGTGTAATCTGCCGAGCATATCCTTTTCCACGGTATGCTTCCGCTGTTTCCACTTCATCCAATCGTGCGCTCATATATTCATCGGACTGGAAAGAAGCCATGACAGCAGGGACATTATCCGAATAGCCGATATACAAGTGATAATCCGAATTGGTCGCCCTGCGGTCATTCGGATAATTCCTTTCTCATCTGCTCGATGAACCATAAATACTCATCGTAATTCTCGTAGGGAGCCGGTTCGCTTATGCGGTAATCTATCGGCGCACTTGGGAAGTCGTCATCGAGATAGCGGGGAAACAAATGGATATGTAAATGCGTTGCGGAGTTCGCGTGCATCTCATAATTAATTTTCACCGCACCGGTAACTTTGCGAAGTGCCTTTCCGACACGCTGAACTTCGTGCATAAAAGCGGTTGCTTCTTCTTCCGGCATATCTTCAAAGTGGAAATAGTGTTTTAGCGGTATTACACACAGCTTTCCGAATAGCCGCCCCTGTCCCGGATATTCACCGTGAACCCAATAACTATCATTCATTAAAATATCGCCTGATTTGTCCTCGTGTTCAGGCTCCATAATACAAGGACAAGCTTCCTCTTTTGATTCTTTGATAAATTCAGGATAGCGGTAATGAAAACTCTTACCACGTTTATTATCATCCGCTTTTCTGACCAACTCAGCCATAGGGCAACCGTCAACATTGATTTCCTTAACAAAGTCAAAGCCATTACTGTCAAAATGGCGGCGATCCGATTTCAACGGTACGCTATCGCTGATAGGTAGATTTATGGTTATGTCATTGTTGGTGTTAAGCTGCCGCAACGCAACCGTCAATAACTTTTCAGCCGTTTCTCTATGGTTGGCTTTTAATGAAACGGCGAAAAAAGTTATCCGGTTATGTGACCGCGAAAATGCGATTGCTCCGTTGCAACACCCAGACATTCTGTCAGTAGCGATAATCGCTTCGTATTGCTCGATTTTCCGATTCATGTAGTCGCCGAAACCATCATACCACTTTCCGAAATCGATTGCTACTTCTGATATGTATTGGTCATATTCTTTTGATAATGCTTCCCACATGGGGATGTCTTGTTTTGTTGCCCATCGTATCAGCATAAATTATTCCTCCAGTATTTCAATCAATTCTCGCCAATCAGAAATAATTAAACACTCATTCTGCGGAGTAAAACCATAGCCTTCATATGCTCCTTTATACCAAACAGGGAATAACCCCGCTGCTTTTGCTCCGTCAACATCGCAAATACCGTTATCGCCGCAATACCATATTTCATGCGGTTCAAGATGCGCTTTTTTCGCAGCAAGCTCAAAAACGCGCTTGTGTGGCTTTCTGAACACATATTCACTTGTTGCTAAAACAAATTCAAAATCATTTTGGGGAATCAACGTGTTTATTCTTTTTTCAAGAGCTTGCCCACTGTATGAAATATTACTAACCACAGATGACCGTATATTTTTATTTTTCAGGTATAGCAAAAATTCTACAATGTGCTTGGTAGGTTCTCCCGGAGAAGCGGCATCCCAAAAGGTTGTTTCTAACTCCAAATGAGAAACAATTTTTGTCAAACCAAAATAATCGTATAAGTAGTTTTGAAATGGATGATTATGGACTTCTATCAAATACAAATGATTGGTTTCGGGATTATATCTGCCAATGTCTTTGTTCATTTCATTTGCCAATGCTTGAATATCCTCGGCAGATATATTATTCGGATTATTAACACATTTTTCTAAAACTGCTTTTGTTCCTGCGATACCATTAAACCGTTCTTCAGAAACAAGAGTTTGCCCGTAATCAAACAATATCATTTTGGGTTTGTTCATTCCATATCCCTCCGTATCATCGCGCCTTTCATATCTTTCGGACGGTCAATGACTATTTCCGACTGCGAAATAAGCGTATCAACAGCAATCCAAAAACCATTTTCGTTTTGTATTTGCTTTGGAAAGTGCCTGTTGGCGTTCCATTCTAATGCTTTTTCTTTTTCGATTGCCGTATGCTCAACCCATGCCGGACGAAATCCGCTTTTAATAGCGTTTCGCACCGAGCCGAGATTTGACCATGCACAGCAATAAAACGGAAGCTTTTCTCTCTTTATAACCTCGACTGCCAATCGGGATGTCAATGCGGCGGCAACACCCTGTCGGCGATATTCCGGCAAAACGTCAATCCCAATTTGCCACATGGTTTCGCAGTCGGCAGAGCAGCCGGAAAGAGCAATCAATTTATCGCCGTCATACGCACCAACTCCAAGCATATCCAAATGCGGACGGGTCGAGGATAACGCATTACTCCATTGCGGCAAATATAATTCCTTAAAATCATTCTGTTCTAATAACCGTGTTTCATATTTACACGGAAGTTCTTTTAACGCATCAACATCAGGTAGCCAATATTCTGCTTGGTAACACGGTAAAAAACCATACTTGATAAATTCATTTGTTAGATGATGTATCTGCGGCATTTCAAAACATCCATACGGATATTTCGTGTCAATATATTTTTTCACAAAATCAAAGACACGCTCATCAACAGAAGCAACGATATTTGAGCCATATGTAATCAAATCGCAAAAGAACGGCAGATTTAAATAACGCCGAGCGTGTTTATTCGGTTTTGAAATAACAACTACATTATCGGTTCGCATGAAATCGTTCGGAGAACAATTCGCATCAATAGCGTGTTGCTCCATTGCTATCTGTAAAACATCGACGTTCGTCATTTTTCCTTATCCGCCTTTTTAATGTATTTTCCACTTTTAATCCGGGCATCGACGGGCTTTTCTGTGTCGGTAGGAATCAACCACCTATCGCCGACGAATATCGCATTCGGAACGCGTCCTTCCGAGCATAGTGTCGTAGTTCTTCGTCTGCTAAGTCCCCATTTTTTTGCCGCTTCCGATGTAGATATATATTCGCTCACAAAACCACCAACTTTCCTATGCAGAATATAATTATTATAATCCTTGCAAGGAATAATGTCAAGTAACGATGTTGTTAAAAACACCCTTTGAAATGTATGAAAATCAAAGGGCGTTCCATAAAACAGCAAGCGGCGGTCAGCCGTTCCGCAACATTTCCTCAGGGGACAGCAAAAGCCCCCTGTTTTGCGCCGAACGGCGCAAATGCTCTCGGCAGGAGCGCGCTTATAAAGACGACCTCTGATTGTCTATAAGTGCGCCATTCTAACGAATGGAAAAGGGACGGTTAAACCGTCCGCTTGCAAACGTTTTATCTCTTTGTTTTGCGCTGCTAAATTGCGGTGATACTCACGCTTGCGCGCCCGTTCTTCTTCAATCGCCTTTTTCTCCGCGCGTTCTTCGTCGGTCAAGCCGTCGTATTCCTCTGGCACTTCAAACCGCCCGATATAATTGAGGTAAATATCTACCCGCTGTTCACGTTCACCGTTTATTTTTTCGGCTTCAAAGACAATAACCTTTTCTACAAACTCATTGAGCATAGCGGGGGTCAATTCCGAAAACTCGGTATAACTAACTGCATAGCCAACTTAGCGCCGCATTGCATACCGATCTCCATATATACTTCTTCACAAGCACTGGCGTAATCGTATACTTCATCTGTAATTTTAATGCTTTCGTCCTCGTCGGGGAATTTAGCTTGTATCATGGCAATCGCAGTTTTACGAGAATCGTCAATCCGTTGCCTATAGGACTTATCGTTGATTTCAACGCATTCCACACTGTGCAATAAAAATTCGCGGATATGTTGAATATCAAGTCTTGTAAAAATTTCATCAATGTAACTCAGGTGCAACAGCCCCATAATAATTCGATATCAGATTGTGAAATCCGCTAAATTATAAATGACATGACTGAACTGCAGCAAAAATTTACTATGGAATCGGTAAACTAATTGCATATTTGGTTTTATATATGATACAATAAAATTGTTAAATCTGATAATGGAATTGGAGGTGTTGTAACTTGGAAAAGATGTATGACATAAAAGAGGAAGAAGAAAAAGTTATATTGATTGGTGTCAGTACTCAATCTGATAATGATACATTGGAATCTCTTGATGAGTTAGAAGAATTGGTGGAAACTGCAGGTGCAGTAACGGTTGCTAAAATAGTTCAAAATAGAGAAAAGATTCACAATACCACTTATATTGGAAAAGGCAAAATTGAAGAAGTGGCACGATTATTAACCGAATTAGATGCGACAGGTATCGTGTGCGATGATGAATTAACACCTGTGCAGATTAAGAATCTTGAGGATGCGCTTGATACAAAGATTATGGACAGAACTTTAGTAATATTAGATATTTTTGCCAAGAGAGCGGTAACCAGTGAAGGTAAAATCCAAGTAGAATTAGCACAGTTGAAATATCGGGCTACAAGGCTGATTGGTTTAGGGCATGTTATGTCCAGGTTAGGCGGCGGGATTGGAACAAGAGGACCGGGTGAAAAGAAATTAGAGAAAGACAGGCGGTTAATCAATGAACGGATTGCCCAGCTTAGGCATGAAGTTGTTGAGGTGAAAAACCATAGAGAACTTGTCAGAAAACAAAGAGAAAAAAAGCCTACGCCGGTAGTGGCGATTGTTGGTTATACCAATGCAGGGAAATCTACACTGTTAAATGCACTGACAGAATCCAGTGTATTAGAAGAGGACAAGTTATTTGCAACTCTTGATCCAACTACAAGAAACTTAAAACTTTCAAGTGGACAGGAGATTATGCTGACAGATACAGTTGGTTTTATCAGAAAATTACCGCATCATCTAATCGATGCATTTAGAAGTACATTAGAAGAGGCTAAATATGCAGATTTAATTCTGCACGTTGTGGATTCTTCTAGCCCACATATGGATACACATATCCATGTGGTATACGAAACTTTAGATAACTTAGGTGTGAAAGATAAGAAAATAATTACTTTGTTTCATAAGCAGGACAAGTTGGAAGATGAAACAATTTTAAAAGATCTAAGGGCAGATTATATTGTAAACACTTCGGTTAAAACAGGTCAGGGTTTAGAACAGCTTTTAGAAATGATAGAGAAGGTATTAAGAGAAAATAATATATTAATCCAAAAACTTTATCACTTCAGCGAAGCAGGGAAAATTGGACTTATTCGTAAATATGGTCAATTACAAATAGAAGAGTATAGAGATGATGGTATCTATGTCAAAGCCTATATCCCGGCGGAGTTAGAAGGACGTGTTTAATGAAAGGATGGGTGTTAATATGAGTCATGCGGATAAACTGTTTATTGATATGTGTAAAGACATATTAAAAAATGGAGTAAGTACAGAAGGAGAAAAGGTGCGTCCAAAATGGGAGGATGGAACCAGTGCTTATACGATCAAGAAATTTTGTGTAGTAAACAGATATGATTTAGCTAAAGAATTTCCGGCGACTACATTGAGAAGGACTGCAATAAAAAGCTGTGTGGATGAGATGCTTTGGATTTGGCAGAAAAAATCAAGCAATATCAATGATTTAAAAAGCCATATATGGGATGCCTGGGCAGACCAAGACGGATCCATCGGTAAAGCATACGGATATCAATTAGGTGTTAAACATCAATATAAAGAAGGTAAGATGGATCAAGTAGACAGAGTGATTTATGATTTGAAAAATAATCCATACAGCCGAAGGATTATGACAAATATATATGTACATCAGGATTTGCATGAAATGAATTTATATCCATGTGCATACAGTGTCACCTTCAATGTAACAAAGGAATTAAATAGTGATAGATTAATACTGAACGCTATTTTAAATCAGCGTTCTCAGGATATCCTGGCAGCGAACAACTGGAATGTCTGCCAATATGCCGTTTTGGTACATATGCTGGCGCAAGTGTGTGAGATGAATGTAGGTGAGCTGGTACATGTGATTGCAGACGCACATATTTATGACAGGCACATTCCGATTATTGAGGAACTGACCAACAGGGAGACCTATCAGGCCCCTAAGTTTTGGTTAAATCCGGAGGTGAAAGATTTTTATCAATTTACTACTGAGGATATAAAATTAGAAGATTATAAAACCGGTCCACAGATAAAAAACATACCTGTGGCAGTATAGAGAGGAGCTTTTATAATGAATTTAATCGTTGCAGCTGCTAAAAATTGGGCAATCGGCAGTAATAATAAATTATTAATCAGTATACCGGAGGATATGAAGTTTTTTAGAAAAATGACAATGGGTAAAGTAGTAGTCATGGGTCGGAATACATTGGAAAGTTTTCCAAATGGAAGTCCGCTTAAGAATCGGACAAACATTGTAATAACGGATAAGATAGATTATCAGAAAAAAGATGCTATAATTGTTCATAGTATAGAAGAAGCATTAGAGGAGATTGAAAAGTATGATTCAAAAGATGTATTTGTAATAGGGGGAGGATCAATTTACAGACAGATGCTTGAATATTGTGATACTGCATATGTAACATATATAGATCACGAATACAGCGCGGATACTTTTTTCCCAAATCTTGATAAGGCTACAGATTGGATTATGAGCGAAGAAAGTGTTGAGCAAACCTATTTTGATATTGAATATTATTTTAGAAAATATATCAGGAAATAATCTTGACATCTCAAATGAAAGGTTTAAAATAAATAAAGAAGCATATAACTAAGAATTTATGAAAAGAATGATATAAAATTACGAAAGGAATGCCGCATTACATAATTTGACTTATATTAGTTTTAATTTTAGTGTGTGGCAGATATTGCAAGTTAGTTTGCGATATGCAATGGGTATAATAATGAATATTAGATATGAAAAAAACACCAATCCAAAGCCGCTGCCGGCTGCTGATGATCCTTTAGAGTTTGGAACCATTTTTACAGATCATATGTTTATTGCTAATTATGAAAAGGGAAAAGGATGGTTTGATCCACGAATTGTACCTTATAAACCGATTATGTTAGATCCATCTGCAATGGTATTTCACTATGGGCAAGAGATGTTTGAAGGTTTAAAAGCCTATAAAACAGAAGATGGAAAAACGCTTATGTTTCGTCCGGACAAGAATATTGAAAGAACCAATAACACCAACAGACGGATATGTATTCCGGAAATATCAGAAGAGTTATTTTTAGAGGGACTAAAAGCAATCGTTAAGATTGATGAAGCGTGGATTCCAGCGAAGGCGGGGACTTCTTTATATATCAGACCATTTATAATTGCTACTGACCCGTATTTGGGTGTAAGACCATCTGATACTTATTTATTTATGATAATCTGTTCACCGGTTGGAGCTTATTATCCTGAAGGGCTTAATCCTGTAAAGATATGGATTGAAGACGAATATGTACGAACAGTCAAAGGTGGAATCGGTGAAGCTAAAACCGGCGGAAATTATGTAGCAAGTATGGCAGCTCAGGTAAAGGCGCATAAGGAAGGCTATTCTCAGGTATTATGGCTGGATGGAGTACATCGAAAGTATATAGAAGAAGTTGGTGCAATGAATATATTTTTTAAGATTAATGGAACGATTTATACACCGATGCTAAACGGCAGTATATTGCCGGGTGTTACCAGAGATACCGTAATTGCACTGTGTAAGGAATGGAATGTTCCAATTGTAGAAAAAAGAATTTCAATTGATGAAATATATGAGGCATATCAAAAGGGAGAATTGGAAGAGGCATTTGGGACCGGTACGGCAGCAGTTGTCTCACCGGTTGGTGAATTAAGATGGGGTGACTATAATATGAAAATCAATGATGGTAAAATTGGGCCCTTTAGTCAGAGATTCTATAATGAAGTGACAGGGATTCAAACAGGAAAAATTGAGGATACAAGAGGGTGGACAGTTGAAGTGAAATAATAGCAACGAAAGGAATTAGAATGAAGCAATACCAATCAGAAAAAAGTCAGATGAAGTTAAAAGCCCGTAAAAGACAATTGAGAATGTATAGCGGCTTATTAGCCATACTATTTATATTTTTAGGGGTTGCAATTACAATAATAGTTAGTAAATCAAAAGACGGGAATAATATTGCTAAGAATGGAATTGCTCAAACCGAGGATATTTCACTAAGTAAAACGATGATTTCGGAGCCTAAAATTATTGTTTTAGATCCGGGGCACGGAGGTGAAGACCCGGGATGCTCTGTTGGCGATATATATGAAGATGATATCAATTTATCGATTGCTAAAAAGTTAAAACCAATGCTGGAAAATGCAGGGTATGTAGTATATATGACAAGGGAAGATGATGCCTTTGTCGGTGTTCGGGATAGAGCAAATTATGCGAATGAAATAGGCGCTGATTTATACATAAGTATCCATCAAAATTCGGAGAGTGCCATTGTAACAACGAATGGAACTGTAAATGGAGTCGAAGTCTGGTATAATTCAGAAAAAGATGAGAGCAGCATGCATTTAGCACAAGTAATCCAGGATACACTAGTGAATACGACAGAAGCCAAGAACTTGGGAATAAAAATTGAAAATGAGTTTGTGGTAATAAGAGATACAACCATGCCTTCCTGCTTGATAGAATGTGGCTATATCAGCAATAAAGCTGAGAGAAAACGGCTAACTACAGAGGATTATCAAGATAAGTTAGCTAAAGGTATTTTAGAGGGAATAAAAAATTACTTTATGAACTAAGAATTTACTTATTTATAGAACAAAAAAGTTGAAAATGAAAATTGGAGTCGGCATAGTACAGATTGCTATACCATCTCCAATTTTTATTTTCAACAATTACTCTATCAGATATTGGAAGTTGTTATCAGACTAATTCTGCTATTCGCGTAATCCCGACATAGATTTGTGAAACCTTGTACCAGGTTGCAAAGTCTACAATCCCTGTCTGTGGTAAACTAAATATTTTCTGAAATGCACGAACAGCTTCTTTCGTCCGCGCTCCATAAATGCCATCTGCTGTAATTGTAGGAATAGCAGTATACACCTGTGCAATCCTGGCTAATTGTTCCTGAATCTGACGTACCTTATCTCCGCTTGCACCGATATCCAGATTATATCCGGGCCATGAAGAAGGAACGCCGGAGACTTGCTGGGCAGAGCTGATAAACATATTGTCACCATAATAATTTCTAATAATTTCAATTGCAGAGTATCCGTCTTCACCCAGAGCCTTAGAGCCCCATTGTGACAGCCAGTTTGGGCAGCTAACGCGGTTACCATCACAATACTGGGTTAATATTGGTTGACGTACATTAGGTCTTGCCAGATAGTTCGTAAAAACACTATCAACTATATTTGAGATACTGTCAAATATATTTCTGCCTTTAATCCATTTCTGGTCAAATGCAGTACTTGAGGTGATTGTAAAGTCATATCCCTTTCCACGATACCATTCTGTATATACACGATTTAATGTAAAGGACATAATAGCCAATACATTTGCATAAATGGTTGATTCCGGCCATGTGGCATATATTTCACTGCTCGCTACATTTTTAATATAATCAGTATAAAGGACATAATAATTTTGCGCAGAAGTGTCAGTTGGTGCACCATCATGTACGATTACATATTCAGGAATCACTACCTGGCTTAATACAATCTCCCCTGTTTCTGTTATTGGTTTTATTTCATCCTCCGCAATTTTAGGGGGATATTCATAGTATAAAGTGTGAGGATCGATTACAATACTGCTTGGTTCCTGGATGACTTCAGTAGGAGCCATCACAATATTTGCATCTGAAGCGGTGTCAGCTAATATTTCAACAGCAGATACAAAAGAAGGTTCATATCCGGGAGCAGTTACTCTTAAGTTGTATTCTGAATAAGGTCGTATCGTATTATTTTGATCTAAACTTAACTCTACTGGAGGAGCAGATAAATCAATGGAATCTGTTTGACCTGAGATATCGGATGTTGTCTGCTCAACCGTATTTTCAGGTTCATCTGTATAGGAAATCGTAACAGTTGCTCCGGAAATGGGATGATTAACATTGTTAGTGATATTGACTCTTAATTTACCTCTATCAATATTATCCCCACCAATTTGTGTTTTAGAAATAATATTTACCATATAGTTGCCATATCCTTTCAAAATAGGAAAATCTTATTGCTCTATTATATGGTATAAATGCTGGAAAGTTGACAGGGGAATAAATTTAATTACCTTTACTGGACAGAGGGTTACTTCTGTCATCCCAGAATAAATTATTATCAATGCTGGGTCGGTTATTATCGTCGTATGTTGAGTTGCTAAGGATTGATCGGCTGGTTTCACCTTTTTGGGAAAACTTAGTGTGTTTTGTTACGTTTTCATTTGACTCACTTGGTGCGGAATTTATTTTTTTTGAATCGGACATAAATTGACCTCCTTAAGATTAATATATATTACAGTTCAGCCATGCAGAAAGCTATATGCAATTTGCTCTTAGTGAGCAAGCTCACACGTACAAATTGCATATAGCTTTCTGCATGGCTGAACTGTAATCATATAATATAGGTTTGACAATAAATTAAAAAATATGTTATACTACGGTAAGACATTTTATGGGAGGAAGTTGTGATGAACTTTACAATTATATATTCAATGATTGTCGATGTATTTATAACGAAGAAACTATCTTCAGCAGGTATGCTGAAGGATTTTAACGATGTTTTTTTAAAAAAGAATATTTGATATATATTTATGACAGTTGCATCTTGTGACTGTCACTTTTTTACCATTTTACTGTTGCTGAAAAGATAATACAATTTAATGTAAAAAAAGGTTGAAATGAGTCACCCTTTAGTGGTATAATTTTTACAATTTGAGGCTAAATATCAAACGATGTTTGAGTAATAAAACAATCACATGAAAGGATGTATAATTTATGAAAGCTTTTCTAATTCTAGAGGACAAAACGGTATTCGAAGGGACATCCATTGGAGCAACCAAAGAGGTCATCAGTGAGATCGTGTTTAACACATCTATGACAGGTTATTTAGAAGTATTAACCGATCCGTCCTATGCAGGACAGGCTGTAGTTATGACCTATCCATTAATCGGTAATTATGGGGTTTGTCATGAGGATAAGGAATCTTTTAAACCTTGGGTAGACGGTTTTATTGTAAGAGAGTTATCAAGGCTGCAAAGTAACTTTAGAAGTGAGGATACAATTGGGCATTTCTTAGAGGATAATGATGTAACAGGTATTGCAGGAATTGATACACGGGCCTTGACAAAGATTTTAAGAGAAAAAGGTACAATGAATGGAATGATTACGACAGACCAGAACTATATCTTGGATGAAGTGATTAAAAAAATAAAAGAGCATAAGGATCCAAAAGCAGTCGAATTGGTTACCAGAAAAGAGAAAACAGTGATTCCGGGTGATGGATATAAAGTTGCAATGATCGATGTTGGCGTAAAAAACAGTATTATAAAATGCCTTACGAAAAGAGGCTGCGAAGTCACCATCTATCCGGCATTTACAACCGCCGAAGAGATATTGGCGGCGAAACCGGACGGCATTATGGTATCGAATGGACCGGGAGATCCAAAGCAGATTCCCGAAGTGATTGAGGAAATGAAGAAATTATACCAAACAGATGTACCCATCTTTGCGATTTGTTTAGGGCATCAGCTTATGGCACTGGCAACTGGTGGAGATACACATAAGTTAAAATATGGACACCGAGGATGTAATCATCCGGTAAAAGATGTAATCGATGGAGCTGTATATATTTCCTCACAAAATCATGGCTATGTAGTAGATGATGATTCACTGAATCCGGATTACGTAGATATTGGCTTTATCAATGTAAATGATAAAACGGTAGAAGGTTTAAGATATAAAAATAAAAACATTTTTACTGTACAGTTTCATCCGGAAGCGTGTGCCGGGCCGGAAGATTCAAATAAACTGTTTGACGAATTTATAAAGATGATGGAGGTAAAAAAGAATGCCTAAGAATCCTGGTATAAAAAAAGTTCTTGTAATTGGCTCAGGTCCCATTGTAATTGGACAGGCAGCTGAATTTGATTATGCAGGTACACAAGCATGCCGTTCTTTGAAAGAAGAAGGGATTGAAGTAGTATTGGTAAATTCAAATCCAGCCACCATTATGACAGATAAAGATATCGCTGATAAAGTATATATTGAACCATTGACAGTGAAAGTATTGGAGCAGCTAATTATAGAAGAAAGACCGGATAGTGTACTGCCGACTCTGGGTGGTCAGGCAGGATTAAACCTAGCGATGGAATTGGAGGAAAGCGGATTTTTAAAAGCACAGGGTATACGGTTGATTGGGACAACGGCTGAGACGATTAAAAAAGCGGAAGACCGTTTGGAATTTAAAGAGACAATGGAAAAAATCAACGAGCCGGTTGCACCTTCTAAGGTAGTTGAAAATGTAGAAGACGGTATCGAGTTTGTAAAAGAAATCGGATATCCGGTGGTACTTCGCCCTGCTTATACATTGGGCGGCAGCGGAGGTGGGATTGCCAAAAATCATATTGAGATGGTTGAGATTTTGGAGAATGGTCTGCGTTTAAGCCGTGTAGGCCAGGTTTTAGTGGAAAGATGTATTGCCGGCTGGAAAGAAATCGAATATGAAGTAATGCGTGATGGAGCCGGTAACTGTATTACAGTATGTAATATGGAGAATTTAGACCCGGTCGGTGTACATACGGGTGATAGTATCGTTGTTGCCCCATCCCAAACATTAAGTGATAAAGAATATCAGATGCTGCGGACTTCGGCTCTGAATATTATTAAAGAATTAAAAATCACAGGAGGATGTAACGTACAGTATGCACTGCATCCAAACAGTTTTGAATATTGTGTAATTGAAGTAAATCCACGTGTCAGCCGTTCTTCAGCACTGGCTTCGAAAGCGACCGGTTATCCGATCGCCAAAGTAGCTGCCAAGATTGCACTTGGTTATACATTAGATGAAATCATCAATGCAATTACCGGGAAAACATATTCAAGTTTTGAACCGGCACTTGACTATTGTGTTGTAAAAATCCCTCGATTACCATTTGATAAATTTATTAATGCAAGCAGAGAGCTTACAACACAGATGAAAGCGACCGGAGAGGTTATGTCGATATGTCAGAATTTTGAAGGTGCTTTAATGAAAGCAATCAGATCCTTAGAACAGCATGTGGAATGTCTGCTGGATTATGATTTCAAAGAATTATCCAGAGAAGAGATGCTGAAACAGTTAGATGTTGTAGATGACCGAAGAATTTGGGTTATCGCGGAAGCAATCAGAAAAGGAATATCATATGATGAGATACATGATATTACGATGATTGATCATTGGTTTATAGATAAAATTGCTATTCTTGTAGAAATGGAAGAAGCACTGAAAACCCAACCGCTATCAGTGGAATTACTAAAGGAAGCAAAACGGATTGAGTTCCCAGATACAGTAATTTCCAGATTGACCGGTAAATCAGTGGATGTAATAAAGGCAATGAGAAAAGAAAATGGAATTATTGCTGCATTTAAGATGGTTGATACATGTGCCGCAGAATTTGAAGCCACAACACCATATTATTATTCCTGCTTTGGAAGTGTCAATGAGTCAGTAGAGACCAAACCGGAGAAGAAAGTTATGGTTTTAGGCTCCGGTCCAATCAGAATTGGGCAGGGAATAGAATTTGACTACTGTTCTGTTCATAGTACATGGGCATTTAAAGAAGAAGGTTATGAAACAATCATAGTAAATAACAATCCCGAAACAGTTAGTACGGATTTTGATATTGCAGACAAATTATACTTTGAACCGTTGACCCCGGAAGATGTTGAGAACATTGTGGATATAGAAAAACCAGATGGAGCAGTTGTGCAATTTGGCGGACAGACGGCCATTAAACTGACAGAAAGTTTAATGAAGATGGGTGTTCCGATATTAGGAACAAAAGCAGAAGATGTAGATGCTGCAGAAGACAGAGAGCTATTTGACAAGATATTAGAAGAATGTGAAATTCCAAGACCGGCAGGCGGAACGGTATATACTGAGGAAGAAGCAATAGAAGTTGCGCATAAGTTAGGCTATCCGGTATTGGTCAGACCTTCATATGTACTTGGCGGACAAGGCATGCAGATTGCAACCTGTGATGAAGAAATTGCAGAATTTATGGAGATTATCAATCGAATTGCACAAGATCATCCAATCCTGGTAGATAAATATTTAGTGGGAAAAGAAATTGAAGTGGATGCAGTATGTGATGGTGAGGATATTTTAATACCGGGTATTATGGAACATATTGAACGTGCAGGCGTCCATTCAGGTGACAGTATTTCCGTATATCCGGCACAGAGCTTAACACAAAACACAATAGATACATTAGTAGAATACACAAGAAGACTTGCCCGTTCCTTGCATGTAATAGGGATGATCAATATTCAATTTATTGTAAGTGGGGAAGATGTATATGTAATCGAGGTAAATCCCCGCTCAAGCCGAACAGTTCCTTATATTAGTAAAGTGACAGGTATTCCAATTGTAAAATTGGCGACAAAGGTGATTATCGGTAAAAAGATTAAAGAGTTAGGATATACTCCGGGACTTCAGCCAAACGCTGACTACATTGCGATTAAAATGCCGGTATTTTCCTTTGAAAAGATTCGTGGGGCTGATATCAGCTTAGGACCGGAAATGAAATCAACCGGTGAATGTCTGGGAATAGCAAAGACATTTAATGAAGCACTATACAAGGCCTTTATCGGTGCGGGCGTACAGCTTCCAAAACATAAAAAGATTATCATTACTGTGAAAGATGCTGATAAACACGATGCAATATCAATAGGTCAGAGATTTGAAGCATTAGGCTATGAAATTTACGCGACAAGAAGTACCGCCAAAGTCTTAAATGAAAATGGTGTAAATGCAATTAAAGTTAATAAATTGTCTCAGGAAGCGCCAACAATTATTGATTTAATATTAGAACATAAGATAGATTTAGTGATTGATACACCAACGCAAGGCAGGGACAAGAACCGTGATGGATTTATGATCCGGCGTATTTCAATAGAAACAGGTGTTAACTGCTTAACATCACTGGATACGGCAAATGCACTACTTACCAGTTTAGAAAGTGATGCGAAGAATAACATGACATTGATTGACATAGCAACAGTTTAGTCGGAATCAATCGGAACCGGGTTGGGAGCGGCCGTGACCGGGTTGAAATCAATCGGAACCGGGTTGGGAGCGGCCGTGACCGGGTTGGAATCAATCGGAACCGGGTTGGGAATGGCCGTGACCGGGTTGGGATTATTCCCAACCCGGTCACGGCCATTCCCAACCCGGTTCCGATTGATTTCAACCCGGTCACGGCCGCTCCCAACCCGGTTCCGATTGATTCCGACTAAACGCGATTAATTTAAAAATATATTGTCTTAACCAATTATGTACTGTATAATAGTTGTAATTATTGGTAACCAACCAAAATATATAATTAGGAGTAAATAAAAATGTATCTTGAAGTAAAAAAAATATTAGAAGAAAACGGTCAACAGCATCTTATAGAATTTTATAATGAATTGAACGAAGAGAGAAAAACTGATTTATTAAGACAAATTGAAGCAGTAGATTTTAATATCATTGACTTAATCGATAATATAGAAGAAGTAAAAAAAGGCAAGATTGAGCCGTTAACGGAAGTAATCACTTTAGACAAGATTGCAGACAATAAAATAGAATTCTATAGATTTGGAATTGAAGCAATCAGGAACTGTAAGGTAGGAGCGGTATTATTAGCCGGTGGACAGGGAACGAGACTGGGTTCGGATCATCCTAAAGGTATGTATAATATTGGTGTAAATAAAGATTTATATATATTTGAAATGCTAATTAATAATTTAATGAAGGTTGTAAAAGAGGCAGATGCCTGGATTCCACTTTTAATTATGACGAGTGATAAAAATGATATTGAGACCAGAGCATTTTTTGAAGAAAAGAATTATTTTGGGTATAAAAAAGAATATATTATGTTTTTTATACAAGATATGGCTCCTTCTGTTGATTATAATGGGAAAATATATATGGAAGCGAAGGATAGATTATCCATGTCACCTAATGGAAATGGTGGTTGGTTTTCTTCATTGGCAAAAGCAGGGCTTTTAAAGAAGGCGAAAGGTATGGGAGTCGAATGGCTTAATGTATTTTCTGTAGATAATGTACTGCAGAAGATAGCCGATCCATATTTTGTGGGCGCCACAATAGAGTCAGGATATCCAGTAGGCAGTAAAGTTGTAAGAAAAGCTGCGCCGGATGAAAAAGTAGGTGTACTTTGTAAAGAAGATGGACGGCCTTCCATTGTAGAATACTATGACTTGACGGAGGAAAT
>Ga0153924_1000584_pt1 | contig 22247 bp, 28 predicted proteins | sample TSNJ008MetaG_FD_104709 | JGI IMG/M metagenome (GOLD analysis project Ga0153924, IMG submission 104709) | Attine ant fungus gardens microbial communities from New Jersey, USA - TSNJ008 MetaG | ecosystem: Host-associated > Fungi > Mycelium > Unclassified | place: USA: New Jersey, Wharton State...
GGGAAATCACAAGGAACAATAAAACCAAGGTTAAGATAAATAAAAAAAAAAAAAAAAAACAACACAAAACAAAAAAAAAAAAAAAACCAGACACATACACATACACAAAAAAAAAGACCCCCATTTTCACAACCAAAAGAAAAGAATGTATGAACGTATATATCAAATCAACTAGGAATCCCACCCTCCGGTATCGATTTCCAAGGCGTCCGATTCCAATCCGCCGCTAAAAAAAAAAAAAAAAACCAAACCAGATCAACAACCGACAAAACAAGTCACTCAAAGAAAGCACGGCATACTTTTCATATGAACCGTATTCCCCCACCATCTCAAACTGATCCCCCCTCTTGGCGCTTGCAACGTCAAAAATATAACAATCAACGACAGGACAGTACCTAACAAAGAACACCCCATCACACACACAGTACACACACAGCACACAAACGTAAAACTCACCACTATCCAACGCAGAACTCGCCACATAATTAAACTTGCTCCACCACGCAAAGTTCTTTTTCCGTATCCAATACTGAAACACAAACCCGACAGCAAACCAACTACTATAATTAATCCCAGTCGCAGGCGGGATATTCGACACCCCATTCAGTATCACAGGCGTCGATACCCACTTGATCCACGAATGAGGGTATCTCCGCTGCAAAAACCAAAACGGCAGGGGCAGAAAAGCACCAACGATGATCGCGTAGAGCTGAGGATGATAGATGGATCCTGAGCCAAATTGTCTTGAAGGTCCAATGAGACCCCTGTGCAAAGAAGAAGAAGAATGAAAAGCAAGAAAGGAAAAAAGATGACAGGACTGACCAGACAGCGGAAGCAGTAAAGAAGACTTGATTGTGTGGACACGTCAACTGACTTGACTGATTGGGATCACAGATGTCCTGGATGCTTTTGAAGATCCAGGTCTTGACACCGACCTGGACAAAGGCGGCAAGGGTGGTAGCGACCATCTGAACGACAAAGGTAGCTCTAGGGGGAACCTTGACATAGTGACCAAGCTTGAGATCCTGGACAAACGAGGTGGCTTCTGTCAACGTTTGGACAGAATAGGCCTTGAAGACCATGTTGGCGAGAGGGTTTCCAGCCAGGAGAGTGCCGGGGATGATCTGGGCGAGGATATTGAGGGTGATGCCTTGACCCGTCATGGCGAAGATAAAGCCAGAGGGGAGGATGTAGATAACGGGGAGGATGACGGCGAGGACGAGAGCCCAGACAGGGACTTGAGTGTTCCAGACCTCGACGGCGACGATGGCCAAGCCGAAAAAGAGGCAAAAGGCGGTGAAATACCACCAATCGGGGACCTCTGGGTAGTTTCTCATGAGTTTAGCATGGATATCATCTGCCTCGACTCTCATTTTTTTGAGGCCGTTGAGGAGGGTGCGACCGTGGTAGAGGAGGGTGTGGACGATGACGCAGGTGCTGAGGGCAAAGGCAAGGAGATAGGTCATGGCGTAGGTGGCGGGGAGGTAGAGGGGAGAGTAGTTGTTGTAGGCATCGAGATCAAAGGTGTCGTCTGGACGGAGGACACGGGTGATGTTGTAGATGTCGCCGAATTTGTCAAAGGGTTCGATGGCAGAGATGGGAAAGTAGGCGAGCTGCCAGACGTTGGCGTAGTAAAGAGCAGGAGTGACGATCCAGTAAAAAAGGACAAAGCTGGCAAAGATGTGGAGCTGAGCCCACCAGGGGACCATGAGGGGACTGCCGATCCAGCTGATCTGGGTCCAGTCAAAGGTGAGGAAGCTCATGCCAAGGCCGGAGTGAACGCCAAAGAGTTGATTGAGGGGGATATTGTCAGGGGCAGCCCAGCAGATGAAAGAAAAGACAGAGAGGGCCTCGAAGAGATAGCCGGGGAGGAAGAAGAAAAAGAAGGAGGCGAACATGAGGATGATGAAGAAGCGGTACCTTGTGATGCCCTTTGGGGGTGGACGGTCGGTGTTGAGGGGGATGTTGAAAGCGTCGTCTTCGTCCTCTGCATGGAGGGTGTTGAGGAGGGTGCAGGCGACGAGGTTTTGTGGCCAGACCATGCTGGCAGGCCACACGAGGAAGCGCCTGCAGAGGCCAGCGAGACCGAAGCCGGTGAGCTGAGTTGCGAGGACGAGGACGGTTGAGAACCAGAAGCCGAGGTCGATGTTGTAGAAGACTTGGGATACGACGACGGCGTTGAGGGCATAGGGAGGGGATGTGGCGACGTTTGCCATGATGAAGACGAGGACGTGCTCCTTGATGTTCCAAGGGCCTGGGTTGAGGGAGAAGGAGATGGCGCGAGGGAAGGAGAGGGGGCGGAGGAAGCGAAGGATAAAGAGAGGAAGGGAGGGATGGATGAGGGCGGGAGAGAGATAAGGGAGGGGGAAACGGAAGGAGCGGATGGGGAGAGCAAAAGCGAGAAACTTGCCGATGGGGTAGGAGATGAGGAGGAGAACGAGGGGGACGACGGCGGGAGCAGGGGCGCGGAAGTTGAAGAAGACGTTGAGGGCGGTGGAGAGCATGCAGAGGAAGAGGCCGACGGCCCACATACGGAGGGTGAGGGCGGGCATGTCGGGGTCGTCGATGTTGGAGACGGAAGCGCGGACCTCTGGGAAGGGGCTGTCCTCGTCGTCGATGGCGTTGAGGTCGAGTTCCATTCTGTGGGAGGAGTCAGACGAGAATGAGAGGAAAGGGAGAGACGCACTTTATAGAGGAAGCCCGGTCCTCGTCGTCCATGATAGGGTGGTAGGGGGACGAGTTTTGACGGCGTCGAGGGAGATAGGCAGGCTCTGGCGGATGGGGAGGGGTGTCCGGGGGGAGAAAGGCAAAGACATCGTCGTCGGTGCTCTCAGAGTCTGTCTCCTCGACGTAGTGGAAGGCCATGCTGTTTGCTTGTGTTTGCACATTTCATCTCATCGCCATCACAGCGGCAATCACCGGCATCACTGCCCTGGCCATCAGCCATCAATGTCTCTCATGAATCCCGCCCTCTCCCAGCTTCACCTCTCTCGCGCGGCTGTCTGGCGCCCAGTGCCCCTTGAAAAGTCTCCCACGCCTCATCTCCCCCCTCAGGCTATTGCACAGCATCTCGTCACAGACTGCTCCCTCTGCGCGTCCCTCGTCGTCTGCCTCCAGCATGCCGCCACCTTCCACTCCTCCCTCGCCTACAGCGCCCTCCGCATCGAGAAAAACCTCTGCCACGCCACATATCTCGTCAACGGCGCTTGGACTCCCGTCGTCGTCGACAACACCCTCCCCTTCAACCCCGCAGACGGCTCTCTCATGGCCATGTCCGTCCGCGCTCACCCACCCGTCTACTGGCCCTGCTTTATTGAAAAGACGGTGCGCTCCTTGCTCTCTCTCGTCTGCTCGCTCACCCTCTCCAGTACATGAAGCTCATGGGTGGCTACGACTTTCCCGGATCGTGCGTTCTTGCCTTCGACTCTCTCTAGCCCTCAACTCTCCCAGAAACTCTAGCATCGACCTCCAGTTTGTCCCCTCTGCCCGTCTTGTTTCTCTCATCCTCTCCAAGCACCATCATAGGTTGGATCCCTGAGCAACTCGATCTCACCTCTCCCGCTTTCCAATCAGAGTCCACCTGGCTTCGTCTCTTTGCTGCCTTTTCCGCAGGTCCGTTTATTCCACGTAACACTTTCTTCTCATCTCCCCACCAGGCCACTGTCTCGTCACCCTCGGCACCGGTACACGCCCCCATCTCCACTGGCGCTCAACTCCCCTCCTCAGTGCCCACAGTTACCCTGTCATAGGTCCCTCCCTCTCTCCATTTCTCTTCTCGTCCTCATTTCTTCTAGACATCACCCAGGACGACAACGACCGCCTCCTCACCATAATCGATTCCACCTCCCAGTCCCTCAGTATCCCCTGGTCAGATGTTCTCTATCTTTTCGATGGCCTTTATCTCAGCTGGGATCCTTCCACATGGTCTCATCGTCTCGATTTTCATGGGCAAGCTTTCCTGTTGTCTACCACTCCCCTTCTCATCTCCCTCTAGCACCTGGAAACGTCATTCCACAGATCCACCCGACACCACGCACCATCTTCGCCTCAAGCTCCTCAACAAACAGCAACAGCAGCAACCCCAAGAAATCTGGATCCTTCTCACCCGTCACCTCGTCTCTCCACAGTGCACAAACGACTTTATCTCTCTCCGTGCCCACTTTGAGAATCCCGCACTTCCTCCCCTCCATCTCCTCCATCAAGTCGCCCACACCGCCTCTTACACCAACAGTGTCCATTCTCTCCTTCAAACTCGTCTTCCCTCTTCCTTTCGCTCCGGCATCCTCGCCATTTCCGCATCCTATCAAGGCCAATTCCTCTCTCAGAATTTCACCCTTTTTGTCTACTCTCAAAACACGCTCGCTGCGACTTGGCAAGCTCCTCTTGTTTTTCCTCATGTCCTCAAATTACAAGGATCTTTCACTCTCAAGAATTCTGGTGGCAATGCTTCGTATCCTTCTTTTAGACTCAACCCTCAGTATCATCTGCATATTCCCTCTGCTTCTATCAGCTCGAATATGAAACTTGTCTTGACAGCACCCAAGGATGTTCCTGTCAATATCGTCGTCCTCTGGTCTCGCGGCGATCGAAAACACGAGTAACTCGTCTTTTGAACTGTTTGCGTTCATACTTAGTTTTTGTTTAGAATCGTAGAGCGTGATGTTGCAACTTGTTCGGGCGCTTATACTTATGGTCTCGCACAAGTCGTCAAGGATCTCTTGCGTACGCTTCCTTTCTCCATTTCTTGATCACTCACTACGACTCTCAAAAGCGGGTGATTACACCGTCGTGGTCTCGGCTTTCGAACCTAAATACTACGGACCGTTCACCATCCATGTTTCAAGTCGGATTCCGTTCGAGCTCAAGCGTATTTTACAGGAAGGAGCAGGCATGTATATGAATGTCGTCAGAGGGAAAACAAGGCGATATCAATTCGTTTTGCCTTGTTCAGGTCAAGTAAAGTACGTTTACAAACATCTGTATTCGTATTCAGAAACGTTGACGCGTTGGAAATAGGATTCGCGTGGAAATGGAAAACAAAACGCAAACGGGAATCGGGCTTGGCGTTGGTTTGTATAATGAAAAGAACGACAAGGTTAGTGTAGAAAGCAAAGAGGACAGCAGCGGCGTTGTGACGCCGGTCGTGATGCTGAAAAAGGGGACATACGAGATTGTCATCATTGTGTCGATGCGCAGTTTTACGGGAGAACAGGAAGTCAAAGTGGTCGTGTACACCTCGATGAGCGGTGTTACGTTGACGGCCCATTAACGCTGAGCTTTTCTTTCTTCTCGTGTTCCTCCCAGATGGTGCGTAACGGACCCAACGAAGAAGGCGTTGTTTTGAGTTTGAGATGGTGTTGGATGACGAGATCGAGAAAGTTGTTGAAGCGGGATTGGTAGAAAGAGTCGAGAGTGGGCGATGGGAGAGGTGAGATGGTGCGTGGGTGCGTTGTCGTCGTCGTCGTTATAGCGTGAAGATCTGTATGAAGTGTGATAGACGCTACCCGTCATTGTCGTTGTCGTTCATGTTAATAAAAAGAAAATCAAGCAAAAAGAAACTCGCCTTGACGATCAGCCAGATTGACGAGCGTTTTTGTTTTTTCCATTAATGCTTTTTCGAGTCTTTGATCTAGTTCTTGAGAAGGAGGGGAAAAGAGGGGGATGAGACGACCGAGGATGATATTGAGGATGGGGAAAAGATGGCGGAGGAAGAGGATGTGGTGGTGTATTACCCTGTTGGGAGGTGATATCCACGTTAAAACATCGATCATCCAAAAAGAAGAAGACCCGGTGGCGGTGATGGAGGAGGTGGAGGAGGAGAAGAGGAGAATGAATTCTGTGAAAAGGAAGAAACAGAATAGGATCCAACGCCACTATTTTTTATTTTATTTTTTGAGAGAGAGTTTGGTTGGTGTGTGGGTGAGGGAGGATGGTACGTACGAAAAACAAGAAATTGGATTTGGAACTGGAACTGGATTTGGTGAAGAGAGACCAGATCAAGAGTGTACCGCCCGATACGACGTGGTACCCCCCTGCTTGTAAACTCCCGTGAACCATGAAATCACGACGGGTGCGACATGATGTCCAGGATAGTATATTTGGTCCGAACCTGTTTTTTTCCCAAAATCATTCAAAATTGGAATTGAGAGAGAGAGAGGAATGAAGTTGGGCTGGGTTGGGGAAGGACGAACCGGTCGTAGGCGAATCTTGTGTTGGGATTTCGAAGTGCTTCGTAGACTTGGCGGACCCTTACAAACGCCTCCTCCACTTGCCCGTTGTTGTTGTTGTTGTTGTTCTGGTTGAGGTTGAGGTTGAGGTTGTGATTGTTGTTCAGGTAGGTTCGATCCGGATGAATCTTCTTAACAACCTGCCTAAACCCCGCTTTCAACCCATTCTCATCCACATGCACGCTCACACCCAACATCTCATACCAACTCCCATACCCCCCTCCTGCAGCTTGTTTCGTGAAGAACAAGAACCGAACGAGATCGCAACACAACCAGCTCGAAACGAGAATCGAAAAGAGAAGCCTGTAGTGGCGGTGGTAGGTGGTGGTGGTGCGGTGCGGTGTGGGGGTGATGTTGAGTGTGTGGTAGGAGAAAATGAGGAGGCGGTGGGTTAAGAGGTCGGGTAGGACGGTCCAACTCCAGAGTGAGAATAGAGTGGAGAGCAGCATTGCAGGGAAATGGGAAATGTCACGTCTACTGAACTAACAGCAACAAATTGTATATTGATCTTCGACGGTACAGGTGTCTCGTGATCAATGAATCTTACCCCTGTACATGCATAAGTATCGTCTGCTTCATCTCAGTCGTCTTGATTTTGACTGGGCCTTCAGACATGACCTTGTCGTGGTTTGAGAGAGCGGAAATCAGATGGTGGTGAAAATGTGACCCCCAAGGATGTTCAAGGCTGCTGTAGCCAACATCAAAATGATGTCCAGTTAGTTTGTTTTGACAGATGCCTGACTGGCTTCAAGCTTGGGGATCCTGCAACGAACCCCCCCCCTCCCCGCATATGTACCCCGGGGGGAGGGGAGATCTTTGCCAAGGTGTCGCGCTCTCTGTGCACACTCTTTCCCAAAATAAGCGATCATGACCGAGACAATGTCTGGCCAGTACCACCGCTATTTGCCTCAGCACGGGGCATCTGGTTTGATCTGTTGTATTCCAAGCACGCGTTCGTGCATTGGTATGTGGGTGAAGGGTACTTTTGATTGATCGGATTATGTCAGGTGTCTTCACCTTGTTCGTATTCTTTGAGTTGTCACTAGACTTTTGCAGGATGGACGTTTGGGCTGGGAAGGAATCATAATAAAAGATATAGTGATCTGTAAGGTATCGCAACCATTGTCGTCGTATATCGTCCTCGCAATATAAAATGATTACCAAATTAAGGAAATGTATAGCGGTGGGAATTTGATAGTGTGACGAAGGACAAGATGCATGCGCCAAAAAATAAGCTGCCTTTGGTAGATGATATAAATGAGAAACGTGTTAGGATGAGGAAAAACAATTCAGAAGTGAACTGTTTTCCACACATTTTGTGTGGAATTGATGCCTTTGAGAAGGCATTACCTTAGTGGTCGAGACGCGGTTGGAACTCCTGCCCGATTGCTTCCGCAATCAGTAGTGTGCCCTTTACGAACTCGGCTATCTCGCCGACACAACGCCTATCAACTTTCTTGAAAACAACACTTTGAAATTGTCATTTTCTTCACACTTGTCAATTTACATTGTCAATTACCATCCTCATTTATCAATTGTGAGACTGAATTCTCTAGGTCGTTGGTTTATTTTATTTTATTAAAAAAAAAGCCACACACACGCTGGCTAGCTAGCTAAGAAAATCGGTTTATAAACACGCACTCAAGTGACATTGAATTCAATGTAACTCTCCACCTCCTGTGCAAAAAAAAACGAGTTGCATTTCAATACCTACACGTGGGGCGTATTGAGAAGTGTACCTTGGTGGTAGTGTCAATTTCTTCAGTCAGCTGTTGAGCCAACCTTCCTCATCTCAGCCTCGAGATGAGTGTGTTGAAGTGAACCGACGAGTCGATGACGTCCCTTTCTTTCCTACCTACGTCATGATCCCATTCTCATATAAATAGTTTTTCGTACACCTTTGTACCTCAGCCGTCTACCACATCGGGTGACGACTGAGACTTACTGTTACTTCTAGTTGAGTGAAATGACGAGGATAAGTCAATGGTGGGCAAGTGTTGAGAAAATATCGGCTGTGCGCATTACTTCCCGCCCCGGCCCCTTCCTGTGTCAATGCGTTGTGACTGTCTTCATCGGAAGATGACTTGCACAAAGTCGTCAATGACTGACTTCTCCCGCTCCCAATGGATTCAATCGAGCTTCCAATTTACGTTCCCAGTATTGTGCCCCTGCAATGTTCGATTATTTTCCTGCTTATTCTTTCCCTTCAGGTCGCGTTTTGGGTGATTGTGGTGAGGGAAGGACCACACCCTCGACCTCCTCTTTGAACACACTACAAAGTAGCTTCAGATTCTCGTATGAGCTTCTCCTCTAAAGAAAGGGCAGACAGAAGATAGGTGAGAGGTGCCAGGATCAAAACATGCATAGTGGTCGCTGCCTGTAAACATGATATCAATACGTGGAACAAAGTGGGAGAAGAATGCTGTAAAAAGAAAGAAAAACGCACTTGGCGAAGAAAACGTGTACGGGCATTGATCAAAGTCGATTGATTCATGTCCACTGCCGTTTCCAACGCAATACGTGTATCAGGGACAACGCACGTCTCGAGATTTTCGACGAGGTTACCTACTGGATCGGGGTCCTGGATGCCTGTGGTGTCGTCTATCTGTTGGCACAGTCGATTTCTGGACGATATAAGCCTCTTATTTGTAAATATTCTGTACGATTTGACGTGAGGTCCATAACACCTCAGGAGATCTGAGAGAGAACATAATGTTAGAAGCGGAGTTAAAGCATTAGAGAGGAGGTAAGGCCCTCTAACACTCGGTTGTTCTGTTTTGCTGATCTGTCAGAAGGCCAATATTTGAATACTACATGTATAGTATCTAAATTATGTTGAAATGCATATTTCAATACTATTTTGATACTACGCATGTAGTGTTGAGATATTCGCCTTTTGAGAGAGAACTGTTGAAAGAACTATAGCAAGCATAGCAGTATGGAAAACTGGCTGGAATACTCACCCAATCAAGTTGAGTTTATACACCGTTTCACAGTTTAGAGTAGAGAACAATGAGGCTCAAGTGTAAGAGAAATATGAGTACATGTTTGTACTGAGACTATCGCATCTATCATCTATCAATCTATCAATCTATCACATCTAGTCCTCGTGTCATTTGTTGTTTGTCATTGATGCTATTAGCATCAACGACCATGTATAATAAAGTCCCACTTCCAATCCGAATTTGTGTTTGACACTTCGAAATGATATTTCTCTAGGACCAGAGATACAAGTATACAACAATAAATGTTTCATGCGGGCAGCTCGAACTTTTGCCCTTGCAATACTCTGATAGAATGAATCATAACGACAGGAGTCATCGACAAAGAGAGAAACGCACTTTGTAAGGTATACATAAAAGAAGTCGACGTATAACCCTGTCTGGACGAGACCGGCGGTAACTGCAATAGGGTCAATGGTTCCCTCTGAGAAATAACTGAAGTGACGCATGAAGAATTGTGGTACTCTATGAAAAGCGATACTTGCGTACCGGTAGATCCAATTGGGAATGTAAAGGGCCCTGTAAACACCAAGCGCGGCCAAGTAATGCGTCGTGATTGTCTCTGCCTCCCCTGTCCGTTGAAGCATGAAGAGTTGAGGTAGAATAGCAACGGATTCGAGGAAAATAGAGAACGACCACAGGATTTCGGTAAAGGAAAACTTGTAGTTGAAGATGAGAGAAAGTATAAAACACGGGCCAACGAGGTATTCGATCTTGAAGGTATCAATGGCTGGATCATTTGTCGGACTTTGAAGCAAACTAAATTGGCAACATTCAGGGAGGGAGAAGCGGGGAGGCTAACCGGTATTGAAACTTCATAATGTATAGGGTGTAGCAGGTGCTCGCAATGAAAAACAACTTCATGACCGAGTTATACAGGGAGACATAGCGGTAAAAGAGGTCCAGGTATCGTGTTGTGAAAACGAGTACATAGAGAGCCTGTGTCTTGAATGAGATGCCTGGAATTCAGTGATATTGATCAGGCAATAAGCAAGAGCATAGCGGGCTGCAGGCTCACCACGACAAGAGCGGGTTGTTTGAATCTTGTGCAACAATATGAATATTGAAGCCAGATGTGACAAATCGCCTTGACTGGTGGTATCAGAGCAGCACCATGATGAAAGCAACGTCGAGCTCACCAAGAAACCGGAAAATGTTCATAGCTGCAGTGGGAGCAGAAACTTGACTGTTACGAGCGGAAGGACACCTGTTTTCGACGCTGCGCGACGACGTGTTCGTATGGACACTATTTAGCTTATATAAACATTTCCACGCCTATATGTCTTTGACTTCACCTACAAGTCGCAGGTGCACCTTGCACCATGAAATGGTGAGCGTTGTTTACTCCGTTATGGTGAATGCAAAGATGTTCTAGTAAAAGGGTCGATTCCACTGGCCCGCGAGGGAGCCCCCAAACTTGCTCTGGCTATTTTTCCAACAGTGCAGTGAACCGATGACGAGTCTTATACCCGATGGACCATTCCAAGCACAAGCTGGTTCATTGTAAGGCTATACTTACATTTCTGACTCTTTGAAATATATGGGCTGCGATGATCGAAAGTCTCCCGATCTCGCAGCAAAGGCAGAGTCGTATATCCAACTCGGGCTGCTACAACCGAGGCCGCTTCAAGCTGAGCCTAGACAGTGCGCTTCCTGTATTCCCACACTGTCCTGGGTGGTCTCCAGACGTGGTTTACTCCTTCGAAGCGAGCGGTGCATTATGACGTGCATGATCAAAGCATTTGGGCTCAAGGCCCATGCCCACAAGTGTGGTTTCGTGCATATAATCAGGTTCACTGCCATATTGGATTGATTACGCTGCAGCAGTGTTTAAAGGCGTCTTTGTGGAGAATGAGATCTTCTTATGAGTCTGCCCAGTGCAGCACTGAGCATTTGTTCTCGACTGAGACATGTTTGATGTCAAACATGATGGCTGACTTCGTTTATTATAGGTTCCTTGTTGGTATTGAACTTAGGCTTGTGCTTTGTATCATCCCCCATAGTCCCAGGTGTACTCTTTATCGCTCAGCTGGAGCGCTACCCTGTTTATAAAAAACTGGTGGCAAGCCAATTAGTGATCATGACTTTTGAGTAAGAGATACCCTATGCTCACCCATTAATTCTATTTTGAAGATTTATGCATTATAGATCGCGATAATTCGCGGTCCTATCCTCCACGTGGTCGTTACTTTGTTGAGTCGGCGGTTACTTGTGTTTCTGATTGTTGTCGTCACCGCAACAAGGAATCCCTAAATTTAATATCTAGTCAAGCGCTCTGTATTCTCCATGCCCTTGGCGAGATATTCACCACATCACACATTCGTTTAACTCCATCCCTCGTTTATTGTTTTTTGCCGTCCGTGACTTTGGCCTCTCGCAACCCTTGGATTTCAGTTCCTTTTTACTTCCACCGCACCATTTATGTGGGCTTTGACCTCTCAGCTCGTTTCACCATATCTGCTTCTTATGTCTACTCCAGTCCTGGCGGCTCCTTTTCCGAAAATACTTTCTCGTCCTCCTACGAACATGACCTGTCTTCAAGCCCGAGACCGCTATATACTAAGAAACGATACACTTTCCGGGCAGCTTATTGCAATCAACCCGAATACTTTGCAACCCGTGCCCCAAGGGCTCTCGACCGACGGCAGCGGCCAGGGCTTCAACGCTCCAGCGGTCATTTGGATGGTCCTTGTTCTAGCCATTGGCGTTCCACTGTCTTTTGCCGGTTTGAGAGGATTGCGTTTGACATCAGGGGTAGGGGTCGGTCTTGTCGTTATTTTGCCAGGTAAGCCAGCTTTTTTTGATCTTCCTTTGATTTCCTGACTAAAAATATATCTCAGTATGGGCGTCGTTCGTCAATACCATGGGGGCGGAGGGAATATCAGATCTATTGCTTACATTGCTCTGCCTTGCAATGTTCGCTGTCGGATTCACTTTCGGGTTTTTCGAAATTGGCAAGTGGACAGGGATGGTGTCGCTCGGAATATCAGGCGGTTTGAGTCTGGGTATCCGTCTTATGTTATTTAGGTCTGGTCTGTTGTTCCCAGTTGGCGATAATGGCTATGGTCCTGGCTATGTTTTAGGTTGGGTGATGATTACAATACTAGGGGTACTGGGAGGGCTCTGGATTGGTCTCACAAAATATCAGATTAATAGATTAGTGAGCGAAACCATCTTTCTTCCCCTAAATTGGCTAAACATATCAAGCTTTTTGCTTGTACAGCCACTGGGTCATTCCTTGTTGCCCTGGGGATTGACCTCGTCTTGAATAGGCAAAATGGGATGAGCAGGGGTTTGATCTTTCTTTTTGACAGGAACTCATCGCATATTGTTGTGAGTCAAAAGTTTTTGTTCTCAATCACTCATCACATTGTCATAGGATGTCATGACGAAGGGCTATAAACCATTAATAAGTACGCAAGTAATTTTGGGGCTTATGTACATACTTCTCTCTCTCTATGTGTCACATTGCTGATCTTTTCTTGCCCAGTCCTCTCTTAGCATTGGCTCAATACCGATTGTTCAGGGGGATTTTTGACTGCGGAAAGCCCAAATCAAGTTCAGGAATAGCACTGGATACTCAAACGGGAGTTCCAGCTTCCTCGCGAATGAACTGGAATACTCGTGCGTTGTCGAGCGAACGTTGAGGTTCGTGGGACATGGTTCTATTCGGAACTGTCGGATTTCGTTCAATGTGATGTTACCTTTTCAAGGTTGGATACCGGCTTTTGTTTCCTTCATATATAGTATGAAGATAGGATGGAAAACAAATCGTAGATCTTTTCGATTGGGTATGGCATGCTATTTCTACTTAGATTAATATCAGTAATACGCATAAAAATGATTCACTTTCATCAACTCAACTGTTCTCAGGAGGATCCTTAAGATCTGGTTGCCGTGCCTGATCTACAAATTTTGATCAAGGCTTGTGCCTTTTTTGATGCTGTATTTTGTGCATACGTCTATAGCGAGATAGCATATCTCATTTTCTTTTTGGTTGTCCTTTACTGATTACTTTTCTGACCTTGCAAGGCAATGGATGATACAACTAATGTGCGGGCTCCCACAATTATATTCAACAATATTAGTATATACTAACACAAGATCTCTAATTTTGATAGGACTACAATACAATGATTAAGTGGAGATGGGTTTAGAGAGTAGAATACATGGTATTCTCAGGGTAAAGGATGCAATTAACGGAAGTATAACATCTACACACTATACATACTGGGTTACACTTCAGATAATACTTGCTCAGCAATCACTAACAAAAGACCTATGAAGAATGATTGAAAATGCCTACCGGTCTTGAGGGTGAAGGTACAATGAAGGCGTGAGTAAGAATTCATTGACACGTTTGAGTGTTGCACGAGATGGATTCGCTCGAGGTACGCTCTCAATGATCCATTCTAAGCGCGTGCGGATGGTTTGTTTATCAACTACAAAACAAAATAAAATACCTGAACACATGCTATATCTTTGAGAAGTTGAATCTGACCTTGAGTCTTGTCTGTCTGCATTAATGATCCCATTTTATCGAAGAAGAGTTGAATAGCGACGACAGCCAGACCTACGCTCATGTCCAAAAGTATTTCAGAGTGATTCCCGCATCCTTCCAAAATATAAATAGTTTTGGGGGATTCTCTAAATAGATTGGCTTTGATGAAGGGAATAGCCGTTGGTAGGACGTATTGCAGGAAATAAGCATCGGGTTTAGCTTTGCTTTTGGATGGAGAGAAAATGTGCAATATATTTTGAGTAGGACTCATGATGCAACTGCCGGAACACGTCGACGAGCGAGATAGATCCAGGACAACATAGGCTGCACCGGCTATTATCTCCGATTGTGTTGATGACAACAGGGTATTCAGATCAGAGGGAGAGAATGAAGCGAGCTGAATTTTGCCATTAACCCTGTGAATGGGTATGGGTGAAAGTACGAGTTCAGATAAATTTGCAGTGGTTGATGAGGTTGAGCACTCCGTTTGTGATGAAGAGAGGATATTTTTGATCAGTTCTTCCAATTTGGCCCGAGGAGATGCGATTAACTCGGCACGGTAGTTCCAGAATATACGTGGAGTTAAACCCTTTTTTAAAAAAATTCATTAGCTGCATATTTGAATTTATGGCATAGATATACCATGCTCCAGAGTTCATGATCATCCCCCGAGCCCTGAATGTAGGAGAAGCCACCTACATCTCTACCTGCATCGCCTCCAGTTTGCTTAGAGGCACACACACAGATGACAGGGAGAAATGAAGTGTTGGCATTGAGCATGGGAAGCGTCGTTGTTGAGGGCGTGATCCAGAAAGGTCGAAGTGGTGCAGCAAGATCTAATGGGATCTCAAATGAGGAAGCCTAAACAGATTCTGATCGTGTTATATCTAGTAGAATATTTGAACTTACGGCCAACATATTTGCCCAACCGTCGAGCTTCTCCGCAATATGATAGTGCTCTTGAGCACTTACAACTCCAGGAGGCGTATAAAGTTGTATATCCCACTCGGCTGAAGTAGGTTCCCCATCGTGTTGTTTTCGCCTCATGGAAATCGCACGGTTGACAACTGTACACCAGATCGGTACCGTCTTGGACAAGGCATCTGGCATCCGTTTTCCCGCTCGTGTTGAATCAACGAGAATTATTCTGCGCTGTAGTTAGTCTGACATTACTTAGCCGAGTGGTCTGAATCAAACCCATATTTCTGAGATATAAGGGGTAGAAGGTGTAGATTTGTCCTTCTCAGGTTGAAACTCCAATTACCCGTGTGACCGTCGGTAGACTTAAAATAAGCAGGTGTTTTATTTGCCTAAGATTTTTTCGTTTCATGAATGTTCTCAGAAATTTGAGTGGTGACTGACGATGACTGGGTCAGTATACCAAGAGCCGCAACGCAGGTTGGCTACATGAGTTGAGAACATCAGAAGTCCTGCAGGATGATATCAAGCATACGGAGGAGGGGGAAGTTAGGATAAGATTCGTGGACGTAATTGACGAAGCCGATGTCCTCTTGGATGGAATGAAGACGGTTGTAGATGTTGAGAGATTTCTTGTGAAGGGTCGCAAGAGAATCGATAAGAGCTCGTTCGTGGTCCAAATTGAGATTGGAGATCATGAGTCAAGTAGCGATTAAAATGTGCCGGTTGGCGATCTTAGAACTTGCAGAATAGAAATCCAAAAAAAGTTCATATCACGTGTCAAAAATACGTTTTCGAAAGCACTTGAGGCGTTCACATATCCCGCTTTAGAATCTAGATGTTTTCAACTATCCCAAGCATCTTGTCGTTCTCAAATATTCTTGTATGGCCGCTCTGGCTCAGTGTTGCACAAGCGGCAAGCGACCGCTCAATTGATAGAGTCTGTAGCCTCTAATACCACTCAAGGATGTTTGTCTAAGGCTCATCTTCTTTTCTTCATCTTCTTCAGGCTGTATTCCTTAGAACGCACTCATTATACGCTCCATATATTGACCAAGATCTTCAAAATAGGCATGCTCTTCTCGATCTCAATTTCAAGGTCAAACTAAGGACAGTACATTAGGTGGTGGGACTTTGGTGCTGACTCTTACGTTGTCCGCTTCTTTTACTCTTGATTTCAATTGTGTAAACTGACCATCCTTGGATATGTATAACAGAACACCAACAAACATGTCAGACTTACACGAAACAAACCGTCACAAATGGTTTCTCTCTTTCCTTAAGATTGCAATTACCTCTTACAGTGAACTAGGGATGGTTGTGGACTCGCCTTCCGCTGACAGCACCAAACTTCATCGTCGAGACAGAATTCAAGGTTCGGGTTCTACAGTACATTCCCGTGGGCTATGCTGATTTTTCTTCAGATTTCAGGAGACTCAACGCACCTATTCGGTGATGGGTTTGCATTCTGGCTCACAAATGAACGAGTCAGTCCAGGTCCTGTTTTTGGTAACAAAAGTTCGTTGAGTTCTCCTCCCAAGTCAACCACACACTTAGCTTAGTAAATCTTAGATCAGTTCAATGGCTTTGGACTCATTGTTGACACGTATGTTGAATTTTACGCTCAAATCCGATCTCATTTTGTTCCAGATATGCCAATGCTAGACATACTTACTCTTTCCCTCGGATCTCTGGCTTCCTATTTGATGGCACTAGCACGTATGACTTTGGTAATGACGGTGATGGACAAGCCGCCGGTGCCTGTACTGTAAGTTACTGGTCCAATTACCATCAGGTATCCCAGTTGACTTCGGCAGGCGAATGTCCGCCGAACCAATATGGCTACGAAACTCAAAGTAACATACATCAAAGGCGAATATCTTGACGTCAAAGTACAGTACAAGGCCTGTGAGTACAGGCCCTTATGCCCATCATATAGAGTCACCCAATTCAATGGCTAGGGGATGAATGGTCGGACTGTTTCCGCCTCGAAAACGTCACCCTACCTACCAATCCTTATATCGGCTTAACCGCGATGACAGGCGATGTCTCCGATGCGCATGAGTACGTCCCTCCTTCGGGAACCCATTCACCTCTCCCTGACAAATTGCATTAAGCATAATCTCTGTGACAACGTCTTCCATACTCTTCTCCCAAACCCATCCTCAGAGTGGCAAGGGTGGACAACTCAGTGGAGTTCCAACAGCTTTGGGGGAGGGATTTGGGAATTGGTTTGGCTTCTTCAAATTTATTCTTTTTGTCGGCCTCGTTGGTGGGGGTATATATGGATACCAATATTTCCAGCGCAGGAAACGCTATAGTGGTTTCGGTTCAGGTAATTTTGGTGGACGTGCTAGTACTTTTGGTGGAGATGCTGGCGGGATGCTTGGCCCGGGTGGTTTGGGTGGGTCAAGGGGCTACGGTGCGCCCTATGCTAACGGGAAACGATTCTGATATCGGACGATGAAGATTCAACTATTACCCACCCTTCTCCCTACTGTACCAACTTGAGACATATATCATATTTCTTCTATACTTCTGCCGGCAGTCTTCGTTCGGGAACAAAAGCTTTATTATTGCATCCTCGAAGAACCAGTCGTTTATGCTACAATCAATTCAGGAGAATCAAATGCAGAAGTGAATCTTTCAGTCCTCTTTTGGTCTATGTGGAATACATAAACCAGGCCCACACTAAATGACACGGAAACATATTCCTATATACCGAAAGCAAGAAAACTATGCTACTGCCTATCTACTATGTAAACTAATGCTACGTAAAATGATAAAAGATGCAAGAGGTCGAGTCTTGAAATAAGATGAGACGACTTTTTCGCCGCTCGAGTGAAAATTCGACGACAGTGTGGAATAAAAGCTACACTACCTACCAGCTACTGAAAGATGAGATCCAGAATCAGAGAAGGATAGAGAAGAAGATGCCGAGAAATGCATCGTGAAGAAAACTCATGTCTGATGCAAAAAAAAACAAAAGAAAGGGACAAAACAACAAAGCACAATAAAGCTGACACAGGAATCGAGAACTGAACCATGTTATCAAAGGGCATCGAGGAAAGAGCGAAAGGGAAAATTACTTCATTTAGGGGATGCAGTCCAAGTGATGAGAGATGATGTGACACAAGTGAGATCGGTAATTCGGATTGGCCTATGATCCTAGACATTATACCGAACGGCCAAACGTTCCCGTATGACTGGGGGGAATGACGCAACCTGCGCTGCCCATCCTGCCTCATCATGTTGCTTGAATCCTTGAAGGAGCGCGGAGAACATGCTGTTGAGTTCCGGTGATGGTTGACTCCATCGAACAATCGAGTTGCAGAACCACAATAAACTCTGTGAATACAGTGTCGAATCAATGACAAGTAGAGTACATGAGAGTGGAGGCTCTTACCTTGGCAATCCCGAGAGGATTTGTTTGCACAAGTGTGCACAGACCACGGAATGCCGAGTCCTTCTCATCATTATCACGAATTTCGTAAAGAGCCTGACACCAAGCTTGAGCAAATTCAGGTAGATGAGGAGCGACAAGAGTGGGATGCATAAATCCAATGCGACCTATTGAAACGGCTGCGTTCTCATGTAAACTCCTGGGTGCTTTGGGATGTAAGAGAATGGGAATGAGGCGCCTGATAAGCGCCTCAACCCACTGTTGGAACTCCAGATCATCTGTGTGACAACGTTAAGCAATACAGGTTAAAGTCCCCAAGTTAGCTGAAGCCTACCCCGACCATATCGCAGCGCGACCTCTCCTACTGACCACGCAGCATTATTCGATGCACTTATGAACTCAAGCTTGGGCTCAGGATCGAGCTGCTGAATCAACTCCTGCATGATGCCCGGCATATGAGGGCGCAATAGCATGAAACACCCCATTGCCATATCACCGACCAGCGCATATGCTGACTGCCTCACGGGAGCTTGAGGGTGCTTCAGGCAGAACGTCAGAAGATTGAGCATATTTGGATTGCTGTTCGTAATGAAAGGCTCCAATGACATGCCCAAGCCCTGGATAAGGCCGGAAAGCAGGTCGAGTGCAACTACCAGGAATGAACCTCCAGGCTCGTCGAGTTCGGGGTTTTGCTGGTATGCCTGATACTGGAGCAGAGATTGATGAATGATGTTATTGCACCGCTCGAATACTGGACCTGCGTAAAGAAAGAAAGCGGGACCCATCGCAATAGAAACCGAAGCAAGACACTAAAACACAGATGAGATGGATTTTATTACAAGAGCTTGAGTGCATACCTCAAGCAATGGAATTAAGTCCTCGTCATCATCCTTGAGCTTTGACCATCGATTTGTCAAAGGTGGCATCAAGATCTCAACGTAGGCTGGGTTTGCAAGTGCACGGCCAACGGCATCGGCAAGAGTGCCAACGGCATCATACAAGATCAACATGTTCTTGTGTTGATATTTCTCGAAGGCGAAGACAAGGTTTCTCAGGACGGGCTCCAAATAAGGTGCAATTTCAGGACCTGCATCCTCTTCAAGAGTTGCAAAAGCGCTGCATCCTGCCTCCTGGACACGCTTGTTAGTGTCCAAAATCATACGAAGGAGCTAACAACTTCAATCAGCTATCACCTAGCCATAGACTATGAATTTAACTCACGCCTTCCATCGTCGGAATAAAATAGGTTCGCCTATGCTCCTCTGATAGAGGTTGAGTGCACCAACTTGCGTATCGACCAAGGGTCCAACAAGTGATTGACCGCACAAGAGGCTACGATGCATGTCAGAGAAGCTGAAACGACTGATAGTACTTCAACCACCTTGGGATCATTTAGTGTATTGATGAGGTATGGGATCAAAGTCGGGAGGTGAGGCTCAATGGCTTCCATGCAACCTATGACATCGCTGAGAACTAAAAGGTATCCAAGCTAGTTACACGTACCCTCAGCCATGGCACCCAAAGCCAAAATGCCACTTTCTCTCTGCAACCAGTCATGGCTCCACAGTTTCTCCTTTAAGTGTGCGAGAAGAACGTTCAAAAGATCACCACTGAATCTGACAGCTAGAACATCAAGAGCGGCAGCAGCACATTTTCGCAAATTCCATTCAGTGGACATCTCCTCTGCGAAATCGTCGTCATAGTCATCGTAGTCCTCTTCTTCGTCCGATTCTATCGCCACCTCACCATAAGCACCAATACGAGGCTTTTGTGGCTGACCACTTGTTTCTGTAGGGTCGCGCTCGAACACATGAGCTTTGCCTCCATAGTGGCGGGGCTTGATATCGGTGTCCTTGTCAGGAACAGCGGCGTCTTCTGCATCCCCTTCTAACCACAAGAGGTCATCTTCCCCGTAGACCATACAATCCAAAAGTACTGGGGCAACTTTTTCCAAAAGAGGATGCAAATATGGCGCTAAGTCAGCATCCTCAGCGAATGTAAGCCAGAACTCGCAGGCCTCCAATGCGACATTCTCGTTTTTGTCTTTGGTGGAATAAAGCATATACTCCGCGACATTGGCCATTTCCGGCATAAGTTTCTCTGGACGGGCTGCGAGAAGGAGAACAAGGGCCTGACAAACATGCCGGCGCACAGAAGGATCATCGTCAGACGCCCGCTTGAACAAGCAAGCAATGAAACTGTCGATATGAATGAATAGCGACTGGCAACTAATAGGGACAAAATATGAAAGGCATGCTACTGCATGGGACCGCATCTTGGCTGAAGGGTGGTCTGAAAGCATAAGAAATTTGGGGATCATGTAGTCAAGCGGCCGAGTACCACTGATTTCAACATCCATCTTACGCGGATAATCTTCACAGGCCTTCTCAAGCGCATTAAATGCGGCCTACAAAAATAAATTAGGAATCATGATAACCTGAATATTATCCAAGGGCGATATCCCGAACTGAAGGTATGAGGAAACCAGTTGGGGAAGAAACCCTGGACCAAGAGCATTATGTACCAAAAAAATCACTTACCTCTTGCCTGTCCAAATCGGGGGCGTCCAACGCATTTACCAACTGCTGTAGACACTCTGGCCAATTTCTGGGCTCGAGTACACCAAGGAAGGCTACGATATCTTGACTCGCCGCATTGCGGATCATGATCGACGAGTCATCAAACGCCCGCAACACAGCGGACTTAACGAATTCTACAACTGGTGGTTGGGCTTGTAAGATAAGACGGGAGTTGTTCTTCAACAAGTATCCAGCGATGGTGCGAATGCGGTCCTCTTCATGGGTCATAACACTTAAGATATAGGCCAGGTAAGCAATATACTCCGCAATACGTGTGAATGAATTCAATTTCTGAGAGTCTCAATAAGAATTTTAGTCAAGTAGCAGCATAAAGCGTGACTGACGAGAGTAATGGAACGCTGGGCAGCAACAGTCATGTCGGTAGAATCATAGATAGTACGCAGAATTTCCTCCAGAGCTTGGTGGTCTGGAGTCCACAACGACATTTTTTGTATAGAAAACGGAAGATAGCAAAAGGAAGTTGGTGGTAGAGGTGAAGGTAATGAGAAGGCAATAAATATCCTCCAACTCGATATCTTTGTGTACACTTATTGATTCAAGCGTCACAGTCACCACCCTCTCGGTCTCCCAAAGCCTGCTTCTCAAGGCCATCTGCTGCAGATCGATAAGCTGGCCACATCTGGCTGATCCTCCCTTTGAGAAGATTGTATTTAATGTTTAATGTTTTCCCTTCATCATCTCACATCAAAACAAACTAGAGAAAGACCTTCCAATCTTCGAGAGCTGAGAGCATTGACTGATGGGTTCTCAATGAAATCATAGTAAAATGCTGTCCAGGAGGAAGCTACTGGGGGAATAACATCAGTGGAGAAATCTGTTAGATGAAATCGGCCACTGGCTGATGGCATATCTTCTAATGACAAGGCAATTTTAGCTCTAGCCAGCTTTGCCCAAAAGTGTTGTTGCTCAACTACCTCAACTGCAGGCTTAGGCTATTGGCAGTGCTATATGGACCACAGCTCACCATTGAGCCAAGGGCAACCTACAAAGGTGGACTTTCTGTCATGCAGAAATGATAGACATGCACTAAATGCTCCAACTATAATTTTCCAGATTTCACCAAGCAGGAAAATTAAGTACATGCTGACCACTACAGTAATGATCATGGTGCCCTTGCCACTTAGACCATATGTGGATATATTTTAATTATATTTTAATTCAAGTCCAGACAATGGTCACAACACTAAATCTATATACCACAGGCAATAGATAGTAGCTGTTATGACACAGCCAAAAATGGCTAAGTCATTATTCATTTTCTTTTTCTTTTTCTTTTTCTTTTCTTTTAATTAGGAAATTGGTGGATATATGAGATAGAACAACTAAAAGAGATGTGTGGGAGTTTATAAATAGAAGTAAACACAGGAGGTGTATAAGTAGTATACCATAATCAAATGAGAACTCTATCGAGTTCTCCTTGTCAACTCGGACTAGGAGTAGTTCTAAGACATCTTAGTCTAAGTCCTTATACCAGAACTCAATTCCCTTATTGGCACTGCTCATCACAGAGCCTTGCCACCTTTACTCTCTTATCTTCCTTGGTACCTGAGTGACACAACTCAGGACCACTACAACATAGCTGTCCCCTAGACTTAA
>Ga0153924_1000587_pt1 | contig 22063 bp, 11 predicted proteins | sample TSNJ008MetaG_FD_104709 | JGI IMG/M metagenome (GOLD analysis project Ga0153924, IMG submission 104709) | Attine ant fungus gardens microbial communities from New Jersey, USA - TSNJ008 MetaG | ecosystem: Host-associated > Fungi > Mycelium > Unclassified | place: USA: New Jersey, Wharton State...
AAGATTGCTAATGTATGGAGCAAGATCGTTGAGCAAGAGCAAGAGATAGAGAGAGCTGAATCACCATCAGAAGAAGAATTGAGAATGATGGATGAAAGAGCAAGCCCGATATCATCGTCTGGTAAAAATAATGTTATTAGAGGGAAATGGGATGAATCCCCTATCGAAGTACCATCGGTTACTAAGAGCAAAAAGCGTAATGCAAACGTAGGTAATACAATATGGGGCAGTACCGCCAGAAAGATTGTAGCCAGTATCGTTATTGTTAGTTGTCTAACGGCAAGTGTTGTGACCGGTTATGCTATGTATAAGTCAAAGTTTATCCAAAGAATATTTAATGATCATATCGAAATAAGCTTTGATTCGGAAAGTGAAAACCAAAGTACTAATATGAATATAATAAAAGAGGTATTTTTACCTACCTGTATGATTGATGGATATGAATTAACAGATAGTCAGGTAACCCCCAAATACGCGCTTACTGTCTACACAAGGGATAAGTTAGTATTGTGTTTAAAACAACGACCAGGCGATATAATTAGCAACTCTGATTATGAAGATGCTATTCAGGAACAAGTGGCGGTAAATGGAGAGGAGAGTATCTGTATAAAGGCAGAAGGAACATTGTGTCTAATCTGGTATCAAGACGGATATAGCTTTATGTTAGAAAGCCTAAATACGAATTTAGAAATAATGGACTTAATTCAGGTTGCAGAGTCTATGGAAAAGCAATAATAGATATTCAATACTAAATAACTGGAGGATATGGAATGAAAGGAAAGATAAGAAGTTTAATTGCTATATATGTGATTTGTATATTTACGCTCTTGTCACAAATGGTTGTGTATGCAGATGAAGAAGATTTTTTTCCAGAGGTTGAAGTGCCTATAGAGTATGCGGATGAACCGATTATAACTAGTGGGATTACGATTCAGCCATTTTTTAGTTATATAAGTAGCTATGATGTATATTTAAGTATATCGGGTAATAAAGCAAACTGTTCAGCTACATTAACAGGCAAGGCTAATACTACTAAAGTTGCTATTTTTATGTATTTGCAAAAGTATGATTATAGTGCGGGTGCTTGGAAAACATATGCAAATTGGAACGAAGTTAAGAATGGTAATGTTGTAGCCTTAAGTGCAACGACTACGGTTACTAGTGGTACTTATAGAGTAAAAGGTAGTTTTTGGGGTTATAATGGCACTGAATCAGAAAATACGATTACATACAGTGCGGCATATGCAAAGTAAGAGATTTATTAGCGGCCTTTACTATTAAAGTATCTTTTACAAATGTGCAAGAGGTTAACTTTATTAGTAGTAAAAATTAATTAAAGTGTACAGATTAGTAAAAAGCTAATTGTACACTTTTTTTGTCTTATAGGAAAGTACTACCTTTCGATCCATATTAGGAATGGAATCCTATAAGACAAAAAAGCGCTCCGCTAAGGATGCGCATGACGCTTCATAAGAAGATTGTCACTAAAGTGACAGCGCGTCAGCGCGTCAGCGCCAGAGTTTCGCAAGCGTAACTCTTTGTTCTATATAGCTTTACTACACATACAGTAGAATTGCAGTTTAGAACATTGTTAACTTAATATAGATGGTTATATTAGATAAACCTTATATCAGTTTATTATTGTGATTGGAGACGATAACATATGATTGTTTGTAATTTTGTTATGTGATATAATGTTACAATAAAGATGAACGAGATTAAATGTAAATAAGGGGGTAATCGATGATATTTCGTAAGAATACCAAAAATGGAGATGAATTATCTCAACTCGGATTTGGGTGTATGCGGTTTCCAAAAAAGGGAAATACAATTGATATGGAACTCTCAAAGGAATTAGTAAAAAGCGCGATTGAGCAAGGTGTGAATTATCTGGATACAGCATATATTTATCCTGGGATTGAACAGGCACTTGGTACCATATTGAAAGAGGAAGGATTAAGGGATAAAGTAAAAATCGCCACAAAACTGCCAATTTTCATGTGCAAGACCAACGCCGATCTGGATAAATTATTCAATAAGCAGTTAATAAGGCTTCAAACGAATAGAATTGACTATTATTTACTACATATGCTGTCTGATACAATGACATGGGAGCGATTAAAATCTCTGGGAATAGAGAAATGGATTTCAAAGCAAAAGGAACTAGGAAGAATTAAAAATCTGGGTTTTTCCTATCATGGAGGCAGAAAGGAATTTACTGCGTTGATCGATTCTTATGATTGGGATTTTTGCATGATACAGTATAACTATTTTGATGAGTCTAACCAGGCAGGACGCGAGGGCTTAAATTATGCAAGTGCAAAAGGGATACCGGTTTTTATTATGGAACCATTAAGAGGCGGACTATTAGTAAATGGATTGTCAACGGAGGCTAAAAATGCATTTGAAAAAATTGCACCGAAACGGACACTAGCTGATTGGGGTTTTAGATGGTTATTCAATCAGCCAGAGGTTACAATGGTATTATCAGGGATGAATGCGCTGTCACAAGTAACCGAAAATATTCAGCTTGGAGGAAACCTATCCGTCGAGTGCTTAACAGAGAGTGAAACCGCTGCCTATGAACAGGTCTGTCAGATCATGCGTAAGTCTGTTAAAGTTTCCTGTACTGGGTGTGGTTATTGTTTACCCTGCCCGGCAGGTGTAGATATTCCAACGTGTTTTTCTTGCTATAATGAGATTTATACGACCAAATACATAACAGCATTTAAACACTATTTTATGACTACAGGAACGATGACTCCAAAACCAAGTTATGCTTCTAAATGCATAGAATGCGGAAAGTGTGAAACACATTGCCCACAGGGAATAGAGATTAGAAAAAAACTAAAAGATGCTAGACGGAAGTTAGAACCGTTTTGGTATAGACCAGTGAGAGTCATCCTTAGGAAGATACTGAAAATCAAATGATACTTAGAATATAGAAATGATTGTATGATTTTAAGGGTGTATACAATGATTTTACATAACCAAAGAAAGGGAGGACAATATGGAAAATGATTTGCCTAAATTCAAATATCACCCCAACCCAATTGAAACGAGAGCGTTTGAAACAGTTGAAACAGTAATATGTGATTGCTGTGGAAAACAAACAAGAATTTATTATACAGGACCGTTTTATGCTGTCGATGAAGTGGAGTATTTATGTCCGGATTGTATTGCCAGTGGAAAGGCAGCGAAGAAATTTAATGGTGAATTTCAAGACAACCGCTTTATAGATCAGGTAGATGATGAAGAGAAAGTGGATGAATTGATTCACCGTACTCCCGGGTATTCAGGATGGCAGCAGGAAGACTGGCTTGCTCATTGCAAAGATTTTTGTGAATTTATTGGATATGTGGGATGGAATGAGCTTGTAGAGATGGGAATCGCAGATGAAGTATTGGTAGATTATAAAGAAAATGGTGTATATTCGATAGAAAATGTCAAAAACCATTTAGTCAATGGCGGTGCTATGCAGGGGTATTTATTCCGCTGCCTGCATTGTGGGAAGTATCGTATACATATAGATTGTATGTAAACGTTGGTTGCAATTGCCTCTGTTTAAGGAGAGTTTCGTTGTCTGTATGACAGTATCTCTACTTAGTCAGAGGCTTTTGCAAATGCTCTATAAAACGTACCTTCTTTTCTCGTAAACGTAATATCAGACTTTAAAAGTCAACTCATCATGTTGGTCGTTTGCATCAAATACATAATCATTACCGGGAAGGATTGCATTCAGCAAAATTCCGGTAATTGAAGCAATGGCCAGACCAGATATGCTGATAGAAGTTTCAAATATTTCAAAAGTAATACCGCTGCTGCCAAGTGAACTAAAACCTAAAGCAGTAACTAAGATTACTGCTGCTATAATCAGATTACGGCTCTTAGTAAAATCTATGTGGTTCTCAACAACATTTCTAATACCGATCGCTGAAATCATACCATAAAGTATTAAAGAAACGCCGCCAATAATCGCAACAGGAATGGAACTAACAATTGCTGAAAACTTAGGTAATATCGATAAGATAATTGCAAAAACTGCTGCAATCTGCATAACAAGCGGATCATATACTTTGGTTAATGCTAGAACGCCGGTATTTTCACCGTAAGTCGTATTAGCAGGTCCGCCAAATAATGCAGACATGGATGTAGCAAGTCCATCACCTAATAGTGTTCTGTGCAGCCCCGGATTTGCCAGATAATTTTTGCCGGTTGTTGCACTGATTGCAGAAATATCACCAATATGTTCCATCATAGTTGCCAAAGAGATAGGTACAATAGTAATGATAGAACTAATACTGAATTTTGCAATCATTGAAAAATCAATTGGTGATCCAATCATACTTGCAGTTTTAACACCGCTAAAATCAACTTCTCCCATGATTAATGCAATGATATAGGAGACGATGATGCCTAACATAATTGGTATAATCTTTACCATACCCTTGCCCCATATATTAGCAATAATAATCACACCAAGAGCGATAAGGGCCAATAACCAATTATTCTGACAATTTGTGATAGCTGTCGGAGCTAAAATAAGACCGATAGAAATGATAATTGGTCCGGTAACCACCGGCGGAAAAAAGCGCATAATCTTTTTTATACCAAAGAATTTAATTAGTCCGGCAAGGATTACATACACAAAACCCGCCACAAAAACGCCGCCGCATGCATAAGGGAGCATTTCAGCATTAGGTACCATATCAGCTCCTTCTCCGATCATTGGTGCAACAGCTGCATAGCCGCCTAAGAAAGCAAAAGAAGAACCTAGGAAAGCAGGAACTTTTCTGCCGGTTAGAAAGTGAAACAGTAAAGTTCCGAGACCGGCCATAAGAAGCGTTGTAGAAACACTTAGACCGGTAAGCAAAGGGACTAATACAGTTGCTCCAAACATCGCGAATACATGCTGCAGGCCTAAAATAAGAGTTTTGGGGATACCTAACTTTTTAACATCAAAAATCCCGTCCTCACCAACTGTAGTGCTTTTTGAAACATTTTCATTGTTACTCATGAAATCTTCCTCCGTAAGTTATATTTTCAGACATATGTAAAAATGTACTAATAATGCAATTATACAATAAAGTGGATATTCTTTCAATGAAAAATATTGCAAACAAATGTTCCTCGGAGTATTGCAAAAAAAAGTTAGTTATGGTACCATATATATACGAACGAATGTACGGAAAAGATGATATCAGGAGGAATCATATGGAATTAGTAAGTAGCTTAACGGACAATAATATGCAGATTTATAATGAGAATCAAATTCTTTCCGGCAACCCAAGTGGAAACCGTCTTTCTATTGAAGAGAAATTAAAAATCCTTACGGATGCGGCAAAGTATGATGTCGCCTGTACCTCCAGCGGTGTCAATAGAGCCGGAAATGGTAAGAGTTTAGGCAGTGCAGTGGGCTGTGGTATCTGCCATGCATTTGCAAGTGATGGCAGATGCGTATCTTTATTAAAGATTTTATATACGAATGAATGTATCTTTGATTGTAAGTACTGTATTAACAGATCTTCCAATGATGTACCAAGAGCAACATTTACACCAGATGAAGTATGTGCATTGACGATGCAGTTTTATAGAAGAAATTATATAGAAGGGCTTTTTTTAAGTTCCGGAGTATTTAGGAGTCCGAATTATACGATGGAATTGATTTATGAGACGATAAGTAAGCTGAGAACGGAACATGGATTTAACGGCTATATCCATGTGAAAGGAATTCCCGGTGTAGATCCCGCTATTATTGAGCGATTGGGATTATTGGTGGACAGAATGAGCGTGAATTTAGAGCTTCCCACCGGAGAGGGATTAAGGAAGTTAGCGCCGCATAAGAACAGAAAGAGTATTCTTACACCGATCAGGCAGATCCAAAGAGGGATTGCCCAGAATAAAAATGAATTGACGGTTTATAAGAAGACGCCAAAGTTTGTACCTGCCGGCCAGAGTACACAGATGATTATCGGAGCCAGTCCGGAAAATGACTATCAGATTATGACGGTTGCAGAGGCTTTATATGATAATTATAATTTGAAAAGAGTATTTTATTCCGCTTATGTGGATGTGAATAAAAATATGCCTTTACTTGGCGGAGATGTTGGTTTGGCGAATATGAAACATACGCTCTTTGATAATCCGATGAATACAATGACAGGACCGCCGTTGTTAAGAGAACACAGACTATATCAGGCAGACTGGCTGTTAAGGTTTTATGGGTTTAAAGCCAATGAGCTGTTATCAGAAGACAAACCGAATTTTAATGTATTGTTGGATCCTAAGTGTGAATGGGCAATCAGGCATTTAGAGATGTTCCCCATAGAAATCAATAAAGCGGATTATTTTACCCTGCTTAGAATACCGGGACTTGGTACAACTTCAGCAAAGAGAATTGTGGCTGCAAGACAGCATACGGCATTGGATTTTGATGATCTAAAAAAAATAGGTGTTGTGCTGAAAAGAGCACTTTATTTTATCACTTGCAGCGGTAAAATGATGTACAATACAAGAATAGAAGAAGACTATATTACCAATCATATTGTTTATAATGATAAACCTGCTAAGTTAGGGATGCAGGAGACAATTACTTATAAACAGTTATCCTTATTTGATGATGCAAAGTTCAATATCGTACCGAACAGCGGGGAAGGAGTGAGTGCTCTGTATGGACAATTATAGAATAGTCTTGCTTTGTGAAGATAATTTTGACAGTATTATGACAGGGATTTATGATGCGTGGGTAATTATGAATCAGGGACGGGAAGTAGCTTTAGAAGTTGGGGAACCATATAATTATAGTATGATGAGTGAATATCAGAGTGTAGAAACAGATGGAGATAAAGCAGTGAAAGTGGCTTCGTCTATCAGGAAGAAAATCTCCTGTGAAGCGTATAGTTCGGTCTATAGTGCGGCTATGCACTTTGATGTGAACAGAGCAGATACTATTTTTCATTTCTTACAGATAGGATATAAAATGGGTGCGAAGGTTATGGAGAATTTATCCAATCCCTATGTAATGCGGATACTTGAGTTAAGCCGTAAAGTGGGGAATGAATCGCATTTATATAAAGGCTTTGTCAGATTTAGTGAACTGGGAAATGGTATCTTATTTAGTAAAATAGATCCGAAATGCAATGTACTTACCATGATAGGTGATCATTTCTGCGACAGGTTTCCCATGGAAAATTGGGTCATATATGATGCCACCCGCAAAATATCGGCAGTGCATAAAGCCGGCGAAGGCTGGGGGCTGGTCTTAGACGGTGAAATAGACAGCAGTATATTTGAGCAGATTGAGCAAGAAGGGCAATATGAAAAATTGTGGAAAGTGTTTTTTAATACCATTGGAATAGAAAGCAGATATAATCCGAGATGTCAAAGGACAATGCTTCCAAAGTGGTATAGAGATAATATGGTGGAATTTAAATAATGGAGACTTTTAATAATGACAGATTAAGGATTTCGGTTAGAAATCTTGTGGAATTTATATTAAGAGAAGGTGATATTGACAATAGAAGAACAAGCAGCTCCGATAAGGAGGCTATGCAGGAGGGAAGCCGAATTCATCGGAAGATACAAGGACGAATGGGTTCTGCTTATGTTGCGGAAGTTCCGTTGAAAATGGATTTTGATTTTGATCAGTTTACCATAATAGTGGAGGGCAGAGCAGATGGGATCATTACGGAAGATGATGTAACGTTAGACGAGATAAAATGTGTATACAGAAGTTTAGCAACACTTACAGAGCCAATCATGATCCATAAAGCGCAGGCGATGTGTTATGGATATATCTATGGAACAATGGAAGCGTTGGAGAAGATTAATATTCAGATGACTTATTGCAATATTGAGACAGAGGATATCGTTCGGTTTAAGGAAGCGTTTACCTTGACTTACTTATCTGAATGGTTTCATAATGTACTGAATGAATATTATAAATGGGCAAAATTTTTATTTGATGCTTCTAATAGCAGGAGAGAGTCTATATGCAATCTGGAATTTCCTTTTACATACAGAGAAGGGCAGAGGGATTTGGTGGTATCGGTATATAAGGCAATTAAGCAAAAAAGAGATTTATTTATCCAAGCGCCGACCGGTGTTGGAAAAACCATGTCAACAATATTTCCGGCACTGAAAGCAGTTGGCGAGGGGTTAGGTGATAAAATTTTTTATTTGACGGCTAAGACCATTACAAGAACAGTAGCATGTGAAAGCTACAGTATATTAAGAGAGCAGGGATTGCAGTTTAGGTCGATCGTATTAACGGCAAAGGACAAGATTTGTCCGATGAATGAAACAAATTGTAATCCCATTTATTGTACCAGAGCTGATGGACATTATGATAGAGTCAATGATGCTATATATGATGTAATCACTTCCGAATATAACATTACCAGAGAAGTCGTTGAAGAGTATGCCAAGAAACACAGAGTCTGTCCATTTGAACTGTGTCTGGATATCAGCAATTGGGTTGACGGAATCATATGTGACTATAATTATGTATTTGACCCAAGAGTCAAGCTTAAAAGATATTTTGCGGATGGTGTGATTGGTGATTACATCTTTTTAGTGGACGAGTCTCACAATCTGGTGGATAGAGCGAGGGAGATGTATAGTGCAAGCTTATATAAGGATCAATTTGAACAAATCAGTAGATTTATCGAATATAGAAGTCATGGAATCTATCATGCAGTCAAAAAATGCGAATCAGATTTGCTGCATTATAAAAGAGAATGTAGCAAATATCTGATATTGGATACAGTCAATGACTTTATCCTGCATTTAATGAGATTAAATACATTACTAGAAAATTACTTAGAAGAGAATTTAGAGTTTGATGGAAGAGAAGAATTATTGGATTTTTATTTTGCAGTCAATAATTTCTTATATATATATGAAAATATTGACGAACTCTATAGAATTTATTGCATATTAGAAGATACAGGAAGATTTATGCTAAAGCTTTTTTGCGTAAACCCATCTAATAACCTAAAATTATGCATGGAAAAAAGCAACAGTACGACTTTTTTTTCGGCGACACTTCTGCCAATTATGTATTATAAAGAATTATTAAGCGGTAACAGAGAAGATTATGCAATCTATGTCAATTCTCCTTTTGATCAGAAAAAAAGAATGTTATTTTTGGCTGATGATGTGAGCAGTAAGTATACGAGAAGAAACTTAAAGGAATATACAAAGATAAAAGATTATATCAAGTCCATATATAAAGCCAGACATGGAAATTATATGGTATTTTTCCCGTCGTATAAATTGATGGAAGATGTGTATGATGTAGTGATATCTGATAAAGAGAATGGCATACAATTCATGATTCAGAATAATAATATGGATGAAGAAGACAGAGAAGAATTTCTTGGTAAATTTTCTATTCCAAGAGAAGATTCCCTGATTGCATTTTGTGTATTGGGCGGAATGTTTTCAGAAGGGATTGATTTAGTGAAGGATAAGTTAATTGGCTGCATGATTGTGGGAACCGGCCTGCCGCAGGTGTGTGTTGAACGGGAGATACTAAAGCAATATTTTGATGAAGCCGGACATAATGGTTTTGACTATGCTTATCGATTCCCGGGAATGAATAAAGTTTTACAGGCAGCCGGAAGAGTAATCAGGACAACCGATGACCTGGGGGTAATCGGATTATTGGATGAGAGGTTCTTAGAAAGCAGTTATCAGGGATTATTTCCACGGGAATGGAATGACTGTAAAAGGATTAATATGTCTACAATGAATAAAGAAGTGGAAAAATTTTGGGATTCTTTTGTATAAAAGAGAAAAATGTATAAATAAGGCTAATTGAAAGTGCAATATTGTTAAAATTATGATATACTAGACAGAAAATAAGAGTTTGTTTCAACGGATATGGAGGTACTGATGAACGCGGTTAAAAGAGTCTACGTAGAGAAAAAAGCACAATATGCAGTGAAAGCAAGAGAATTAAGAGACGAGATCAGAAGTTACTTGGGAGTCAAAAACATTACGAATGTAAGGGTTTTAGTAAGATATGATGTAGAAAATCTGTCAGATGCTACTTATAATCAAGCATTAACAACAGTTTTTTCTGAACCCCCAATTGACTATTTATATGAAGAAGAATTTAATACTACAGAAAGCGACAGAATGTTCAGTGTGGAATACTTACCAGGTCAATTTGATCAGAGAGCTGATTCTGCTGTTCAATGTATAAAATTCTTAAAAGAAGACGAAGAACCTGTGATTAGAACAGCGACCACCTATGTAATTGAAGGTGGGATTACTGAGGCGCAATTGGATAGTATAAAATCTTTCTGTATCAATCCGGTCGATTCAAGAGAGACAAGCATAGATAAACCAGCTACATTGGTTACCATATTTGAGGAGCCTGCAGATGTTATTATATTTGATGGTTTTACAATGATGTCTGTCGATAAGTTAGATGAATTATATCATTCTCTTAATTTGGCGATGACTTTTAAAGATTTCATACATATCCATACATATTTTAAAAACGAAGAAAAAAGAGATCCTTCCATGACAGAAATCAGAGTGCTGGATACTTATTGGTCCGATCACTGCCGTCACACAACCTTTCAGACAGAACTGAAAGATATTATTTTTGAGGAAGGTTATTATCATACTCCAATCGTACAGTCTTATCAAAAATACATTGCAGACCATAATGAAATATTTAATGGAAGAGAAGATAAGTTTATATGCCTGATGGATTTGGCATTAATGGCGATGCGCAAGCTTAAAAAAGAAGGAAAGCTGGAAGACCAGGAAGAGACTGATGAAATCAATGCCTGCAGTATTGTTGTACCGGTAGAAGTAGACGGACAGACTGAGGAATGGCTTGTGAACTTTAAAAACGAGACACACAATCACCCAACTGAGATAGAACCTTTTGGTGGTGCGGCGACATGTCTTGGCGGAGCAATCAGAGATCCATTGTCAGGGCGTACTTATGTATATCAGGCGATGCGGGTTACTGGTGCTGCCGATCCAACTAAATCTATGAAAGAAACCCTAAAAGGAAAATTACCACAGAAAAAATTAGTTCGCGGTGCCGCCGATGGTTATAGTTCATATGGGAATCAAATTGGTTTGGCAACAGGACTTGTGAAAGAAATTTATCATCCTGATTATGTAGCCAAGAGAATGGAAATTGGTGCAGTCATGGGTGCGGCTCCAAGAAGAGCAGTGATTCGTGAAACCTCTGATCCTGGTGATATCATCATCCTATTAGGTGGAAGGACAGGACGTGACGGCTGCGGCGGAGCAACAGGATCCTCAAAGGTACATACAGAAGAATCAATCGAAACCTGTGGAGCAGAGGTTCAAAAAGGAAATGCACCGACTGAAAGAAAGATTCAAAGACTATTTAGAAGAGAAGAAGTAAGTAAATTAATTAAAAAATGTAATGATTTTGGAGCAGGTGGTGTGTCAGTCGCAATCGGTGAATTGGCAGATGGCTTGCATATTTATCTAGATAAAGTTCCGAAGAAATATGCCGGACTTGATGGCACGGAGATAGCAATTTCGGAATCTCAGGAAAGAATGGCTGTTGTAGTAGACCCTAAAGATACAGCGCAATTCCTATCCTATGCAAATGAAGAGAACCTGGAGGCTGTTGAAGTGGCAGTTGTCACCGAAGAACCAAGATTGGTATTGTATTGGAGAGAGAAGGAAGTTGTCAATATTTCAAGAGCATTCTTGGATACGAATGGTGCCCATCAAGAAACATCGGTAACTGTTGAAATACCAGAAAAGGACTCCAATTATTTCAAACAGCAAGCAGTGACCGATGTGAAAGCAAAATGGTTAGGCACTTTGTCAGACTTAAATGTCTGTTCTCAAAAGGGTTTGGTAGAAATGTTTGATGGCTCAATTGGTGCAGGTTCTGTCTATATGCCATTTGGCGGTAAGTATCAATTGACAGAGACCCAGGCTATGATTGCCAAGCTGCCGGTATTAACAGGAAAGTGTGATACAGTTACGATGATGAGTTATGGCTTCGATCCATATCTGTCAAGCTGGAGTCCATATCATGGCTCTATTTACGCTGTGTTAGAGTCAATTTCTAAAATAGTGGCAGCCGGTGGAGATTACAGGAAGATCAGATTTACTTTTCAGGAATACTTTAGAAGAATGAGTGAAGATGCAAAACGCTGGAGTCAGCCTTTTGCATCACTACTAGGCGCTTATGATGCTCAGATGGGATTTGGACTACCATCGATTGGCGGTAAGGACAGTATGTCAGGAACGTTTAATGAAATTGATGTACCGCCAACCTTAGTTTCATTTGCTGTAGATATTGCAAATGAAAAAGATATTATCACTCCGGAATTTAAGAAATCTGGCAATAAAATAGTTAAATTCGCAATTAAGCGAGATGCTTATGATAAACCGGTATACGATCAGGTTAAGGATTTGTATGGTGGCATCCATAACTTAATCCAGTCGGGTGTTATTGTATCGGCTTATGCATTAGATTCAAAAGGATTATTATCAGCTGCGAGTAAGATGGCTTTTGGCAATAAAATGGGTTACCATATTGCTTCAGATGTGAAGCCGGAAGATTTATTTGCTGTTGAATTTGGTAATATTATCGCAGAGATTAAAGTTGATAAAGTAGATGAGATCTCACTGCCTTATACATTAGTAGGAGAAGTTACGGAGGATAAACACTTTACATATAGAGATATTTCCATTACCGTAGATGAAGCATTACAGTCATGGAAAAAGACTCTGGAAAAAGTATTTCCAACAAAAAGCACATTGGATACACAGGTGTTGGATACTCCTGTTTATCAGACAAAAGAAGTATATGTATGTAAAAATAAAGTTGCAAAGCCGACAGTATTTATTCCGGTATTTCCGGGAACGAATTGTGAATATGACAGTGCAAGAGCATTTGAAGCGGCAGGTGCAGATGTAATTACGAAAGTGTTCAAAAATTTAACAGCAGATGATATTAGAGATTCTGTTAAATTGTTTGAAGATTGCATCAATCAAGCACAGATTATTATGTTCCCGGGTGGATTCAGTGCAGGGGATGAGCCGGATGGCTCCGCAAAATTCTTTGCAACGGCATTTAGAAATGAAAAGCTAAAAGAAGCCGTTCATAGGTTATTGGATGAAAGAGATGGCTTGGCACTTGGTATCTGCAATGGTTTCCAGGCACTAATTAAATTAGGGTTAGTTCCAAATGGGCAAATTACAGGACAGGATGAAAATGCACCTACTTTAACATATAATACAATTAATCGTCATATATCTAAAATGATCTATACAAAGGTAGTCACTAACAAATCACCATGGTTACAAATGGCAGAAACAGGTAGTGTTTATACGAACCCGGCATCACATGGAGAAGGACGATTTGTTGCCAATGAAGAATGGATCAAGAAATTGTTTGATAATGGTCAGGTGGCAACACAATATGTTGATTTAGAGGGTAATCCAACTATGGATGAAGAGTGGAATGTCAATGGATCTTACGCTTCGATCGAAGGAATTACCAGTCCTGATGGACGCTGTCTGGGTAAGATGGCACATTCTGAAAGAAAAGGAAATTCTGTAGCAATTAATATATATGGTGAACAGGATATGAAAATTTTTGAGTCAGGAGTGAGTTACTTTAAGTAGAGGTGTGTATTACGTTCATAGTGTCAAAAATGCCTTTAATAATGTCAGTCGTTTAAAAAGAGCATAATATTGTAAAATGTAGTAAAGTAAAAAGGAGAGAAAAGTATATGAAAAAGTTTAGAATTTTATTAGGAATTACAGCACTGTTTATATGTATTATGGGATTCAGTACCATGGCATATGCCCTTGAGAAACCGGGTAAAGTTGAAAATGTAAAGCAGGTGGATGCAAGTTCCAGCAGTGTTAAGATTCAATGGGATGCGCAGGTAACGCAAAACTGCTATTATACAGTTGAACTTAGTACGGATGGAGTAAATTTTAGTTCTCAGACAGACTATAGATTATCTAGCGCGTATTATACAGTCACTGGTTTGTCAGCGGGAAAAACCTATTATGTGAGAATTATAGCTTATGCATATAGTTATAGTGATGGAACATTGCAGGCAGATGCATATTCTGATGTGCTTAAAGTTGTTACTGTACCAACGACAAATTCCGGTACTATTACCCAGACAGCAGCAACCACAAATAGTATTACCCTAACATGGACGGGTGTAAGCGGAGCAACAAAGTATTACGTGTATGCATATAAATCAGGTGTATATACAAAGTTAGCTGCTGCAACAACGAATAAAGCGGTTATTAAAAATGTCGATAAATCATTAGAGTATGACTATAAGATTTTTCCTGTCAGAAGTGATGGGAGTTTTGAAGCGATGTCTGATTATGCAACATACTCTTTGTATAGCTGGAATGTAAGGTTGGTTCCAACTAAAATCACAGGCTTAAATGTTTCATATTATTATAGTGCATTAAAGGCCATCGATTTGAATTGGAACGCGCAAAGTAATGGCGATGGATACCAGATTCAAGTATACAATTATAATGGGAAAAAGCCTATTAAGACCTATACAGTAACTTCAAAGTATTCGTCTTCTCAATATTTAAAAAATATAGTTAATAATAAATTTTATAAAGTAAGAATCAGAGGTTATGCAGTAGTAAATGGTAGCAAAAAGTATGGCGCCTGGTCAGCTTATAAGTATGTGGCACAACAAACAGACATTTACAAAATAAACCGGGTTGGCAGCCAAAAGAAAGTATCATTAAAATGGGATACAGTGAAAGGTGCGACTAATTATACTATATATATGTCTACTAAGCAAAAAAGCGGCTATAAAAAAGTTACAACAACGAAGAAGACTTCACTAGCTGTAAGTAAATTTAATAAAAAAGCATTAAAGTTAAATAAAAAATACTATTTTTATGTAGTAGCAAATAAAAAGGTTGGAAAAACAACCTATAAATCAGGAGCTACTTATTGTAACTATATAATCTTGAAATAAATTAAAGACAGTAAATTTTTTGAAGGTTTATTATTATATAATAGAAGTATTCAAAGCTATAGAGATAAGGGGATGTTGCAGCATCCCCTTATTTTGTTTTATAAGAGCGTACTACGATATGTACTGCTTCAGACAATGATTCCTATACGAAGCGCTTTTAGAATGCGCATTCGTTTGCGTGGAGGAAATCTTTCTGATGTTTCAGCAGACTTATCTATTAAGTATCTAGCAGGAGTTTCACGATGCTGTCTCAGCTACGTTGGATGGAGACATTATTACGATAAGTAAAGTACGTAAGATAAAATAAAAGTATTAAGTGTTGACATTATATACAATAAGTGATAATATTAGACAAAATGAGTGTGTAGTAAAGAAGGAGAGGTGAATTGCATGCTGAGATTTTTTGAAGTGATGCACTTTGACAATTGGATAAAACAGCATTTAATACGTTTTTGCAGAAGGAGCCGGCTAATCATTGCGCCATGATCAGTTTTTAAAGCGATAATCAATCAGTTAGTATTAGATAAGGGTATATCTAAGCGATGATCTCTGTAAAAGTATAATGATACTTGCACAATGTGCCTCGGCTGAAAGCGGAGAGGGTCTCCCCCCTATGTTACGATTACCCACAGTAATTAAATGTTGATTATAAAATATAGGTATGTTATAATATTTCCGTACTTTAATTAGTTGTAAAGCATAATATGTAACTAAGACATTTTTAGAGTTATGGAGGGAAAAGAATGAAGAGCATGAAAAAAGTATTTGCTTTGATTCTGAGCATTATATTAATAATTGGTATAGTATCAGGATGCGAAGGGAAAAAAGATGACACAAATGAAAATCCTACAAATGCGGTTGATCAAAGTGATAAAACAGTATTTGATGTATTGTCAGAGGCACTGTCAATCAGTGGTGGAGTAGTAAGTGTAGAGCTTGAATTAAAGTCAAATGAAGCATCGGCAGAATTACAGACTTATCTGGGTACAGATACTCTTTCTGTTAAGCTGGATGCATATTCAGGTTCAGATACTGAAGCAATCGTAAACCTTAGCTTAAAGACGAGTGAGGGATATTCAGAAGCATTAGAAGTGATTGTAAAGGATCAAATAATTTATGTAAATGCAGCTAAATTATGCGATACTGTAGAAACACTTATGCCAGGACAAGGAGCAGCACAGATTAAGACAGTGCTTGGCAGTGAATATATATCATTTACAGAAGCGGACTTACAAAGTCTACTAAGCTCATTTTCTGATAGCGGATTAGACTTGTCAGATATTGCATCAGATGAAAGTACTGGTGTTGCCAGTATATTTGGTATGTTAGGATTGGAATCAGTAACTGAAGCGGATGCAAAGGATTATTTGACAATATTTACGGATGTATTAGGTTCTAAGGCATTAACTATGCTGAAAGATGTAGAACCATCTGTTTTAACTCAAAACGGAGATGAATATTCGCTTACAATAAATAATTCCAATATTCAGGCTGTAGTGACTGCATTTGTTGATTTAGCTGAAAGTGATGGAGTAGCTACATATAATGAAATATTAGCTCAGCTTAAAGCGAAAAAAGGTGAAACTGATCAAGTATATCAGATGTTAGCTGGAGTAGAGAATGAAGTGAAAACTGCTATCGATGAAATAGTATCAGATGCAAGTAAAGAGGTTAATGTTGATGATGCTGAGTTTGATATTTCCTTAAGCTCATCTGTAACAGGTGCAGCAGGTAAAAGAATTGGAAGTGTAGCATTTAATATATCTGGATCTGATTTAGAGGATACTATTAAGTTAGCTATAAAATATACAATTAGTGAAGGGGAAACAAAAGATATTACTGTTCCGGAGAATGCTACGCCATTTGCCGACTTACAAAGTTTGTTTGGTGATGCATTTACAGACGGAACATCAGATTCAGGATTATAAGATTAGTTAGATTATAGTACAGATACAAAATAAAACACCAGCTTCGGTTGGTGTTTTTCACTTATCTCAAGAAGGTTTTGAAGACACACTTTGTACTTGTATATGGCAGGGTGATCTGCTTTATAAAATCTTATATTTACATTAATGATTCGCGATAATATAATTTTATGCAATGCAAGGATAAGGAGTAAGTATATAATATGTCGGCACGCAAAGCGCGCGACATGGAGGATAATATGAAAATGAGAACAATGAAATTATTATCTGTGGTACTAATCGTGGGAATTCTGTTAGCATGTGCCGGCACGCTGATGGCATATGGTGATGAGGCAGAAACACAGAAGGCAGCGGACCGGATATCCGAAGAGGTTACCCCAACAAGACCGGGTAAAGTGAAAATCTCTGCAATTAAAATTAATTCTACAGGTAAAATTGCAGCGATTACCTGGAAGAGGGTCAACCAGGCAGACGGATATGTAGTCTACCGATATAATGCCTCAAAAAAGAAATATGAAAAGATTAGCACAGTTACAAAAGGAACTACAGTTATTTTCAAAGATAAAAAAGTGAAAAGATACAGGACATATAAGTATAAAGTAAGGGCCTACAAAGATGTAGATGGTCAGAAGCTGTATGGCAGCTACTCTAAAATAAAGTCTGTAAAATGTGTTCCTACACCGGCGAAAGGCAGCGTGAAGAATGCAAAACAGGAGGTGACTAAGAAAACCTCGGGATACAATATCTCTTACACTTCATCGGTGAAACTGACATGGAAGAAATTGCGAAGTGCTGATAAATATGTGATTTACAGAAGAACCGGAACTAGTGGTAAATGGACGAAGATAATAACGACAGAAAAGACATCTTATCAGGATAAGAATGTAAAGCAGGATAAGATTTATTATTATAGAATGAGAGCTTATAAGAGATATGGTGGGAAGAATTACTATGGAGATTGCAGTACACCTAATAAAGTAAAGGTTATAAAGACAGATGATTTCCTGTTAAAAAAATACAATGCCGAGGCGAAAACAGTTCCGACAGCATTAAAAATTATTAACGAGTATAGGGCACAGTATGGATTAGAACCATACAAGTGGGATAGCAGATTGGAAAGAGGTGCTTTGATCAGAGCGAAGGAACTGACCTATAGTTTTTCGCATACGAGGCCGAATGGGTTAAATAGCAGTACTGCTTATACGTATTTGCCAGAGAGTGCAGATGTTGGAGAAGCGGCAATTGTATCTGGAGCTAGTATGGAAGATTTTTATACTAATCCGAAATTATTCAATAATTATTCAATTACTAATGCTACGATAAGAAGAAGAGTTGAGCTCTGCATTAAATCACCAGGACATAGAGTTGCTATTTTATGTGAACAACCAAATACAGGTGTATGCGTAACACAATGTCTGGGAAACTTAGTGATTGTGATATCAGAGTACGGTGAATAATTATCTATTCAAATTAAATAGTGAAACAATAACAAAAGTCTTAATTGCAAATTAGGGCTTTTTTTATATAGATTTACAATTATAACAAGGAGGTTTTTAAATGAAACGATTGAAACGATTAATATCAACAGTACTAGTTATGGTATTGGTGTTTACTGCAACCCCACTTAGTATTATCCGGGCACAGGCAGCGGAAACCAGTGAAGTGACTTCAAGTAAGCTACCAACATCTTACCAGTCATCAGATATTGGTGCACTATCTGACAAGTACAGCACAGGAGAGCTATGGAAATTAAAAATCACTACAAGAACAGACGAAACTACTTTTTGTGTTGAGTTAGGTATTAAATTGGGAGGAACATATACTGCTACTACGGCAAGTTATGGGACATATGAAAAATATATGAAAGCAGCGTTTTATTATGAGCAGATAGCAACTTCATCTGCAATTAAAAAGAAAGATGCAAGATATATTCTGGCCCAGATGCTTAGCTGGAGAATCCTTCAGTTAAGAGAAAGAGGCGTGATACCGACCGTTGCTAATATCACAGCATCAGAATTTAAAACAGCAGTTATGAACATCGCCAATAAGCAGTTGATACCATATTATGGGTTAAAATTAAATTCTACAGAGATATGGAATGATTTAGTTGGCATTATCAAACGTGGTGCAAATGATGAATTTAAGGATAAGGTAGAACTTACTACATGGATCTGTGGGAAATACCAGAAGTTAGTTACTGGGTTAGCTGCTGAAGAGCAGTTTGCTAATATTGATCTACAAAAGACCGGTACCAATACAGGCAGTGCTGCCAATTTAAAAGGTGCTGTTTATGGGATCTATGCAGATGCCAAATGTAAAACATTAGTAACCAAGCTTACGACTAATGCGAAAGGATACGCTAAGTCAGCTAATGTAATGAATTTGGCTACCACATATTATGCAAAAGAAATCAATGCACCTACAGGAACAAAACTAGATAGTACGGTTTACAATATAACCACTAAAAGAACGGAGGGTGCAACAACCAGAGTAAACGCCAAAACAGTATCCAATGATGAAGCAGACTTAACAATCAATGTATTAAAAGAGGATAAAACAGGCAATGTTCTGGCGGGAACGGTCTTTACCATTTATGAATGGAGTGCATCTAGTAGTAAATATTTAAAAGTAAAGACAATTACAACCGGAACAAATGGAAAGGCAACCAGTGGAAAGCTATATTACACATCCGACAACAAAGGTAAATTTAAAATTACCGAGACAACAGCCACGACCGGATATGTAAATAGTGGATGGAGCCGGGAAATCAGCCTTGGCACCAGCAAGACACTGACAAAAAGCTACACTGTGTCTAATGCGTCAGAGATGGGTGTAATAGAGATTACAAAGAAGGGTACTGTCACAGGCACGAAAGCCAATATCGGCGGTGCGGTCTTTGGCATCTATGATAATATTAATTGTACGATTAAAGTAGCGCAGGTGACAACCAATGCTAACGGATACGGAAAGAGCACTAACCTTCCGGTTGGGAAATACTATGTAAAGGAAATTACCGCACCAATGGGTACTAATGTCAACAAGACGGTATACCCGATAGAAATTAAAGCAGGTCAGACATCTGCAAAGTATGCCGTTACCATACCAAATGAGGAATGGAATGGTACTGTATCCGTATTAAAGACAGATATCGAAGACAGCAGCAACGTATTAAAAGGAACCGTTTTCACGATTCATGAATGGAACGGTTCTTCTTATGTAAAAAATTCTACCATAACAACAGATGCTAATGGAAAAGCTACTAGTGGAACATTATATTACTCTGCAGTTAATAAAGGGAAATTTAAGATTGCAGAGACAACAGCCACCAGCGGATATGACAACAGTGGATGGACAAAGGAATTTACCTTAACAAAATCTGCTCAGACCTTTGGATATACTGTTACAAACCAGAAAGCCAAAGGGGATGTCCAGATTACCAAAGGTGCAGTAAATATTGGCGGGGAGGCAGCCAATGCGTTATATGAAGGTGTGCAATACACTATTTATAAAAGTTTTGACGGGTCTATATTCTCAGATGCAGCTGGAACGATTGTATTGGATGCATCTGGAATTGGAAAGAGTGAGAAAATCAATGCAGGAACTTATTATTTGGTCGAAACCAAAGCAAATGATTCATTTGCCGGGGATTTAACAGATGTTACACGAAGTATCAAGTTCACAATCAATGGAAATCAGACAACATTATTAAATTATAAGAAAGGTGTTTCCTATGATAACGGTTCTACTTATGCAGCGTACTTAAATGCAAATGATAAAACCATAAGTTCAAGTGTCACGATGGGAAATTCGTTAAAGAATGCATTACTGAATATCCAAAAGACGATTGATATAAATGTAGTGAAATTAAGTGAATCTGATAATAGCAGGCTGAAAAATGCGGAATTCATTTTGTACCAGTGGAGTAAATGCCAGAATAAATATGTGGAAGCCCAGACGGTTACAACAGATTATATTGGTACAGCCGAAGCAAGACTATATTACACAGCGGATAATCTTGGTAAGTTTAAAATCAAAGAATCCAAAGCGCCGGACGGATATGAAAATAGTGGATGGACAAAGGAATTCACATTTGCAGATGCTACGGCAGTAAGTTATACCTATGCAGACGTTGGAACAGAAGGGTACAAAGGAACATACAATGCGGATGTAACATACAACTATTTAGATTGGGTTAGTATAGCAATAAGCGGCCAAGAAAAATATTATCAGTCTCTTGCGGATTATAACACCAGCATATATCCGTCATCAGACAATGCAAAATGGAGAGAAATGACCTTTAGTTATGGCACAGGTGAAGCATTAACTTATAAAAATGGATATGTATTATTATATGCATCAAATTTCTATAAATTGATGCATGAAGATTCTGGCAATAAAGCAGCTCCTCCAAATGTAGGTTACACATATACCGACGGAACCCTTATATACGAGCAAATAGGTGCAGCACCACCAACAGCACCATCGGCAATATCCACCTATAACTCACTGTTTAAATTACATTATGATGTGACAAATAAATTAGAAACGAATTATGCAAATATCACAATTCAAAAAGAAAATGCAAATACAGGAAGCTTAATACCTGGTGCAACATTTAAAGCTTATGCGGAGAATGGCAGTGAATATGGAGAATTTACAGATAATGGGGACGGGACCTATTCCTTAAGAGATATTGTAGTAGAAGGATTGGGTGATGTGAAGTTTACGATAAAGGAAACAGATGTCCCATACGGCTATGTAGAGTACAGTGACAATACAAAGCAGTTTACATTAACAGTTACAGTGTCAAAAGAAAATAAGAATCTTCTGATTACAGTAGAAGAGGAGCCGGTAGTTGTGAACATCAAAGGAGTAAAAAAAGATGCGGATACGAATACCGCAACTGCCCAGGGCGATGCCACATTGAAAGGTGCGCTCTATGGATTATATGAAACAAAGACCGGTACGATTGCGTTACAGACAGCCGTAACCAATGAAAAAGGTGAATTTAGCTTCTCTAATCTAACCTTGAAAGATTATTATATTAAAGAGATAAAAGCGCCGGAAGGTTATGAGTTATCTACTGATGTATATAAAGTGACGGCAGCTGATATTTATGACGGTTCGCAAAATACTACAGTA
>Ga0153924_1000590_pt1 | contig 21934 bp, 20 predicted proteins | sample TSNJ008MetaG_FD_104709 | JGI IMG/M metagenome (GOLD analysis project Ga0153924, IMG submission 104709) | Attine ant fungus gardens microbial communities from New Jersey, USA - TSNJ008 MetaG | ecosystem: Host-associated > Fungi > Mycelium > Unclassified | place: USA: New Jersey, Wharton State...
CAGCGTGTGATGTTTCCGCAAATCAATACCGCGACGTTGCGCGTGCTATCCGCCGAAGGGTGCGACGTGGTCGTCCCGCCGCAAGCAGGCTGTTGCGGTGCGCTCTCGCTGCATTCGGGTCGCGCGGAGGAGGCGAGAAAATTTGCGCGAGCGCTCATCGCGCAGTTCGAGCGGGATCGTCTAAGCGCGGTGATCGTCAACGTGGCGGGCTGCGGCTCGGCGATGAAGGGCTATGGCGAGCTGCTTGCCGGCGATCCAACCTGGGCGGCGCGGGCCAAGGCCTTCAGCGAGAAGGTCCGGGATGTCAGCGAGTTTCTGGCTGAACTCGGACCATGCGCACCGCGCGGCGAGCTGAAGATAACGATCGCCTATCACGATGCATGCCATCTGGCGCACGCGCAGCGGGTACGGCAGCAACCACGCGACCTCCTATGCAGCATTCCCGGCGTGACGCTAGTCGAGATACCGAGCGGCGATCAATGCTGCGGTAGCGCCGGAACCTACAATCTCTTCGAGCCGGACAGCGCGCGCGAAATCGGCCTGCGCAAGATCGAAAACATTCTCTCGACCGGCGCGCAGGTGGTCGCGAGCGGAAACCCGGGTTGCACGCTGCAAATAAGCGCGTTACTACGCGAACGCGAGATCGAACTGAAGATTGTGCATCCGGTCGAAATACTCGATGAGGCGATCTCGGGGAGATAACCGGCATTGCCGCTCTACTACGACGTCGCCGCCGCGCTTACCGAACCGGATCTCGATCGCGCGCTCGAACAAACGCTCCGCCTCGTCGCCGAGCATCTGCAGCTTGATGCAGCGTGGGTATGGTTGATTGACGAAGAGAGCCGTCAATTCTATCTTGCTGCGTCGTACGATCTTCCACCCTACCTGCGTGAGCCGATCCACATGACGGGCGAGCCGTGCTGGTGCATGCGAGCGTTTTTCGACGGCGAGTTCGTTTCGCAAAACGTGGATGTCATCGCATGCAGCCGGTTGCAGGAAGGCGCGGAGGCACTTGGTGAGGGGGCAACTCGCGGGTTGCGCGCGCACGCGAGCGTGGCCTTGCGGTTTGGGGAGCGAGCACTGGGATTGCTCAATGCGGCACGGGCGAAGAACCCATCGCTGGCGCCGGCAGAGCTGGAGACCCTCGTGACGATCGGCGCTCAAGTCGGCGTTGCGGTCGAGCGTTCCCGGCTGGCCGACCGAGCCGCAGCGGCCGCGCGTGTTGACGAACGTGTTTCGATTGCGCGCGAGCTCCACGATACGATCGTGCAAGACCTCACCGCGATCGCGTTGCAGCTGGAAAGCGCGCAGCGCAAGACCGCAATTGCTCCGGAAACGGCGCAGCAACGCATCGCGACGGCAATCGAGTTGACGCGCAGTGCGCTGGGTGAACTGCGCCGTAACGTCGATGGATTGCGCAACGATCCGCTCGCAGGCGAGCCGCTTCTCGCCGCGCTTGGGCGTCTGGCACGGACGTTCACGTCCGAGACCGGCGTGCAGGTGACGATTCGCCGTCCCGACCGCGAACTGACGCTGCCCGAAGCGACCGAGTTTGCGATCTACCGGATCGTCTCCGAAGCGCTCTCAAACGTGTACCGGCACGCAAATGCGCGCCGCGTCGAAGCCGCCCTCGAAGCTGTCGATGGGAGCGTGGTGGTGACCGTGAGCGACGATGGCGGTGGCTTCGAAACCGAATCGGCTGCAAGCGGAGTCGGGATCATCGGAATGAAAGAGCGAGCGCGTGCGCTGGGTGGAAGTTTACACGTGCACTCTCGGAAAAGCGAGGGAACCCGAATCGTGGCGACGCTGCCGGCGCAAGGAGCAACGTGATACGCATCGCAATCGTCGACGATCACCCCATCGTGCTCGATGGTCTCGCGATCAACCTCGAAGAGGCAGACGATCTTGCGGTCATCGCGCGTGCGCGTAACGGCGAGGAAGCTCTCGGCGTGATTGCCGTGCATGCTCCGGATGTGCTGGTTCTCGACCTCGAGCTTCCGGATCGCGCCGGTTTGGACGTCTTACGTGAAGCAAAAAAGCAGCAGCCCGATCTGCGGGTCGTGGTTTTTACAGCTTACGGCGGCAGGGAACGCGTCGCTGCTGCGCTCGAAGGCGGCGCAGACTCTTACGTACTCAAAGGGACCCCATCGACGCAGTTGGTCGACGCGATACGAGCGGTGGCGCGAGGCGAGCGTTATTTGCCCAATGACGTCGCCGCGGAGCTGATTGATGCCCTGCGCGATCCAGGGCGCGAGCGCCTTACCGATCGGGAACGCGAAATCGTGCGTCTGCTCGCAGCCGGCCTTTCGAATAAGGAGATCGGCGTTCGATTGGAGATCAGCGAGCGCACCGTGAAATATCATGTGAGCGAAATTCTGGCACGTCTAGGTGCTTCGAACCGCGCACATGCGGTTTCCGTTGCGCGGGAGCTTGGCTTAGTCTGACCTGTACGAAGGTACAGGGCGAAGAAGGTCTCTTCGTACGAATCGCTGGTCGAATCATGCTCGATATGCTTGCAGCATGAGTGAATGGTTTGAACGCGGGCACGTGGCAATTGTCACCGGCGGATCCCGCGGACTTGGAAAAGCAGTAACGCGCGAGTTGCTCGAACGAGGCCTGCGCGTCATCATCGACGGTCGCTCGGAGACCGCGCTGAATCGCGCCCTCGAAGAGCTGCGCCCAATCGGAGAAGTCATCGCCATCGCTGGGGACGTCGCCGATAAGGAGCACGTTCACGCCTTGGTATCGGCAGCCAAAAGGCTGGGACGCCTCGATCTGGTTGTGAACAACGCCTCGACGCTCGGCGAGCGGCCGCTTCCGCGGATTGAGGAACTTTCCAAAGAAACGTTCGATCGGCTCTTCGACGTGAACGTGTTTGCCCCGATCCACTTGATGCAGCACGCGCTGCGATTGATGCGGCGTAGCTCGGAGATTGCAACGATCGTCAACATCACGTCAGACGCAGCCGTCGAGGCATATGCGACGTGGGGCGGTTACGGCGCGTCGAAGGCCGCGCTCGAGCATTTCTCCCGTGTGTTAGCTGCAGAACTCCCCGGCCAACCGGTGCGAATTCTGGTTGCGGATCCGGGTGACATGGATACCGACATGCATCGAGATGCGGTCCCCGATGCGGACCCCTCCGACCTCGGCGACCCGGGAGAAGCAGCTGGGGCGCTGCTTGCGGCGATTGCGTCGATGCGTGAACCCTACGAGCGCGTCCGCCTAACGGGAGTGCTTGCGCGATGATGCCCATGGCCATCGAAGCCCGCGGCATGCGCGAAGCCGTGCTCCCGCCGGAACGGCGAGGCATCGAACGTGACACCGTTCGCATGCTGGTCACCAATCGCACGACACGAGCGCACGAACACGCGAGGTTCCTCGACTTACCGAAGTTTCTGCTTCCCGGCGATCTGTTGGTTGTGAATGATTCGGCAACCGTCCCGGCTGCGCTCAACGCGACGACGTTAGGTGGGGACAGTCTCAAGCTGCACGTGGCGACGATGATCGATAGCCGGATCTGGATGGCCGAACCGCGCGCGACGGTGCACGCGGGAGAAGAACTTCGCCTTCCTGACGGCGGCTCGGCGGTGATGATCGCCCCGGTCGATCCCGAGCACGCGCGGGTGTGGTACGCGTGGTTTTCACTGCCGCTCCCGATGCGCGCGTATCTGGCCAAATTCGGCGAGCCGATTCGCTATGGGTATGTGAGCGAACGCCTTCCACTCGCTGACTATCAGACACTCTTCGCGCGTCATCCCGGGTCGGCGGAAATGCCGTCGGCAGCGCGGCCGTTCACACTGCGCGTCCTACGCGGCGTTCGGCGCTCGGGTGCAACTGTTGCGAAGGTAACGCTGCATTGCAGCGTATCGAGCTTCGAGCGTCCGGAGCGCCCGCTGTCCGAGCGGTTCTACGTTTCGCCCGAAACAGCCGAAGCGGTGAACGCGGCCAAAAGCGACGGCCGGCGCGTCATCGCCGTTGGAACAACCGTTGTACGAGCGCTCGAGAGCGCCATGCGTGACGGCACTGTCGTGGCTTGCTCCGGCTGGACTGACCTCGTCGTCGAGCCGCAGACGCAGCTGCGCGCGATCGATGCATTGATCACCGGCTTCCACGACCGCGCTGCGACGCATATCGCAATGCTGCGCGCCATCCTCGACGATGAACTGCTCGAAGATGCATACGGCGAAGCCGCGCAGAACGAGTACTTCTACCACGAGTTCGGGGACATTCACCTCATTCTGTAGCGCCTTTTAGCAAAGCGGCCTAGTCAACCGGAGTGTCGAGCGGGATTGTCGAAGCGTCATGACAATGTCCGCGGTTTCTCTTGACGATGCGCTGAAACACCATTTTGGCTTTGAGGCGTTCCGGCCGTTGCAGCGCGAAATCATCGAGGCTCTGCGTGCCGGCGACGACGTGCTCGCGCTGCTGCCGACAGGCGGCGGCAAGTCGCTCTGTTACCAACTGCCCGCGGTGGTTGGCGATGGCCTGACCCTGGTGATTTCGCCGCTGATTGCACTAATGAAAGACCAGGTCGACGGTCTGCGCGCAAACGGCATCGCGGCGACGTTTCTCAATAGTTCGCTTGACGGCGAAGAAGCGCGCGAACGGCTGAGCGGGCTCGAGCGCGGCGACTACCGGCTGCTGTATGTGGCGCCCGAACGCGCCGTGCTGCCTGGCTTTCTCGCCGCGCTGGACCGGTGGAGGCCGGCGCTGATCGCGGTCGACGAGGCGCATTGCGTAAGCGAGTGGGGGCACGATTTTCGTCCTGAGTACCGGCAGATTGCGGCGCTCGTGCAGCGCTACCCGCACGTGCCCACGATCGCGCTCACCGCGACAGCCACCGAGCGTGTGCGCAAGGATATCGCCACGTTTCTTGCGATGCGCAAACCGCGCCGGTTCATCGGAAGCTTCAATCGGCCCAATCTGTGCTACAACGTTTTCGATAAACATGACGGCATCAAGCAGCTCCTCAAATGGTGTGGAGCGCGCAGGAGCGAGAGCGGCATCGTCTACACGGCCACACGCCGCGCGGCTGAAGATCTGGCGCAGCGCCTGACGGCCGCCGGCGTCTCGGCGCTGCCGTACCATGCCGGCTTAACGCCTACGCAGCGCGAGCGCAATCAGGAACTGTTCATTCGTGACGAAGTGCAAGCGATTTGCGCAACCATCGCGTTCGGGATGGGAATCGACAAGCCGAACGTGCGGTACATCGTGCACTACGATTTGCCCAGGAATCTCGAGGCCTACTACCAGGAGACCGGTCGCGCCGGTCGCGACGGATTGCGGAGTGAATGCGCGCTGTTCTTTACCGGTGGTGACGCGGCGAAGCAGCGCCACTTTATTCGACAGATCGTTGACGAACGGGAGCGCGCGCAAGCCGAACGGCTGTTGCGCACGATGCTGGACTTCGCGGCGACGACGGGCTGCCGGCGGCGCTTTCTTCTCGAATATTTCGGCGAGGCGCTTGCCGAAGGGAACTGCGCGGCATGCGACAATTGCATCACACCGCCGCAAGCCTTGGACGCTACCATCGCTGCGCAAAAGCTGCTCTCGTGCGTCTTTCGGATCCGAGCCCAAAGCGGCTTCTCAACCGGAATGCATCACGTTGCAGACGTGCTCGTGGGGAAGCGCACCGAAAAAGTGCTGGCGTGGGGACACGAGCGCCTCTCGACGTTCGGCGCCGGACGTGAGTACGACCGCGGCGATTGGTTGACGATCGCATCGGAATTGCTGCGTGTGCGCTGGCTGGAGCGGGAGGTGGAGCGCAAGACGCTCGTGCTTACCGACGACGGTATTGCGGCTTTACGCGAGCAGCGCGCGTTCGCATTTGCAAGGCGTCCGAAAGCCAAGCCTGTCAAGGCGAAGGGCGGTGGTGGCGGGGATCGGTCAGTCGCAAACGACCGTTTGTTCGAATTACTCCGCGCCCTGCGCAAGCGGATCGCGGACGAGGCCGGAGTGCCGCCGTACGTCGTCTTTTCGGATGCAACGTTGCGGGAAATCGTGGCTGCGAAGCCGATGACGCTCGCAGCGTTTCGGCAGATTAGCGGCGTTGGCGATAGCAAGCTCGAACGCTACGGTCAGGCGTTCGTCAACGCGATGACCGAAACGATCCAAGGGGAGAACTAACGCGATGAATCCGACGCGTGCAGCCGTGCTCGCGCTCACACTGGCCTGCATGAGTGCCACGCCGGCACCGCAGGCCATTCCGAATCCGGTGCAGCTCGCGACCGAATCCAAGAGCACCGGCACCGCGACGTGCCGGGGAAGCGATGGTTCGCTCGGAACGTGGGTCCGCACAAGCGCTATTACGTACACGACCGAGCCGTCGGTATTTGACGAGGAGCCCGACGCAAAAACGCCGCCGGAAGCGATGCTCTACTGCCACGATCGAGACGGCCGGCAAGGCCGGATCGAAGCAACCCCGGCGAGCCTCGTGTATCCGAGCAAGACGCTCTTACAGCCGGTCTATCAGGTGACGATTACGCGTCCTTCGAGCGATCAGCAGCCGCCATTCCAAGTTGCCCTCGGCCCGGACGGGATGATTGCGCATGCCTCATTCGGACAGGCGATCATCTTCAGCAAGCACTCGATGCTGATCGTCCCGGCGAGCTGGAAGATCCAAAGTAAGCCGTTCGCGATACTTCCCAAGCGTCCAGGCACGTTCACGTCTACCCTTGACGAAGGCGGGTGCGAAGTGAATCGGATGGATGACGAGGACGCCGATCCGCGGTACATCGGGGAAGCCGCGCAGGACTGCTCAGTAAAAGTCGATCTCTCCAACTTGCAGTAACGCGATGATCTACATGGCCGTGTTGCGGAGCCGCTAATTCGGCGAGTGCCAGCGCACCTGAAGTCGAATGGTACGCGGTGGTGCGGGGATGAGGTCCGAAGGCAGTTGCGTTAGACCGCCGCCGGTTTGTTCCGCTACGGTCGAAACGCCCAGATTCGGCGCGGGCAGATTATAGAAATTATTCGTATTCAGAAGATTTTGCACGGAGACCTGAAGCTCGAATTCTTGGGTCAGCGGTTTGCGGAACGTGAAGTCGAACTGCGCGAATGGCGGCTGGAAATAAGTGTTGTTTTTCCCTTCGAAATCCATGCCGAGCGCGGTGTAGGCGCCGTCGCGGAACGAATACGTGAGTTGGCCGTAGCCCTTCATGTAAGGTATGCAGGTCGGCGTCCCCGGCGTCGCTTCGCCGAAACCACACACTTGCTGATCGTTTGCCGGTAAGCCGGGGCCTAGCGCGTAATATCCAACTGGAATTCCGTTGACGATACTGCTCTCAAAGTTGAACGCGGCGTTGTAACCGAGGCCGAATCGCGGCTGGTACACGTAGTGGAGGATTGCCGTTTTCGTCCGCAAGACCGCCGCATTGAACGGAGTGATGAGGGCGTAGCCGATCGGTTGTCCCGAAACCGGAATGGCATTTGGTATGGCAACCGATTCAAAAACGTTGCGTATGTTATAGTTCTGGAGATCGAGGCTGAGGATGCCGCCCTCCCGGAAGCGGACGTCGGCTCCGATGCTGAACTCGCTCGCCGTCTCGGGATTGAGGAACGGATTCTTTTGCGTTACGAATCCATAGGGGAAGGTGAGCGATTCCGGCGTCACTTCGGGTTCCCCGCTGACCTGCGCGGAGAACGGGAACGTTTCCGACGTGCCCCATGCGGCGCGATATGAAAGATTTCCCTTCGGCTGATAGACCAGGCCGATGTGCGGATCGAAGCGCGATAGCGAACGCGTGAGCGGAACGAGCGGTGCCGGTGCGGGTGCTCCGGGCTCCGGCTGCGAGCCGGCGAGGTGCCAGTTCGTCTCGTAAACGCCGAATTTGGCGAGGAGGCTTCGCGTGAAATTCCAATCGCCCGTCAGAGAGATGGTGTTGTAGCGCTCGGTCGTATTCGGCGTCGCGATGTCGCTGGGTGTATCGTAATAGGCGAACGTGTTGTCACCGTGAAAATCCCACGTAAGCGTGACCAAATTATCGCCAATCGGATGCAAAAAGCTCAGCGTGTTGCCATAGAGCTTGTCCTGTTCGAACTCGCTAAAGACGGTCTGGTTACATTCTTCTTGGCCATTGACCACGGGCCCAGTGCCGTTGGGGTTGATGGTGAAGCCGTCGTAGTCCGAGCCGTTGTTACAATAATTTTCGAATGCATTTGGACTGGAACCACCCGACGGTATGGTGCCGGGGGCGCTCCAAAAATACGGAAAGTATTGCTCGTCTTGGCCATCGATGATGCGCTCGATGTTGCCGGCATAAGGGCGATCGAGAACGGTCGTATTGCCAAGGGACGTGCGCAATTGCGCCGTGAAGATCGGTTGGTTACTAAAGACGTCCGAGCCCGGATACCAGGTGTAGGCGTCGATCGATTTGCCGATCAAGTTTGCGTTGGCTGGATTAGTGCACAGGTTGGTCGCCGGTTGTACGACGCCGTTCAGCGTCCAGGAACCCGTGGAAAAGCAAGGTAGAATCGTGGTGACTCCGATGTAGTTGCCGTACGAGGTCCCTTGCGGCAAGTATCCACCTTGTGCGCCGATGAAACCGACGTCGAACGAGGTCTGCGGCGTAAAATTGTAGCGGACCTTCAGAATTTCGCCCTTGGTGAAGAGCGAGCCGCTGGAATCACCGCAGAATTGGATGATCGCGGCTGATTGCGGCGTGTTGTCATTGGCGGGGTTCTCCGGGTAGACGACGCAGTGGTTTCCTTGGAAATACGGGCCGTTGTTGCTGCCGTACCCGACGCCGAAGACGTACTGAAACTTTCCGACCGAGTCGGTCAGGAGCAAGTTCGAGTACTGCGACTGGTAGTTATCGACGCCTGTCACGAGGTTAAACGTCGGTTTGGTCGTGAAGGTGGGGGTCAAAATGTTGGCCGTGCCGCCCACGGCGGTGTTGGCAAACGGCGTCGTGTTGCCGGGGCCCGTCTGTGTTTCGACTCCTCCAACGAGAAACGACGAGAAATACTCGCTGAGCCAGACGCCGAATTGCCCCATCGAGAGCGGATGTCCGTCGATCAATACCTGCGTTTCATAGGGCTGCACCCCGCCGAGTACGATCGTGGTATCAGGTTGGCTGCCCATTTTTTGGACGACGGTATCGGGAAGGTGTTGAAGCACGTCATTGATCTGTGGGCTGGCGTAATCGGTGATCGCCTGGGCGGGAAGATAGTTAATCGCCGCGGTGCCCGTATTGATCGAGCTGCCCCGTGATGTTGAGACCGTTGCGATCGTTCGCAGCGACGTAAGGTTTGCCTCGGTCATCGTCACGTTGAGCGGCAACGACTCACCGCTAAAAACCGCAAGATCGGTCAGCGTTGCGGGAACATAGCCGCCTTTGGTTACCGTGACGCGGTAGATGCCCGGCGCGAGAGTGAGCGTAAAGTTTCCCTTTGCGTCGGTCGTTGTGCTTACTCGGGTCGGGCCCTCCGCTGTAACGGTTGCGCCCGGCACCGGATTGCCGGCAGCCGTCTTAGCGGCACCGGAGATTGTACCGGTTGAAGCCGCAGTGGTTTGCGCGTAAACCGCGGTTGGAACCAGACCGAGCAGCAGCGCAATGACGAGAAGACGGCGGATGAACATCGGTTGCTCCCCTCCAGGCCGGATTAACCCTAGATAATATTGGCTCAAGACCGATTAACCTGCACGAGTCGGCCTGTGGATAATTTCAGTGCATGCGCATCCGTGCGGGTCCGCGATCCATCATTTCTATGTGGAGGACGACGAACGATGGAGGCTTGCGCGTTAGCGTGCCTCTTTCTTCAGTTTTTCACCGGATCTTCGCCGGAGGATGCTTATCCGTGTCGGCGGCGGCGCTGTTCTGAATATTCCGCGCTTTTTCGCCAGACATTCGCCGAATTTCCCTTTGGGCGCTCTATTCTGTCGGTGGATCCTCAACAATTACGCGAGGAGAAGATTCATGTCGTTCAAGACAGGCGGATACGTTTCCGCGATCGTGATGAGCGCGGTGATGGCCTGCGGAATCGCGTCTGCTACGACCCCGATTTCAATCGTTGCTTCGAACTGGAAATTCACACCGGACGAAATAACGCTCAAAGCCGGTCAGCCACAGGTGTTGCATCTAACGTCGGCCGAGGGCGTGCACGGACTTCAATCGGACGAGCTTGGAATCAAGCAGACGATGATTGCTCCGGGAAGCGCGGTCGACGTCACCGTGACGCCACGGAAGGCGGGAATCTACGTCTTGCACTGCTCGATCATGTGCGGCGCCGGCCATCCCAACATGACCCTTACGGTTAGAGTGGACCAGTGAAAAAATACTATGCGGGCGCAGCAATAATGGTCCTCGCTGCCGCCGCGTTTACTCGGCACGCGGTAGCGATGCCGAATTTTGCTCAGGCATATGCCTCCCAATGCTCGCTTTGCCACACGCAAGTTCCTGCGCTCAATGCGTACGGTCGCTACATCCAGCGCGTCGGATACTCGGCGCTCGACCCGCATGTGATCAAGCGCGAGTATCCCGTCTGGATCGATTACTCCACGACATACACCGAGCAGACTCCGAACGCCGCCCAATGGGTAGCTGGCAACCTTGCGCTGCATGCCGACGGAATGATCTCGAACAACTGGACCTACCACATCCAGCAATGGCTCGTATCCGGCAATGAGCCTGGCGGCCTGGATACGGCGTGGGTAGCCTACAATAACCTGCTTGGACGGTCCGGGCATCTGTTCGTTGGGAAGCTTGAAGTGCCGGCCCCATCTCCGTTCAGCCAATGGTTCGACGTGACCGGACTTTCATTAAACGCTGCCGCTGAGATGACCGTCGGCGAGCATACATACGAACTCGATGCGAATCGATGGGGTACGAAGTTTGTCTACGACCGCGGCTCGTTGGATTCCGAGATATCGTATACAACGTCCGGTGCCGATCTGAACGGCTTCAACGACTACAGCGATGACACCGACAAGACGTTGCAATATAAGCTCGCCTTCGCAAACCAATACAATCCGCTCGAGGCCGGTTATTATGGGGCGCGCGGCTCCTGGCCGTTGACCGAAGGCGGCTTCGACCAATACTATGCCAATGCGTTCTACGTCCAGCGCGACCCGGTCAAAGGCATTCCCGGGATCTTTGCGACCTACCAGATGGCCTACGACGCCGACCCCGGAGCCGGTGCTGCGCCCGCAGCCAGCAACGGCGCATCGATCGAGCTCTACGACTATATTGGACCGCGCGCGATGCTTTCGATCGGCAAGCAATATACGAACGATGGCATGGGAGACTTGCAGCGCATCGGCAACATCGATCTCTCCTATCATCTGATGCGCTTCGTGCACCTCTATGCGGAAGAAGCCTTCAGCGAACAACAGAAGCCGACATGGAACGGACTGGTGTGGCTGGCGCTTCCAGTCGGACCGCTCTAACTCATGAATCAACGGTCCGCGTGGAAGGCGCTGTTTATCGCAACCCTCGCCTTTACCGTATGTTTCTACGGCTGGACGCTTTACGGACCGCTTGCACCAAGCCTGCAAAAGTCGCTGGGTCTGGATGGACTAGAGGTCTCATGGCTGGTCGCGATCCCGGTGATCTTAGGATCGCTCATGCGGATCCCGCTCGGCTATCTAAGTCAACGTTATGGCGGCCGACGTATTTTTATTGGACTCATGACCTTTCTGCTGGTTCCATTGTTCGCGCTTGCTGTATGGCATGCGTCGTACGTGACGTTGCTTGCGTTTGGGTTCCTTCTCGGGTTTGCGGGGGCTTCGTTTGCGGTGGGAGTGCCCTTTGTGAGCAACTGGTTCCCACCCGAGCGTCGCGGTTACGCTCTAGGCGTGTACGGAGCTGGAACGGGAGGGACGGTGCTTGCTGGAATGACGGTGCCCGCGCTTGCGGACGCATACGGCGTCTGGGCGCCAATTGCAATGGCTGCCGCACTTATAGCGGTGACGCTCGTAATCTTTGCGTTTTTTGGAGTCGACGCGCCGGCGCCCGCCTCGCCTACGAGCATCGCGTCAACGTTCGATGTGTTCCGGACGAGCTTCCGCGCGTGGGTGCTAACCTTGGGATATTTCGTAACGTTCGGCGGTTTCGTTGCAATGTTTCTCTATCTGCCTCAAATTTTGGTCGGCGTTCATCTACTTACGAAAACTGACGCGGGGTTTCGGGCTGCGGGATTCGCGCTCGTGGCGGTTATTGCGCGGCCGATCGGCGGATTTCTCGCGGACCGCCTCGGTGCCGAGCGCGTTCTGGTCTACTGCCTCGTGTTGATTACGGTAATTGCAGGCGTACTTAGTTTCACGTACACGTGGATAATACCGTTTACGCTTTGCTGCCTCACGTTGGGGGCAGCGCTTGGAGCTGGCAGTGGCGCAATCTTTAAGATCGTTGGAACTGAGTTCCCTGGAAGCGTAGGAGCGGTCACCGGAGTCGTGGGTGCCGCGGGCGGGCTCGGCGGTTTCTTTCCTCCGCTTGTGATGGGTTTCGTGAAGACGCTGACTGGGAGTTACTCCGTCGGCTTTGCCTTACTCGGGTTGGTCTCCATGATGTGTTTGTTTCTTCTGGTTCCTCGTAAGCCTCATTCAGTTCATGGCGTCCTTTCGAAAATCGGCGACGACTAGGCACGCGCCGATTACGATTCAAATGATCAAAGGCGCCGTTCGAACCTTCCCGTCTTGTTTTCGAGCTTAATTCGAAATACGACCGCCGGCACGATGCCGGTCTTGGGATGCACAGACGCTCCAGCTGGAACTGCGACGTACGGGTCGAGTCGATTAACCAGCAGGTCGATTGCGCGAGACGCTGCATCGCCTTGAAGTTCTTCGAAAGTGCCTGACCCGATGACGCTCTTCCAATTGGCGAGATCGTCCATATGGTCTACTTCGAAACAGACATGCGGATTTTGCCGCATCATGTGGAGCTTCATACCCTCGGCACTGTGTACGTAAATAGAATCACCGTCGTATGCGTACGTTATCGGCACCACGAGCGTACGCCCGTATGCGTGACAACCAATACGGCCGATGATATTCTCCCTCAAGAAGTCCTCGACTTCGCGAGGCGTAAGCTCTCCCAGCACAACAGATCCTACTTTCGTCGCCGTCGTTGTCAAGGGAAGCGACAACGCATCCCGATCGTAAAAGTTGCGTGTTACGAACTGAGGAATGCCACGTAGGGCCGGCCATCGCCGTTTAGGGCGATTTCTTCAGTTCTTCTTCGAACGTTCGTTGGAAGAAAGCTCCGTGGGGCTACCATACGGCTGAACAGCCATACTGCGAGGAGATTCCGATGCTGGCTAGGACGACTGAGCGCATCATCCGGCGTAATGCGTTCGCCCACTGTGCATTTTCCGCGGCAATCGAGTATGCGCACGGCTTTCTTCGCCGTGCGGCCGAGCGTGGGTGGTTGCGCGAGCTCGTGGTCGAGAGTACGATATCCTCGCTCGTTGTCGAGGACTTCACCGATGACGTTCGCCGTCACGACGCGTTGGAGCTGCGCTGGCAGCCGAAAGCGAATTACCTTCCGTCGGCGCAGGCATTGCTCACCGTGCGCCCCCACGCACCGCAAGGTACGGAGCTTCAATTTAGTCTTGCCTACGCTCCGCCGTTTGGGGCGCTCGGCCGTCAGTTCGACGCGTGTATTGGCCGGCACATCGCCTGGGTAACGAGCGGACTCTTGTTGCGCCGCGTACGAATCGAGATCGAACGCCGCGCGCACGTTTAGCTATATCGTTTGAATTCGGAAAGGAGCCCAATATGGCGTTGCCCACCACTCGTAACACGATCACCGGCGACATCGACACGTTCTTCGATCGGCTCATCGGTGATTGGGGATTCCCACGGGTCGAGCTTCCGTCGCTCGGCGTTCCGGCGCTCGACCTCTACGAGCAAGACGGGAAGTATGTTACGGAGATGTCAGTACCAGGATATAGAACGAATGACATCAAGGTCGAGGTCAACGGAAACGTTCTTACCGTTACCGGTAAGCACGACGAGACCACGACGAAGAATGATGCCAAGTATCACCGGCGTGAGATTCGCCGCGGATCGTTCATGCGTTCGGTCGCGCTGCCGCTGGAGATCGATCAGAACAGCGTAACGGCCAATGTTGAACGCGGCATCCTCAAGGTTACTGCGTCGCCGCTAAAGCCCATGACGAGTAAGACGATTCCCGTTAAGGGCGAATAGCGCGAACCCGCTGCGGGGCGGCGGTGAGAGGTCTCACGGCCGCTCCGCAGATGGGACGAGAAGGTACAGAAGCGCCAGCCATACGTGCCTATTCGAACCGCAGCGCCTCAATCGGATCGAGATGAGCCGCCTTGGATGCGGGATAATAGCCGAAAAATACGCCGGTTAGCGCGGCGAAGCTGAAGGCAAGCAGCATTCCGGTAGCGGGCGCCGCCATCGGCCAGTGACCAAAGAGCGCTACGGCGGCCGAACCGACGATGCCCAGGAGAACGCCGATGAGGCCGCCGACGCCGGAGAGGACCACGGCTTCGATCAGGAATTGCAAGAGTATCGAGGAGCTGCGCGCACCGACGGCAATGCGCAGGCCGATTTCCCGCGTGCGCTCGGTCACGGAAACGAGCATGATATTCATGATCCCGATACCGCCGACCAGTAGCGAGACGACGGCCACTCCGGCGAGGAGAAACTCCATCGTCGTTGCGCTTGCCGCCGCCGCGTTCGCGATGTCTTGAAGGTTGCGCACGTCAAAGTCATCCTGCATTCCACCGATGATGCGGTGCCGTTGGCGCAGCAAGCCGACAATCTCGTTTTGAACGATCGGGATTGACGGCTGATCCGAAGCCGAGACCATGATCACGCTCACAAATGTCGTTCCGGTCAAGCGTTGCATCGAGGCCGTGTAAGGGATGAGGATCGTATCGTCTTGATCCTGCCCGGTTGCGCTCTGGCCACGCCTGGCGAGCGTTCCGATTACGGTGAACGGTACGTTGCGTACCAGGACGACCTTCCCGAGCGGCGACTCGCCGTCGGGAAAGAGATTCTGGATTACCGTTTGGCCGAGGACGCACGCTTTCGCTGAGGCTGCGTCATCCGCATCGGTGAAGAAGGACCCGGACGCCATGTGCCATTCCCGAATGTATGTAAACGTCGGTGCGACACCGACTACACCGGTGTACCAATTGTTGTTCCCGGCCACGACTTGCGTATGCATCCCTACCAGGGGAGAGACGGCGGCAACGGCCGGAAGTTTGGCGATAGCCAAACCGTCGTCGGGAGTGAGCGTTGAAGCGGCGCCCGTGCCCGTTCGCACGCCGTTCAAATTGACGCTACCTGGAATGACGATGACGAGATTGCTTCCGAGCCCGGTGATCTGCGCCGAGACGGCGGCGCGCGCCCCGACCCCGATGGAGATGGTGATGACCACCGCTGCAACGCCGATGATCATCCCGAGCATCGTCAAGAGGGAGCGCGCGCGGTTGCGAACGATCGCCTCCCACGCGATGCGCAGCAGCGTCCGCAGATTCATCCGAGTACCGCCGCGCTCCTGAACGCCTCTTCGACCGGGCTGTCGCCGACGATCTTGCCGTCGCGAAATGTCACGATGCGTTTAGCCTTGCGGCCGACGTCCGGTTCGTGCGTTACGAGCAGAATGGTCATTCCGTGCTCGTGGTTGAGCCTGGTGAAGAGGTCCATAACCTCTTCGGATGATTTGGTGTCGAGCGCACCGGTGGGCTCGTCGGCAAGAATGAGGCTCGGATCGTTGACGAGTGCCCGCGCGATTGCAACACGCTGTTGTTGTCCGCCCGACATTTGGTTGGACACGTGCTCTGCCATCTGAGGAATGCCGACGATCTCGAGCGCCTGCAAGGCGCGAGCGTGCCGCTCTTGCTCTTCGATACCGGCGTAGACCATCGGCAACTCGACGTTCTCGAGCGACGTCGTACGCGGGAGCAGATTGTAGGATTGAAAGACAAAGCCCAATCGCCGGGATCGCAGGTCCGCCAATTCGTCAGCACCGAGCGTGCTGACGTTCAGTCCCTCGAAGAAATATTGCCCGCAGTCCGGTCGAGTGAGCAGGCCGATAACGTGCATAAGCGTGGACTTGCCGGATCCCGACGCCCCCATGATTGCAACGAATTCACCCTGGCCGAGCGTGAAATTCACTCCATCGAGTGCAACGACGCCCTCCGCCCCCATGGAATACGTCTTACGGACGTCCACGAGCCGAACGACCGGCGCCTCCTGAGCCATTAATGCGTTCCGCCCGCGTTCGGTCGGCCGAGCGATGGTTGCGAAGAACGCGTGAGCGCGGAGGTTGCGGCACCTTGTTGCTCTGCCATCATGCTGCGCGAGTCCGAGACGACAACGGGTTCACCGGCCGCAAGCGCTGCCGGAGCGATGGGAGCCACGGCTGCTTCGGTGTCACTTACGAGCAGGACGCGTACGGGAATCCGGACCAGACTTCCGTTTCGTTGCACGAACAATCGTCCGTTACGTCCGGCAATGATCGTGCGCGTCAGCGATGCTTCCGTGGCGCCCCATGGTGAAGTCGGAGTGCCCGAAGTGGCGTTTCTGCGTTGCTGTGACTGCGGGGGCGAGTACTGCAATGCGGCGATCGGAACGACGAGCGCGTTCGAGACCTTCGCGACGTGAATCGATGCGTTCGCCGTCATTCCGGGGTAGAGTGCGCCGTCAGTGTTATCGACGTAGACGACGGTGTCGTAGGTGACGACGTTGTTAACGGTCGTGGGGTTTTGGCGGACCTGATAGACGAAGCCGTGAAACGTGCGATTCGGGTATGCAAGCACCGTAAAATCAGAGATGTCGCCGCCGCGCACGCCGCCGATGTCGGGTTCGCCTACCGCGACGTCGACCTCCATTTTTGTCAGATCCTGTCCGAGCGTGAAAAGCGTCGGTGTCTGGAAGCTCGCGGCAACGGTTTGGCCGATCGTAATGTTGCGCGCGATAACCGTGCCTTTGACCTGCGAACGGATAACCGTGTTGTCCAAATTGTACTGCGCCGTTGCTACGTTGGCGCGCTGTACGTCGACGGCGTGGCGGCTGGCGAGCTCGCTCTCGTGTGCGGCTTGTGCGCTAGCCGTCGCTGAGGCGAGCTGCGCCTGCGCAGCGGGAACGGCGATCAGCGCCGCTTCGTATGCCGACTTCGCGGAAGCCAGGTTGGAAGCGTCGGTGTCATACTGCGTAGGTGCGATGTAGCCGGGACCGAGTAAAGCCTCATCGCGGGACAGCGTCACCTCGGCAAGTTTGAGTGCAGCTCTCGCTTTGGAAACTTGCGATTTGGCCGTCGCTAGCGCAGCACGCGCGGCATTGACGTTTTGATCCGCCGCGGCTGCGCCCGCGACGCCGGCGGCCCAAGTACTCTCCGCTTGACTTTGGGAAGCCTGGGTACCCTCGAGTGCGGCGCGGAAACTCGTCGGGTCCAAGCGAGTCAATACTTGCCCCTTGTTCACGACCGAGTTGAAGTCTGCGTCTTGCTCCGTTACGGTTCCGGAGACTTGCGTTCCAATAAGGATGGTGTTTTGCGGGTTGACCGTTCCGGTCGCAGTGACCGTTTGAACCAGGTTTTCACGCACGACAGCCGCGGTAATGTATGTTACGTTGTTTGCCGTTCGGAGGCGAACAACGACGAGCGCTAGCGCCAGGACCGCTACGAGCGCTGCCGCGGAAAAGATCAGCCGGGGAAAACGCCGGCGGGGGCGCGCCTGCGGTGCGGTGGCGCCTTTTCCATTGGATGGGGCAACAAGAGTACCAATGTTCACTACACTAACGTAACCGCTCGGACCGCCGGTTTTCGGGAAGCGCCGAAGAAGAGCTTAAGAACCTTCGTCCGAGGCGAAAAGATGTGCATCCGTGGTCAACCGCATGTCGTCGGCGGATTCGAGCGAGAAGCTGTCGCCGTGCGCCCTCGCAGCAACCGCCGCCACGAGGGCGGCGGCTGAAGGAGTGAACATCACGCGTTCGGCCATGACGTTCTAGAAGAAACCTATTGCCTTATCGCTGTAGCTGACCAGAAGATTCTTCGTTTGCTGATATGCCTCGAGATCGGCCTTGTAGGTCTCGCGCCCGAAACCGGACTGCTTATATCCGCCGAAAGCTGCTCCGGCCGGATAGAGATGGTAGCAGTTCGTCCAAACACGGCCGGCTTGAATCTCGCGTCCAACGCGGTAGGCCGTCGTGCCGTTGCGGCTCCAGACGCCGGCGCCCAGGCCGTAAAGCGTGTCGTTGCCGATTTCGATCGCCTGCTCCGCATTCTTGAACGTCGTGACGGAAAGAACCGGCCCGAAGATCTCTTCTTGGAAGATCCGCATCTTGTTGTTCCCGACGAAAACGGTTGGTTTGACATAATAACCGTTTTGGATGTCCTCTGGAACCTCTGCGGGGCCACCTCCGGTGACGCACTTTGCGCCCTCTTTTTTGCCGATGTCGATGTAACGCAGGATCTTATCGAGCTGATCCTTCGAATTCTGGGCGCCCATCATTGTGGCGGGATCAAGAGGATTGCCAACCTTGATCTTCTCGACACGCTTGATTGCGCGCTCCATGAATTTATCGAAAATCGATTCCTGAACGAGCGCACGCGACGGACACGTGCAAACCTCGCCCTTGTTGAAGGCAAATAACGTGAATCCCTCGAGCGTTTTGTCGAAGTACGCATCGTCGGAATCCATCACATCGGCGAAGAAGATGTTGGGTGATTTGCCGCCCAACTCGAGCGTCATCGGAATGATGTTTTCGGACGCATACTGCATGATGAGCCGGCCGGTCGTAGTCTCGCCGGTGAAGGCGACCTTCGCGATTCGGCGGTTGGCCGCCAGCGTTCGGCCGATCTCGGAGCCTTTTCCGTTGACGACGTTCACCACGCCCGGCGGTAGAACGTCGGCGATCAAGCTCATCAGCACCATAACGCTGAACGGCGTCTCGGAAGCCGGCTTGAGCACGACGCAGTTTCCTGCAGAAAGCGCCGGGCAGAGCTTCCACGCGGCCATCAAGAGCGGGAAGTTCCAGGGGATAATTTGTCCGACGACACCCAGAGGCTCACGGAAGTGGTACGCCACCGTATTGTCATCGAGCTGCGTGAGGGCGCCTTCTTCGGCGCGCAGGCACGCCGCAAAGTAACGGAAGTGATCGGCTGCGAGCGGAACGTCCGCAGCCAGCGTCTCACGAATCGGCTTACCGTTATCCATGGTCTCAACTCGAGCGAGAACCTGGAGGTTGGCGTCGATCCGGTCGGCAACTTCGTTCAACATTCGAGCGCGTTCGGCTGGTGAAACCTTTCCCCAAGAACGCTTGGCGGCGTGTGCGGCATCGAGGGCAAGTTCGATGTCCTCCGGACTCGAGCGCGCAATTTCGCACAGAACTTGGTCGTTGATCGGGCTCCTGTCGTTATAGTAGCGCCCGTTAACCGGTGCGACCCATTTGCCGCCAATGAAATTGTCATATCGCGTTCGCACACCGTTCGCTCTAACGAAGTCTACCGCGTCGTCGAACAACGGCTTGACAGCGATCAAATTGCTAGTCAAAACACATCCTCCTATTCGGATGCTTCGAGCATAGACGTTCGCTTTGAAGAGTTGGGGAAGTTCATTCACCGGTAATTCACATCGCCTCGGTATGGTGCGCTATGTGTCGCAGAAAGGACTCGGGTCGTCATGACTAATGTACGGTTGGAACGCAAGACGAATATTCCGTTCGGTCTGGCATTTGAGACCCTGGGAACGATTCTAAGCGGGATTGCCGATCAGACGCCCCTTTGGAAGGGATTTGCGCTCCACGTCGATCTGGGCGATGCAGGTTTGCCGAGCGTAGGCTACGTGGCCATCCCGATCGCACTAGAAATCGGACCGATCGTTCCGGGAATCGACCAATATACCGTTACGATTCGGGCGGCTCGCAATTCGCAAACCTTTCCGGTATTCGAAGGCGCCATGGGCGCCGACATGGTGGGCAGGTCTGCTTCGATGCTCTGGCTGGCCGGCAGCTACGCCGTGCCGCTTGGATCGCTCGGTTCGATCTTGAATGCGAGCCTCGCGCGCGGAGTCGCTCAGAGGGCGTTACACAATTTCCTTTCCGACGTCGCAGATGCTTGCATCGCGAACACTGTGAAACGTGAGACGGAGAATGTCCGGCGAAGAAGCCTTCGCTAATCCTTCACAAAGCCGACGTAGGCTACAGAGCAGCAGTCGCAACTGAAGGAGTCATAGAGTGATCCAGACACAGCCAACCAAGCCGTCGCAGAGCGTTGCGACGATGAAAGCTTTTTGTATGCTCGGGCTCGAGCGCACCGGATTCTTGGACAAGCCGATTCCCAGCCCCGGACCGAATGACGCGGTCATTAAGACCACGCACGCGCTCATCTGCACGTCCGACTCGCACACCGTGCGCGGTGCGATCGGCCCGCGCGAAGGCTTGACGCTCGGTCACGAAGCTGTTGGCATCGTGCACGCTATCGGATCGGAAGTAAAGCGTTTTAAGCCCGGCGATCGCGTGGTTGTGGGCGCAATTACCCCTGATTGGGGGTCGAAGGAAGCACAGAACGGGTATCCATCGCAGTCGGGCGGTGCGCTCTGCGGTTGGAAGTTTGCCAACGTAAAGGACGGCGTATTCGCGGAGTATTTCCACGTTAACGAAGCCGACGCGAATATGGCATTGATTCCGGCAAGCGTTCCATCGGAAAAGGCCGTATACTGTGCCGACATGCTCTCCACGGGGTTTGTGGCGGCCGAACACGGGGAGATTCCCATCGGCGGTAGCGTTGCAGTGTTCGCGCAGGGACCAGTCGGCTTGATGGCCACGGTCGGGGCGAAATTGCGGGGAGCCGGCCTGATCATTGCTGTCGAGACCGATCCTAAGCGTGCTCAGCTCTCGCGCGAATATGGAGCGAACCTCGTTGTAGATTTCAAGAAGGAGGATCCGGTAGCGCGCATTCTAGCCGAGACCGGAGGAATCGGCGTCGATACCGCGATCGAGGCACTCGGCTCGCAGAAGACGTTCGAATGGTGCGTCGATGTGACTAAGCCCGGCGGAACCATTTCGAACGTCGGCTATCACGGATCCGGTGACTACGTTCAAATACCTCGGACAGCGTGGGGCGTGGGAATGGCGGACAAGACGATTCGCACGGGTCTTTGTCCCGGTGGCAGCCTGCGTATGGAGCGTCTGCTGCGCGTGTTGGAGCAAGGTGCAGTCGACCCTACGAAGCTGACGACGCATACGTTCCAGTTCAAGGACATGGAGAAAGCGTTCGACGTCATGGACCGCAAGCTCGAGGGAGTCTTGAAGCCGCTGATCCTGTTCACCTGACGCGAAATCAATCGACAAAGATAAAAACGGGGCGGTGTTTTGAGACCGTCCCGTTTTCGATGCTTTCGATACGTGAGGCTAGAATACGTGGGACCGTGGGCTTTCTACGGCTCGCTTGAGGTCGCGAAGCAGCTCGCGTGCCGTCGAGGACGCGATCCGATGCCCGATCACCGCGTCGAAGGCTTTTCCGGTTTCGCCCAGCGGTGGCGTATAGGTTCCGTTGAGCTCGATATAGCTTTGTCTGGGATCATCCTCGCCCCAAACCACGAGCGTTCCCTGGAATACGGGAAGAATCGTTCTACCTTCGGGGTTCCATCCAATGCGCAAGACGTCGTTGAGATTGTCGTCGTCGCGCGTCCGCTTGACTTCGACGCGAACTTCGCGATCGACGGACAGGCCGAGCTTACGGTCATCGAAGTCGACCGGTACACGTAGCCGCAGGTGCGCGACGCCATTGGCGCCTCTTAGCGACGTAAAGTAGGACTCGATGCGAGCCTGAGTTACGTCGGTCGAGCACTGAACGGGGATCGTTTCGCGTAGGCGCGTCATGGCCGCAGCATACCGGGAAATGATGAAGCTGCTGGGAACGCCGATTCCCGCGGTCTTCCCAAGGTGCCAGTATCGTCATGGCATGGAAACGGTGTCGCCCGCTTCGTTGGGCGTTCTCTCGACCGCGGAGCTTGAGCG
>Ga0153924_1000591_pt1 | contig 21880 bp, 14 predicted proteins | sample TSNJ008MetaG_FD_104709 | JGI IMG/M metagenome (GOLD analysis project Ga0153924, IMG submission 104709) | Attine ant fungus gardens microbial communities from New Jersey, USA - TSNJ008 MetaG | ecosystem: Host-associated > Fungi > Mycelium > Unclassified | place: USA: New Jersey, Wharton State...
CACGCCGCTCGGCAGGGTATCGCCGCCAATGGCAAACGAGGTCGGGCTATTCGTGGCGGTCACGGTGAAGCTGCCGGATGTTCCCTCCGTGAAAGTGGTACTGCTTGCGGAAGTGATAACCGGCGCGCCGGGTGTCGGCGCAGCGACCGTCAAAGTGAAGGTCTGCGGCGATGATGCGCCGCCCGCATTCGTTGCCGTAAACGTCAGGTTATAGGTTGCAGCCGTGCCGGACGCCGGAGTGCCGCTCAATATGCCGGTCGTAGTGTTGAAGGTCACACCGGTCGGCAGGGTATCGCCGCCAATGGCAAAGGAGGTCGGGCTATTCGTGGCGGTCACGGTGAAGCTGCCGGATGTTCCCTCCGTGAAAGTGGTACTGCTTGCGGAAGTGATAACCGGCGCGCCGGGTGTCGGCGCGACTACCGTCAAAGTGAAGGTCTGCGGCGATGATGCGCCGCCCGCATTCGTTGCCGTAAACGTCAGGTTATAGGTTCCGTTCGTGCCTGTCGCCGGAGTGCCGCTCAATACGCCGGTCGTGATGTTGAAGGTCACGCCGCTCGGCAGGGTATCGCCGCCAATGGCAAACGAGGTCGGGCTATTCGTGGCGGTCACGGTGAAGCTGCCGGATGTTCCCTCCGTGAAAGTGGTACTGCTTGCGGAAGTGATGGTCGGCACGAGAGCCGCCGTCTGCGGATAAGTCACCGTAAATGTCAGCGTATTCCCCGTACCCGTCCCCGAAGTCGAGGGCGTTCCCACTGTGCCGTTCGTTCCCGTAATACTGGCTGCCGGAACAGTGGCCGCGAATTGATACCCAGCGGTGGAGGTCAGCGTTACCGTTGCGGTGTAGACCGTGGACGACACGAAACTCGCTGGGCTGCCGCTCCACGAAATCGTGCCGGTGTAGCCCGTGCCGGCCGTGATCGTACCCTGCGGCGTTGCGCCGGTCACCGGGGCGGTGATGGATACCGCCGCCGCCGTGATGTCGGTGAGAGCCGCCGCGACCGTCAAAGTGAAGCTCTGCGGCGATGATGTGCCGCCCGCGTTCGTTGCCGTAAACGTCAGGTGATAAGTTGCAGCCGTGCCGGACGCCGGAGTGCCGCTCAATACGCCGGTCGCGGTGTTGAAGGTCACGCCGCTCGGCAGGGTATCGCCGCCAATGGCAAACGAGGTCGGGCTATTCGTGGCGGTCACGGTGAAGCTGCCGGATGTTCCCACGGTAAAGGTGGCGCTGTCTGCGCTGGTAATAACCGGCGCTTCAATAACCGCCGCTAAAACCCTTGCGCTGGCTTCGGAGGCTAATTGCTGCGTAGTGGACGGGATTGCGTTATAAAACGCCGTAAGCTCCGGGCGGTATACATAATTGCCGGACGCCGCGCGCTTCGACCAGTCCGAAGTTGACAGGCTCATCGTGGTTAACGCGTTATCATCCGTCATCTGCGCCATTGTAAGGCCAGTGGCTGTGGCCGTGCCGTTGCCCACGCCGCTGCCCGTACCGATAAAAGAGCAGTTTGAGAGTGTGCCGCCTGAAGTAACATCCCCCGCAAAGCCGCCTGCGTATTTTGTACCGCCGCTTGTGGCCGATGTCTCACCTGTGGCATAGCAGTTTGAAATAGTGCGGTTGTTAATTAGGGCGGCAAACCCGCCGGCGTAGGTGGAACCTGAGCTGCTGCCGGCATTAACATTGCCGGTGGCGTAACAATTTGAAATGCTGATGTTGATACTGCTGGTATATGCATAGCCGACCAGTCCGCCGGCGCGCGCGACATCGCTGTTACTTTTTACCGTGACGTCCCCTGTGGCAAAGCTGCCGCTGATCGTACCATCTGCTATGTATCCGATCAAACCTCCGCCGGATACGCCCGCACTTGAAGTCGCTTCTAAACAGATACTCACATCCGCGGAGCAGTTTTCCACCTGGCCCGTATCACGACGCCCCTCCAGCCCTCCGGTGTACAGATATCTACTGTTGGTAATGGTTGCGTTAATACTGCCCTCCACACGCAGGTTTTTGATATAGCCGCCGTTGGTATAACCGAACAGGCCGAGGTAAGCATATTGGTTTGGCGCTATCGTCGCGTTGATATTCATGCCGGTGACGCTGTGGCCGTCTCCATCGAAATAGCCGCCGAAATAAAAGTTAAGATAATTATTGCTGATATCATAGCCGATAGGCGTCCATTCGGCGCTGCTCAGCGCGATGTCATTGCCCAGCTTGACGTATCTGCCCCCTGAGTTAAAGGTATTGCCCGCGTTGACATACGCCGCGAAAGCGCGAAGCTGGGCTTCGGTCTTGATTATATATGGGGTGCCTGAAGTGCCATTTCCACTATCAGCCCATGTGTAAGACGCGATAACCACGGCGACATATGGGCTGGCGAGGGTTGTGCCGTTGGCTGCATACCGCACATAATAGGTGCCGGGCGCGAGGCCGGTGATTTGGGTTCCCGTTATGGCTGTCCATGCGCTTGCGCTTGCCAATTTATATTCCATTGTGTTGTTAACGCCGGTGATTTGGCCATCGTTGTTGGCGGAGGTGCAGTCCACTTTGCCAACGCCGGTGGGCGCGGTTGGATTATCTGTAAATGTTATTGGAAGCAACGCGCTGGCGTAATCCGTTGCGGTGCTGCTATTCACTTCTTCCACAAAGACGGAAAGGGTATCGCCGGACGCGAAATCCTCCGGCACGGTAACACTGGCTGTGCCGCTTGTGCCTATATTGGTTGCGAGTTGCCCGTAATATTTCAACGCCCCGGTGCTGCTTTTAACCACAGCGGAAAGGGTACTGCCCGCCGTCGCGCCGGAGTAGGAAAAGTTTATTGTGCGCTCGGCTACGCTGGTAAGTGTGGCGCCGGTCAGAGCTAAGCCGCTGTCCAGCACCGTCAGTTTAACCGCGCCGGTGATTGCCGCGGCCGGCGACAATTCGCGCCCCGTCTGTACGGAATTTTTACTGCCCGGCATAGAGGTAAAGAGAATGTCGCTGGTTCGCAGCTTAAAGGCCGGACGCACCACTATTAAATTATTATTGACATAAGAATTGGAGATTGCGCCGGAGACATTGCTGACCGTTTTCGTATAGCCAGTGTCGCCCGGGGTGCGCAGCCACCATGAGTTGCTGGGATAATTCGCCCTTCGATCGGCGTTATCGGTAAAGCCCCAGGTGCCGCCGTCTTGTACTTCCGCCTCCGAGGGCAGCACGATCTTCTGATTTTCGGGCGATAAGCCGTAATTCTGTATTATGGCGCTTTCCCTTGCTGTAAATGTGGTTGGCAGATAGCCATCGGTCGTAAAGCTTCCCGTTCCGTTCAGCCACGCGCAGATTTCCGATGTGCTCCAATCATTGCTGGATGGGTCAAATATTCTATTGCCCACAGAGCCTTCCTTGAACAGCGTAACTTCACCTGAACCTATACTCACCACCCGCCACACCGTACCGCCATAATAGACGCGGCTGCCGGTTGCCGTACCTGTGCGGTCTACAGTCAGTACGCCGTTCGTGCCTATGTTTACGCTTGCCGCCAGCGGGTTGGGCAACAAATCTCCAGGCCGGATAATCGCCGCAATCACCGGGGCCGCCACACCCTCCGCCAGTATGTAGCCCTCGGGCAGCACGGGCGAGAAGATATAACCCGGATACGCTATCGAAACAGCCGGGTCAAAGGCCGGTTCGCTCTCCCACGTCACGCCCTCGATGGTGATGGGGTTATCGTCCGCGTCCGTGCCGGTGAGCGTGTCCGGCAGGATAAGGTCGTCCTGCGACTGTATCACGCCGTAGTCGTAGCCCTGATAGAGCGTGTACTCGTCCAGCTCGTCAAACGCCGCGACAATCACCGCGCCGGAATCGCCCAGCGATAATCCGCCGCAGTTTGCGTCATGCACATGGCCGCAGGGCGCGGCCTCTATGTAGCCGCAGGCTTCATCGTGCTGTGTGTGGTCACACTCAGCGCCATCCTCTGCGCAGTTTCCGTCATGCTCATGGCCACACTCAGCGCCCTCCACATAGCCGCAGGTTTCGTCATGTTCATGGTTGCAGCCCACCACCTCCGCGAACACCGTGAATGGTATCATGGTGAAAACCAGCGCGATGGATAACACCAGCGCCATAAGTTTTGATAGTGGTTTATTTGTGTTCATTTTCGTTCCTCCCTTGTTATAATCATAAAAATTCAAAACGCCGGGCCACAGCCCATCCGCAGCATCGCGCACTTTCTCAATGCGCTGCCAAGCTGTTCCTCGGAGAATGGGCGCAAGAGGTAATACTCCGCGAAGTCATAGCCCTCCAACCCGTATTCCCCACTGTCGCTGACCACGATTATCGGAATCCCGTTTCGCAGCTTTCCGAAATGCCGGGCGGCCTCCAAGTCGTACATGCTGCCAAGCGTAAAGAACGCCGCCCGCGCTTCCTCCGGCATTGGCTGTGAAAACACGTCCTGCGGTTCAAAGCACTCAAACTCCAATTTCCGCGTTCCCATTACCCTCATATGGGAGCGGACGGATTGCATGAGTTTTTTCCGGTGTTCCTTCAACGGTTCAAAAATAATGAACTTCATTACCGGGTATCGCCCCCCAATCCCATCCGATGCAGGGCCTCGCGCACGTCTTTCTCCACCAATGGAAACAGGATGTAATACGTTACCTGACGCCGTATGCCCACAAGCGCGTATCCCGGATCATTGCTGGCAATGACCACCGGCAATTCCGGCAGCTCTTTGCCCCAATTCGTCACCTCCCTCACCGTATCAAGCGCCAGCGCGTCCTCCACGATCACAAAAGCCGCCGCAATACCCGGGGGCGCGGGGTTGTATCCGGGTTCTGACATGCCGTATTGCCATACGTCAATTTCGCCGCGTTCTCCCAGGCAGGAGCGGATAAGCGATTCCAACTCATTTCGCCTTACAAGCCTATCGCCAAATATCGCAATTTGCATTTCATTTGTTCTTTTCGTTTCCGGCAACGCGCAAGTGTCGATGCTTGCGCCGCCGCTCACCGGTTTCAACCCGATGCGATCCATTGCCTCCCGCGTGTCCCGCTCCGTCAGCGGAAATGCCAGGTAGTGTTTTACCGTGAGCTTGCCCTCCACCGTATAGTCCGGCTCCGCCCTGACAATGACAAGCGGCAAGTCCTCGCCCCAATTCGCCACCCTTTGTACCGTTTCAAGTGCCCTCGCGTCATCCACGATGGCAAAGACCACCGCGGCATCCGGGGGCGCAGGGTTATGCCCCGGCTCATCCAAGCTGTATTGCCGTATGGCATGCGGGCTGCCGCTTCCAAGACATGCGCGGATATGCTTCTCCACCTCGTTGCGCTGGTTACGGCGATACCCAAGTATCGCTATCTGCATTTATCAAGACCTCCTTTTTCCAGGGTGATACAACTTCAATACTGTCACTGTATCTCCTTCATCATTCCTTATTGCCAGGTCGTGATAACCCATGAAAACAAATCGACCGACCTCGCTATCGAGATTGGACACCTTGATTTTAGCAATTTTACGGCCCGAAATTCAATAGAAGTGTAACGAGATGGTATAGCAGTGTAATGAAATGGCACAAAAATATAAAAAGTTGGTGTTGACAAACAACAATCGCTTTTTACTTCCCGGTATTAATACAGCATAAAATTCTCACGCTGCCATTTATTTATTTTGAAATTTCGTCAAAAAAGTAGTATAATTCAAAGTGGGTAGGTGTGATTATGAATAGGAGAATTGTGGCATTAATAACAGCTTTTATAATACTGATCGCGCCCGTATGGTTTCCGGCGTCAGTTGTACACGCGGCAGGCCCGGAAACAGATGCGATTATGGAAGATAACGCTGGGGAACCTCACTCCGACAGCGTTATCTTTGGCGATTCCTTAGACGAGAGCGGGGACAAATCCGAAAGCGAAACGGAACCCGGAGGCGTCACGGAGAACGAATTGGAATCGGGAGATGGTGACGGTTACGAAAGCGTGACGGAGGAAGCGCAGGGAGAAGAGCCGGAAGACGGTCTTTCCGTGGGCCCAGGCTTGGGGGAGGGTGGTCTTGGCGGCGGAGAAACGCCCGCTGAAAATGAGATATTCATGTTCAAATGGGACCGCGAAGACGAGACGTATTTTCTTGAAATCGGCGAAGATCCCACCGACCTGCCGCTGCCGACCTGTATAGAAGGTTACATTAAATGGTGGATATATGAACCGTTGGAGGTAGTCTGGCGTTATGACGACATCGACCCGGACACGCCCGGGCGCTATACAATCACGTGTGAAATCATGCTGAAAGATGGGTATACCACATCCCTCCCGCTTACCGCCGAGCTTGCCGTTATCGTATACGATCCAAACGGGCAGCCAGCCGCAAAGGCGAATTGGGTATACAGCCCGCTTAAAAAAAATGTCGTTCCGCTGGGTATGAGCAGTAATGAACTGAAGGCTTTTATCAGGGATAATTTATGGGATACGCCGGTGGATATATGGACCGAAGACGGCGATTATTGCTATGGCGAGCTTACGGGCTGGGACGTATCCTTGGTGGACACCTCAAAGCCGGGAGTTTATTATCCCTTTGTCATCGAGCCGCCGCCCGGCATCGAATTACCGGCAGAGGGAGTATGGGGCGCGGAGCTTTATGTTTTAGACCCGGACGAGGTGTGCCTGTTCGCCATTGATTACAACTATTATCCGGGTAACGGTTCCATTGATATACGGTGGCTGAAAAAAGTGAACCAGCCCGAGCTGTGGTTATCCGTGGACGATGGCGGCTGGCAAAAAGTGGATAGAAACGAATACTCTTTCGGCATATGGGAAGACAACCTGAGGCTTGACTTGTACAGCTTTCCATACGGTCACGTGTACGAATTCGAGGTGCGCTATGAAAACGGCGGCGTATCAAAGGACAGCCTGACTATGGATTTGACCGGCGCCAGGCCGGATTTTCACGCGCCCGGCGGTGACCGTACCGGCGGCGACCGGGGTGAGAACACCTTGCCGCCTGTAAATCCCGATGATGGAACGCCGGCCAATCCCGGCAACGGGACAGCCACTCCAATGCCGGGCAACCCCAGTGGTGATACGCCCGCTCCAACGCCGACAAATCCTGACAGCGAAACTCCCGCCATACCAATCCCCTCCTCAACACACGCGGCGCAAGGCGCCACGGACGGCGATACACCTCCGGGAGCGGAGGAAACAACGGATGCGGAACCCGCTGCCGCCATAACGCCCGCGCCGGCGGCATTTGAAGCACAGAGCGCGTTGCCAACCGTGGTACCCGCCGAGGATTCAGACGAGCGCAGCATAACGGTGTCGGGGGCGCGTTTGGCAATGATGATTGCTGCCAACCCATCATATGTAACCTTTTTTCGGGGCGAACTGCGGGTTTCGCTGCCGGCTTTGTTTCTCGAAGGCCTTGATTTAAGTCCTGCGGACACGTTCACGGTAACGCTCTATCAGCAGGATGAGCGCAGCTTTACGGTATCCTTCACGGTCCGCGGCAATGATTTGCCGGATAGATTTGCGGAGCCGTTTATAGTCAGCCTCCCGTGGAATGACGGCCCGGTTTCCTGCTCACAGGAACATGGCGTTCCCATCCGCGCTGAACTGGATACCGGCCGGGCGGCGTTCGCGCTATACATGACAGGAACCTATGTCCTGACGAAACAGGAGCAGGAACTATCCGCGATATCCTTTGTGCAAAATGCGGATGTTCCCATGACAAACACCTCTGTTCCCGAAACCGATACGATCACAAACTCCCTGACCCCGGCCTCCCCCTATACGGACGGATGGGCGCGGGCGGTTATGGCGGGGATGACCGGCCTGGCCGGCGCGGGCGTATTCTTGGGCTTCGTGCGGAAAAGAGCGGTGAAACGGCCTTGAATAAATCAAAGAAGCTTGTAAGCCTGTCGGCCCTGCTGCTGTCGGTTTTACTTATCTCCTCCGTCCTGTTCTTTATCTGCTATCAATATGACAACAAATACACAGCCAAAGGGCCGCAGGCTCTTGCCGGTGTTCTTATGCTTGACAGTGAAAAACTGGAACAGTGGCCGGTTATTTATCTTGTGCGGGATTGGGAAATCTACCGCGGCAGGCTGCTTGAGCCGGAGGATTTTGTGAACGCCCCGATTTTCCCGGACGAGCTTGTGTTCATCGGACAGTACGGCGGCTTCGAGGGGCATATTGACAGCGGGGCAAGGCGCAGTCCCCACGGCAGCGCCACCTACCGGCTGACCATCGCCCTTCCTCCTGAAAAAAGAAGCTACACGCTGGAACTGCCGGAGATTTATTCGGCGTACAAGCTGTATATAAACGGCGAGCTAATGACTCAAATGGGTGAGATAAGCCCTGACAATTACCGCCCGCAGACCGGCAACGGCGCCGTTACGGTACAGGCGGCGGGGAGAATGGAAATCCTGATCGCCGCAACCGACTACAGCCATTTTTACAGCGGCATGGTGTACCCGCCCGCTTTCGGAGAACCCTCCGCTGTGGCAAAACTTTTGAATACCCGGCTGGCCCTTCGCGTCCTTGCGGACGCTGTCGCTATCTGCGTGGGCCTGTTATCTCTGTACGTCTGGCTGCTGTTAAGAAAAGAAAAGGATAAAAGCCCAAACGGTTCTTTACCGCTATACTACGCCGCGCTGTGCGCGTGCTTTGTGCTGTGTACATGCTACCCCATAGTGAAAACCCTCGCGCGCTCCGGCATGGGCTGGTATCCGGTTGAGAATTTCGCGTACTGTGCCATGCTCCTGTTCGTCATCCTGATACAGCGCCGCCTGACCGATTCGGACGACAGATGGTTTATCCCCTTTGGCGCCTTCGCCGTTTTTGTGTGCTGCTGGTCACTGTCCGTTCCATACCTTATGGGCGACAGCCTGAACCTGATGACGGCCTACTCCCGGTTGATCGGCCTGTACGCCTGTATCTCGGCCCTGTACCTGACAGTGAGCGCGGCTTTGGCCGTTTACCGTGGCGCGGTATACAGCGAAATCATGCTGGCGGGAGTCACGGTTTTTGACGCAGCACTCATTATGGACAGGCTGCTCCCCATGTTCGAGCCGATGCGTTTCGGGTGGTTTACCGAGCTTGCGGGCGGGCTGCTCGTCCTGACTGCAGGGCTTGTCATGGCGGCGGACGTTGCCGGGCAATACCGCTTGCGCCAGGCGGTGGAAAACCGCGCGGAAACTGTTTATCGGATGCTGGAGGTACAGCGCACATACTATCTGGCAATTCAGGAAAAAGAACAAGAAGTGCGGGCCGCCCGTCACGATCTGCGCCATCAAATCACGGTCATCCGACAGCTTGTTTCCGATGGCGATGCGGAGAAGCTCAAAAAGTATATCAATGCGTTCGAGGATAGAAGCGTTAAGCCCATTCAGGAAAATTACTGCAAGCATTATATCGCCAACATGCTGCTGCGGATGTACGCAGGGCTTGCCCAGCAACAGGAAACAGCGCTTCATGTCCGCGCATATTTACCGGAGACGATTTCCGTGGATGACATCGATCTGTGCGTGATCCTCTCAAACCTCCTGGAAAACGCGTTGGAGGCGTCCGTCCGCATACCGCCTAAACAGCGCAGTGTTTCCGTGAACATTGGCCTCGAACTTGATAGGCTTGGCATATTGATAAAAAATAGATTTAACGGATATTTGCGTGTGAAGAACGACCGTTTTTTATCAGCCAAGCAAACAGGACGGGAAGGCATTGGCCTCGCTTCGGTGCGGGCAATTTGTAAAAACTATGGCGGCAGCGCCGATTTTTACGCGGATGAATCGGGCGTGTTTCACAGTGAGATCATTCTTTCCGCAAAAAGCGAAGAAAGTGATCCAAGCCAACGAAAAGAAGGGGATGCTTGATGCGTATTGCCATCTGCGAGGATTTGCCGGAGGAGACCCGCCGTCTCGTGGAAATGATTGGCAGATACCTGGAATCGAACAGCCTTGACGCGGATGTGGAATCCTTTGAACGCGGAGAGGACTTTCTGTCGGCGTTTGAACCCGGAAAATATCAAATCATTTTTATGGATATATTCATGCAAAAGAACGGGTTAACGGGTATGGACGTTGCCGAAAAAGTGAGCCGCGCCGACAGGGAAGCCGCCATTATTTTCGTTACGACCAGCAAAGAATTCTTCCTTGACGGTTACAGCTTCGCGGTGTTCTATATCACGAAACCTTATGATTATGAAAAACTGGCCGAAGCAATGGACAGATGCTGGATGCAGATTGGGCGTTATGCCAAAACAATAGAGGTTGTCGTAGACAGGCATCCAAGGCAAATCAGGCTACGGGATATTTCCTGCGTTGAATCACTGGGGCGCACCTGTGTTTTCCGGACCGCATCACATGAGTTTACGGCATCCAACCTGATCATTGACGGCCTTGTCGAAAGGCTTGGCGAATCTTTTGTAATGTGCCACAGGAGCTATATAGTAAACCTTTTGCATGTGAAAGAAATTGTGAGCGAAAAGCGGGATAAAGTATTCATCCTGAAAAACGGCAGCCGCGTCCCAATCAGCAGAACGTATCTGGACGCTTCCCAGAAGGCGTTTCGAGAGTTCTTCTGGAAACGGATTCAGGGCGATCCGGTGTAACGGCAGGGCTTATGCGGTGCAATCCCGTAACCGCATGCTTGTGATGGAACGCAGTTTGTCTTTTACCGTAGCGTGATGGATGGTGATAATCGGATTCTCATTCCCTCGGGTGGCTGGGGATGGAAGGGCGATGAAGCACGCTGAGTGCCTACAAAAGAAAAATCAACGTGTATCCCTTGCGGAAATTGTTGCGAACGTCCGGGATGGCGCTTACCCCGTTCGGCCCAAGGCGTTCCAAAGCATCGTCAAAATTGATGTCCTCCGGCCTCGGAGTTGCCATTCATAATGTTCAGAACATGAGCTATGCGCAGGCGGGTAAGGTAATGAAAAAAACCGAAAGGCAGATCGATGGACTTGCTTACAGGGCAAGGCTTTCACGTGAGGCTGGAATAGGAGCCGCTCTTGCATATAAAAATTGCCCAAAACGCCAACGCGTTTTGGGCTTTATTTTTGTGGAAAAATTTTTAGAAAAACCGTGGCTTCTTTTTATGTTTTGCAACATTCTTGCGATTTATTGATTATCCAACCGTCCAGCCAAGACTCTCCCGCTGGATGTGATACAGCCGCGCAAACAGGCCGTTTTTGGCAATCAACTCGTTGCTCGTACCCTCCTCGGCCAGCCTGCCGTTGTCCAGCACCACGATCTTGTCCGCGTCCATGATGGTGCGCAGGCGGTGCGCGATGACGACCACCGTCTTGCCTGATATCAGCGTGGAAATGGCCCGTTGGATGAGCACCTCGTTTTCCGGGTCAAGAGAAGCGGTGGCTTCGTCAAGCAGCACGATAGGCGCGTCCTTGAGCAGAGCGCGGGCGATGGAAATCCGCTGGCGTTCGCCGCCCGAAAGGGTGGCCCCGTTTTCGCCCAGCATCGTGTCGTAACCGTCCGGCAGGCGGTTTACAAACTCATCGCAGCAGGCGGCTTTTGCGGCAGCCAAAACCTCCTCGCGGGTAACGTCCATGTTGCCGATACGGATGTTATTGTAAATCGTATCATTGAACAGCGTCACATCCTGAAACACAAAGCTCATGTAGCCCATCAGGTGTTCCGGATCAAGGGTTTTCACATCCACGCCGCCGATGGTAATTTTCCCGCCGCTTACATCCCAAAAGCGGGCAATCAGCCGGGACACCGTACTTTTGCCGCTGCCGGAGGGACCGACCAGCGCCGTGATGCTGCCCGGCGGTATGGTTATGCTCATGTCTTTGATGGTTTCTTCCCCATCCTCGTTATAATGGAAATCCACATGGTCGAACACAATATCGAAATGTTTGATCTCTGTTTCATCGTTGCCCTCCATGAGCGGAACTGCCATCAGGTCGCGCATCCGCTTCACGGCAATTTGATGATAAAACAACTCAGGCAGGAGCGTCAGTTCGACCACAATGGGGCCGTAGATGCGTATGACGATCAGCAGGAACATCAGCATCGGCATCAGCCCGATCTGCCCGCCTGTCAGCAACGTTGTTCCCAGCAGAACCGTCAGACCGATACCGGCCTGCAAAACGACCTGGGCGCCGGTGATGAACACGCCCGTGCCAAATTCCATTGCGATAGCCAGCCGCTTCATGGCGCGCAGCGCGTTTTCCAGCGCATCAAACTTTTCCCCATCCAGATTGCAGGCGCGGATGACCTTGATCCCTTCAATGTACTCCTGCACCTGCCCGGAAGCGGCCAGTTTCGCGTCCATATGCTTTTTGTGCAGCCTGCCGTAGATCCTGCGGCTGGACGCAACAATGCCGAAGGCCAGCGGCACGGTGATAAACATGGCCAAAGCCATGCGCCAATCAAAAACCGCCATCATCAGGCAGATCACGGTAACGGATATGCAGTTGGCGATCAGCTGAGGTACGACATGACTCAGCGCGTGTTCGCTGGTGGCCACATCGCCCATCAGGTTGGTGGTAAGGTCGGAAAGGTCTTTGGAATTGAACAGGCTCATAGGCAGCTTGCGGATATGCTCGGCCAGAGCGATCCGAGTGCTTTCGCCCTGGCTGTACGATACGATGTATGTCTTTTTGTAATCATTTTTATTGCACAAAAACACAATGACAGCCGCCGCGATACCAGCGCCGAACAGCAGCCACATTTTATTCCAGGATACAGCTCCGCCTGTCAATGGCTTTATAAGCTCGATGAATATCTGTATCATCACGCCGAAGGGCAGCATCATGGAAAAATTGGACAGCGTGCAGGCGGCTATGGCCTTTTTCAAATCTTTATAGTCCTTGTCGTTGAGCATAAACGCGCTTTGCAGTTTAGGCATGGGCGCGCACCTCCTCCTTTTTAGCCATGCTCCAGCTTGCCGTTTCTGTGTAGGTATGCCACATATTGCGGTATTTCCCGCCCGCTCCCAGTAACTCCTCATGGGTCCCCTGTTCCACGACCCTGCCGCCGTCCACCACCACGATGTTATTCGCGCTGCGGACCGTGGAGAGGCGATGCGCGATCATCACCACGGTCTTGTTTTTCATCAACGTCTCAAACGCCTTTTGGATCAGGTGCTCATTTTCGGGATCGGCGAAGGCCGTGGCCTCGTCCAGCACCACGATGGGCGAATCCTTGACGATGGCGCGGGCAATGGCGATGCGCTGGCGCTCGCCGCCGGAAAGATGCACACCGCGCGTGCCGATCACGGTGTTGTAGCCGTGCGGCAGTTTCATAATAAACCCATGGCACTGGGCCGCCTTTGCCGCCGCGATGATCTGCTCATCGGTGGCATTTCCCTTGCCCATGCGGATGTTGTCCGCCACGCTCTGCTTAAACAGAAATACATCCTGAAACACAAAGCTGACACGTTCCATCAGGTAGGCCGTGTTCATTTCGCGCACATCCACGCCGCCAATGTGGATTTGCCCGCCGGTTACATCGAAAAAACGGGGGATCAGGTGGGCGATGGTGCTCTTTCCGCCGCCGGAGGGTCCAACGATGGCCGTGATCTCCCCCTGCCTTGCTATGAAGGAAACGCCCGAGAGCGCCTCTGTCTCCTTGTCTTTATCATAGGAAAACGTTACATTGCAAAACTCAACACCGTACTCTGCAATGGTTTTGGGATGGTCGGGCTGCGGCAGCCCCGGCTCGGCCAATATCTCGTCCATCGCCTCCACGCCGCCGATGATCCGCATGACGTTGCCGTTCACATACATTACCTTCATCAGTATCGAGGCAATAGCCGGGGTAAACAGCAGGTAGAAGATGAGCCTTCCAGCAAAACCGGCGTAATCGGCGCTGTTCATCCCGACCAAAATGCCAACGGGCACAACGAACAGGTAAATATGATTGACCAGCGCGACAAAGCCGGAAAAGGAGTTCTCCCAACTCAGGGTGTAAGGAATCACCATCGAGGTATAGGCTTTGATGGTGCTGTGCAGGCGGCGGAAGGAGTACACTGTTTGCTTAAACGCCTTAACCACCGCAATGCCCCGGATGTATTCCACCGAGGCGTTGTTCATATCCTCCAACGCTTTTTGATATTGTTCCATCATGACTTTGGAGCCTTTGTTTCCGTACATGGCAAATTGTACAACAAACGCGATGACCACGCCCAGCATGGCCGCAAGGCCGAAGCGCCAGTCCACCGTTAAGAGTATGACTGCCATCACGACAGGGGCGACAAGGGCGGCCGCCAGATCGGGCAGCTGATGCGCGATGAACTCCTCAACCTTCTCGATATTTTCGTCCATAATTTTGCGCAGCTTGCCGCTGCCGACCATCACATGGAAGCCCAGCGGCACTTTGGCCAGATGGGATGCAAAGTTCACCTTCAGCTCGTACAGCGTACCGAAAGCGGCAAGGTGCGAGCAGACCAGCGCCCCGAAATACAGCAGGATATTTCCAACGACTCCGGCGAAAGCCAGCCACCCGTAACGGATGACAAGGGCGCTGTCCAGAGCCGCCATACCAGGCAGCGCAACCAGGATTTCGCGCACGATCAGATAGATGGCGATATACGGCACAAAGCTGGCAACAGACGCCAGCACCGACAGGATGACTGCCCCGGTTATCAGCGGCTTTTTGGTTGCCGCCAATTCCATCAGGCGCGCCGTTCCGGTTTTTGGTTTGGTCTTTGACACGGTATCCCTCCTTCATGCTTGTTAATTTATTAGCCCACGCTAACTTAAATGGGCAAAAAATTGCTGGTTTAAGCATAACCCAGCATGGTATCCCGCGCGAATCCCAAAAGCGGATATTTGCCTCTGCTGCGGATGATTTCCAGCCGGGAGCCCAGAGTCAGGCCGACAGATGTGATGCGGCTTAAAAAGCGGTTACCGCCGTTTAAGCCTTCAACGCGGCAGGCCTGACCTTCCTTTGTCTGTGAAATGGACATTTGTATTCCTCCTTCATTCCATTTGGTTAGTGTTGACTAACATTCTTGTAAAAAGAAAGTTAGATATGACTAACTTTCTGCGTCATTTTTTCTCCCGCCTTGACCTCAAACGGGAGAAATCGTAAGCCTATGCTAAAATGATTTCCTTCCAACCGGCCAGAAGAAAGCGCTCCATTGTGGCCGCATAACGCAGGCCATCTTCCTCGGGGATTTGGTGAGATACAATCTCGTATAAAAAGGAAAACTGAGCGCCCGCAATCATGTGCAACTCCTGCTCCTCTAAAAGCCGTACAGGGCTTCCCATCCGCTTGGCTTCGGCAAGATAGCGTAGGGTGGAGTCAACCTCCAACTGGATCAGCGTGTGCAGAAAGTCCTCATACACAGTCTGATCCGACAGGAACAACAGCCGGAACTCATCAAAATGCCGATAGATAAATTGGACAAAGGTTTGCATATTCCACTCCGAGCGCTCCCACATCGGCTGCATTCCCTGTGACTCCAATAACCGGATATACGCATTGGTATGCTGCTGAAAGAGCCGGATGACCTCATCCCGCACGGGAGCGACAAGCGCCTCGAACAGAGCGCTTTTATCACGGAAATGCCGGTAAAGCGCGCCGGTCGTAACGCCCGCGCCCGCAGCAATCACACGCAAGGAAGCGTCCGCAAAACCGTGGGATAAAAATTCCTTTTTCGCTTGCTCCAAAACAGCTTTTCGCGTTGCAGCGGCGTCCGGTGGCATAAAGTTTCCTCTTATTCAAGATGATAACATCGTTATCTTACACCGTTGTGGCAATCCTGTCAAGTATCAATTTTTATTTCCTTATTGGTACTCAAAATGATTGTTCGTAGGCCGGTACGCCTCAGTTCCAATTCGCCCGATGAGAGGAAAGAGACTCATCAGGCGAATTGGAACCGATTATTTTGCCGTTCAAAGCAATGCTAAGTCCCCTCGCTCCTCCGTATTTTTTTAACTACTATGGCTCCGCTGGTTCCCCGTTCATCCTCTTTCTTATCCTACCCCTTTGGTGTGGATAGTCCCCGATGATTGCTAAAACACCGGGCAGTTCCCCCATATCGATACGACTGCCTTAATGCTGGACTTAGGATTCCTCTATATCCCGTAGGCTTTGGGTTCCCCGGTACGTTTCTCACGTGCTCTATGGCGACCATAACGCCATCCCCATCACGACAAAACCAAATTGCGTGAGGTAAGCCCATTTGTATCCCATTCACTGTATGCTCTTCTTATGATAATGCGATTATTTGTGCCCACGCCAAGCACTCATACCTCTATCACGAAAATACTTGATTGATTTACTTTTACCATATTGGGTGACAGCAGCGTCAGCATAAGCTCGGTGGAACGGGCGCTGTTGCGTGTTGAAACAAAAATTCCGCTCGCGGATGCTGTGAACGGAGCACTATCATATACTATTTGTATATGGCAGATGAATTTATTGACCCATTTATGGTTATCCAGTACCTGTACACCTACGGAAACGAATTTTTCACACCTGTCAAAAACAGTTAGGTCAATGGAGAAGCTTACCGCATAGAGTCCACAGCCCCCTAAAACAAATTTTTTGCAGTCGGAAGCGAGATGTAGCCGGCAGCACCCCGTGCAGTCCTGAGGAGACCATATCAGGGGGGTTCCGGCAACCCAGCATTGCCCAGGGCGCCCCGGAAGCACTATGGCACAGCCTGCTCCGGAACTTCCTGTCGCGCCTTTTGGCCCGGGAGGCCCCTGTGGGCCCATGGCCCCAGTGGCCCCAGTGGCCCCTGCGGGACCTTGCGCGCCTGCCGGTCCTGTTGCACCCGTCTCGCCTCCTGACGGTCCGGTAGCGCCGGTTGCGCCTATCGGTCCCTGATCCCCTGTGGCGCCTGTCGGTCCTGGCGGTCCTTGAGCTCCTGTTGCCCCGGTTGCGCCCGTGGGGCCAATTGTCCCTTCCAGCGCATCAACGGCGCACTCCATCTTGCCTTTCAGAACCATTTGATTCTGCGCGATGCTGTCAAGAACGCCTTTCACACTCTTATTGACCGCTAAAATCTCTTCCAGGGAAGGCGTAGCCTCCGGCCCTTCGTTGAGTGTTCCGAGAATGTATTGTATTTTCTCCCCCTCGGCGTTAATGATATGACTTAAGCCCAATTCCTCCATGGCGATGGATGCCAAAATCATATTCAGCGATTCATCCAGCGTCATCGGAAGACTTACGGGCGGAAATGTCGGTAATGACATATCAGGTCCTCCTTTTCAAATTAATGATTCACAAGCCTGTTTTCAAAATACTTTTTGTTATGCAATACCTGGAGCGATTCGGGCTTATATCCCGCTGCCATTTCGTTGTACAGCGCAGCCTTTTCATATTCGCCAAACCTGTCATAACACGCTGCCAGCTCTATGCAGGGGGTGTATCCCCAGCAGTCTTCCTGCTGGAATCCCCAGTTGTTATTATTTTTTTCCAATTTCAGAATCAGTGCAAACCAGAAGGCGGCTTGCCGGTATTTGCCCTGTTCTTTAAAACAAGAGCCAATCTGACAGCAGATTTCTGCCCTGGGAGTATCATAATCAAAACTGCGCAACATAGCGGACAGCGCCTCATCTGGCTTGTTTTCCGCCAGATAGCAGCTCGCCAGTTCGCCGCACGCCGCGATATTGTCTTCCACCCAGCCTTCTCTTGAATCAAGGAACAGGCTGAACCAATTTATGGCGTTATCATACCTCCCATGGGCTTTCAACTCTCTGGCGTAATAATACATACCCCGTGGAGTAAGATCCTTCCCCTGCGCTATCAAGTTTTCATAAATTCGGATATTTCTTTCGCCTTCTCTGCCATGCGGCTTTGCGTGGGTGATGCAGATGTCGGCGTTGAAACGTTTTCCTCCTGTCTCAAGATATTCGTGGACGGGTTCCCTCCATTTATAATTACCGCTTCTTTTAGAAAGCCGTTCCCTGAAACAAGAAAAAGTTATCCGTCCCTGCGCGTCATATCCGGTGTTATACCGCATCATAACGACATCGATATCCGGCGGTATCGTTTCCTTCAGATGCCTTAACTTAACAACGTCCTTTGGCAGAATAATGTCATCGGCGTCAAGCCAAAGTATATAATCCATCCCCGCCTGGCTATACGAAAAATTGCGCGCGGCGGAAAAATCGTCAATCCATTCGAAATCATAAACTTTATCCGTAAACTTCGCTGCGATTTCCTTTGTGCGGTCTTCGGAACCGGTATCCACAATAACGATCTCATCGGCAACGCTTGCGGCGGAGCTTAAGCACTTTTCCAGTGTATCTTCTTCATTTCTGACAATCATGCATAAACTAATCGTAATCATATTTCCCTGCCCATCCGTTTTGGTTTATTCAGCATTACATTTTAAAATGTAATAGTTCAACTCATTGTTTAGGGATAGGAGAAATGATGATTGAGCGCAGCTATCCCCAATGTCAACTATGTTTCTACCCAATAGCATGCTATGTGGAAAAGCGTTGGACGACAGAGATAATTCACACATGTCAAAATGTGTGAATTATCTCTGTCGTCTTTTTTTTGTTCATCATAACTTGGGAGTAGAACAACAATTGTTGCCGGAGGAGCATGAAACCATGCCGACAACCAGCGGGTCCCTGGATATCTTATCATCTCTCGGCCAAATAGTTCAGGCTCGAAAAGCTTGAGGATGCAAATCGCAAATTGAACGAGGCGATCATCCTTTTTCCAGGCAATCAGATCAAACCACATCATCGCATTGCGTTATAAGGCGGCTTGCGATGAGATCGAAAAGACTATCGCGCTTTACCCGGATTACGTTGATCTTCATTTCTATAAAGGGCTCCTACAATACAAGCAAGGGGAATCCGGGAATGGGCAGGAATGTTCCGCTGTTGTTTTGTTCTTGGAGAAACGAATCCGGAGCACCTCATTCTATCGGGCAGTTGGAATTTCATACCCCTATGCTATATCGGATTGTACCATGGAAAAGGGCCGCAGGATGAAAGGTCATACCCGATTTACTAATTTTTGCGAACCGGAGGTTTATTATGCCGTTATTAGAAGAAAACGATTCTTCCCTTACGCGTGAAGACGCCATCAATCAGGTCATCGTGTCCATCGCCCAGGAGGAATTGGGCTTAAGTTGTCTCATCAACGCCGAGGGGGAAAAGCTGCAATATATTCTGGGCACCCTGTCCGGCACAACCGGTCCCAGCGCGACCATAGAGGAAGTGCTTGAGGCAAACAGGAGCATCAGCGAGGTGTTGAAAGGCGTGGTGGAAGATCAGACCCTCTTGGGAAACAAGCTGAAAACTGTGCTTTCCTCGGCCGTTTTGACGGGCCCGGCCGGTCCAACCGGACCTACAGGTTCGACCGAACTGTTGGGAATACAGTATTCTCTGGTCGGCGGCGGGGATAGAGAGATAGCAGTCGATCACCCAGTCATATTTGATACAGATATAGTGCTGGACCCCACAATTTCATATGACGATAAAAACGGAAAATTCACCGTTACTCGGAATGGTTACTACATGATTGATTGGTGGGTATCCGTGGACGGAAGCGTAGCGACCGATGGCGTAAGCTTTGCCATCAACGTAGGCGGAGTAAGGCATTCCCGCGGTTCATCCAAGATCGTTACAGGGCAGGTCTCGGGTTCGAGCCTGGTTGTCATAACAAACGCGCCTGTCGAAATTGACCTTACCAATGTCAGTGAGGACCCGTTAACTTTTGAAGCAACCGATGTACAGGCCAATATCGTTATTGCGGCGATACCAGTACAAAATTAACTGTATGGAGAGAAGAATATGAGCAATGCAGTATTAGAACTAATCTTATCAACAGTTGGAAGTGTTGACCCTGGCAATAACGTTATTTTTGAGCCGCCGTCTCAGCCTTCTGACAAAATAGAATACGACAACGTTACGGGCATGATCACATTCAATGAACCCGGAAGTTTTTTGGTCAACTGGTGGATTGCAACGGAAACCACTCCTCATGGATCGATAAAATTCGCGCTGCGCACCTCGCAGGGCGAAGATAAACTGGCCTGCTCCCCCATTAAAACAGGGCAGATTTCGGGAAACGGCTCGATTGATGTAACAGCGGGTACAACCCTGTCCCTGATAAACGCGTCAGAGCACCACATCGTATTCTCAAGGAGCACGCGGGTGAAAGCGCATCTTTTAGTAACGCCGATCGGCTCGGCCGACACGGGAACAATCATTCCGTTTTCCACGGGCGATCGTCCAAATCTGTTCATAACAGACGCCAATGGTGAACGAAGTTGGGTTACGATACTCGGTTTTGGAAACGCTACGGAGATTGTAATTTCTCCTAATGATCCAATTGAATTTTTCACTACCTCGGAACTCGAAGCATATTATGCATTTTCAATGCCGACCGATGGAACAATTACCGCGTTATCAGCAAAATTTATACTATCAGACCTATATCCACAAATTGATAATACCATTACCGCGCAGCTTTACCATTCACCAACGTTTGATAATACCTTCATCCCTGTTCCGGGCGCGACCGTTGCCTTAGGTACGGTTTTGGGCAATGACCCGTTCGGAACGGTACTCAACGGAATTGTAACGGGACTCAACGTGCCGGTACCTGCGCAGGCAAGTCTCCTTCTCATTTTTTATAATACAAATACAGCATCGCAGGAATCGGAAGCGAGAGGGGTTATGCAAGGCGGCTTATTAATCACGTAAAGATTCTCTTCTGTTTATCCTCTATGACGCATAATACGGTAAGTTAGTGATTTTCCTTAATTAACCGGCGCTACCGGTACCGGTCTGGCTGAACTATTTGGAATACAGGTTTCGCTGACCTGCGGCGCGGAGGTACGGAACAAGGCGTTCCCGCGGATCATCCAAGATCGTTACAGGGCAGGTCTCTGGCTCAAGTCTGGTTGTCATTGAAACCGTCCGCCCTTACCAATGTCAGTGAGGACCCTGTAGCCTACAAAAATACCGATGTGCAGGCAAATATGGTTATTATGGCAATATCAATACAAAATTAGTTATAGGAGACATGGATTATGAGCGCACTGGATATAAGCCGGACAGATTCCGGAAACGTAGAGCCGGGACGTCCCGTTATGTTTGACACAGAGACGCTGGTCCCGGAAGGGATAGAATACGACAGCGATACGGGCTTGATCACATTCAATGAAACCGGAAACTACTTGGTCAACTGGTGGGTCGCAACAGAGACTGCCCCCACAGGGGTGATAGAATTCGCGTTAAGCACGTCAAATGGAAATTATCATATATTAGGCAGCTCTCCCACAAAAACAGGGCAGCTCTCGGGATATGGTTCAATTGACGTAATATCGGCGCCTACCACACTATCCCTGATAAACGCTACGGGACACAGCATCATGTTCTCAAGGAGCACGCAGGTGAAAGCGCATCTCCTGATCACAAAAGCAGAGGAAGGGAAAGAAGGCCCACAAGGCGAACCTGGACCCGCCGGGCCGCAAGGGGATGCGGGACCCGCCGGGCCGCAAGGCCCCACAGGCCCCACCGGAGCAACCGGAGCAACTGGGGCAACCGGAGCAACCGGCGATACCGGAGCAACTGGGGCAACCGGGGCAACTGGGGCAACCGGGGCAACCGGAGCAACCGGAGCAACCGGCGATACCGGAGCAACCGGGGCGACCGGAGCAACGGGTGCCGACGGAGCCGACGGGCCGCAGGGCGAGAAAGGCGAAACCGGAGCAACCGGGGCAACTGGGGCAACCGGGGCAACTGGGGCAACCGGAGCAACCGGAGCAACCGGCGATACCGGAGCAACCGGGGCGACCGGAGCAACCGGGGCGACCGGAGCAACGGGTGCCGACGGAGCCGATGGGCCGCAGGGCGAGAAAGGCGAAACCGGAGCTGCCGGTGCAACGGGTGCCGACGGAGCCGACGGGCCGCAGGGCGAGAAAGGCGAAACCGGAGCAACCGGGGCAACTGGGGCAACCGGAGCCACGG
>Ga0153924_1000592_pt1 | contig 21845 bp, 24 predicted proteins | sample TSNJ008MetaG_FD_104709 | JGI IMG/M metagenome (GOLD analysis project Ga0153924, IMG submission 104709) | Attine ant fungus gardens microbial communities from New Jersey, USA - TSNJ008 MetaG | ecosystem: Host-associated > Fungi > Mycelium > Unclassified | place: USA: New Jersey, Wharton State...
AACTTAAATACACACATATTTATTTTATTTTCTCTCTCATTACAACCATAACATCACCTTCAAGCCTCCCTATCTAATAGTTTACTTCACCCACACCTTTCTCCTGTAGATATGTCCCAGACATTGAGCTCCTTATGGCCCTCTGCATCTTAGTACTAGTCTGCTTGTGGCAGAATAGAAATGCTGAATCCAAAAAAAAACTCTATGCATGTGACCCCAGTATGTAATCTGATCCTGTAGTATTGTGTTCTTTAGTCTTGACATATATTTCAAATTTCCTACTACAGGGCTCGAGAACGTAACACAAGGTGGCCTGAAGCTGAAATGCGTCTCGAGAGAAGTTAACGCCACAATCACGAGCGATTTGGGTGCTGTAAGGTAAAATTTTCACGAAGTTCTCCTTCTGTCCTGACATCGACATCCCCGCGGTAGCATTGTGGTACAGGTATCCTATCTGAGTATTTATCTGGAATGCTGAGTATTTATCTGGAATGGTAAGTAAATTCACGACAACATTCATGCCAATTTATCATTAATTTTCATCTGCTAGGGCTAAAGCCTCCTCTAACTCGTCAACCTCGTCTGTTATCACAGACATGGGAGGTGAATTTCCATAAGTTACTCTCTGTATCAAGATAGCTGCGTTATAAGCAGATCAGATCTCGCTGAAGGAGGGTGAGAAGAGATGGATTGACACACCAACGTCAACTGAAAGCTGGAATATGGCACAAACTTTGAATTGGAGTGGTGCTCCCCGCGAAAAAAAATACCCAGTCCTTGCAAATGATCAGACGCAAGATTCTATGTAATAAAATAGGGATGTACTTGAATGCGTCACCACCGAGCCAACCGATCAAAGTAGACGACCGGAAACCATAGAGCGATCGCTGGCGGAAATTGCTGCAGGAAAAATTGAGGGATGATGACACCCTGGACGGAGAGTTGGATTCACCTGATAAGCTGGGGTATGGGGAGTGTGCTTTCAAGACCCAGAGCGACGAATCCAAGAGTATTGACATATAATCGGGAATGGCCAAGGATTAAGAATGCAATGGCCTGGCAAATACTGGAAGAAGAGTTATTAATCAAACTGGTCGAATGACAGACAGGCGACCAACATAAATCCACAGAGGAATTCAATATACTGCACACAGGAGGGCCACTGCCAGAAGGAAAATGGTCGTTGAGAGGATTCAACTAGTTTTGGTCGAAATAATATACATATGTAGAGGAGGCCAACCTCGGACGGTGTCAATGCCCAATTCGAGATGGAACGAGAGAGATAGTATACTTGTGCCAAGATCATGAGAATAGACTGAATTAGGAGTGCAATCTCAAAGTGGTCTCTGTGGGTAAATGATTGTCAATGACAACGTTGATTGCGATAAATCAAGGTGGAGAACCCTAGCCAGAAGAAGCAGCGGGTGATATTGGCGAGTAATCTTTATTTCGTTCGTCAGACCATTACTTTGATATGAGCGAAGGGTACTACAAGATAGCACAGACATCCCGGGAAAATCCAGTTGCGTCCCTATCACGGACAATGTAAGACTGAGCACATGCAAGAAGAGTAGATATCATGCCGTTTGCGAACAATGGAGAATGTTTGGTCGGCGTAGACCTAAAATCGTTCATGTCGTTGAGACGAGGTAGAAAGAGGTATAGACTTACCAGAGGAGGGCCCACGGCCATGCTAATTGACGCAACCGTGGATAGCCAGGACATGACTGCAGCCGCAGTGAAGTGAAATGAAATAGCGTGTTTGGCTTAGTCATACATCAAGGCTTACGAGGGGCTACGTATCTCTCTGAATCCAATTTTGAAAGATTACAGCATGCATGGAAACTCTTGTATTTCAGGTTGAACCTCCATATAGCAGTTCTCGGGTTAGGATAACAATCGGTCAGATAATAATGTGAGACATGAAGTAAAACAATAATCATAATTTTGCCATATCAAGGAAATAACCAAATTGTCAATTGAGGTACAATCTTGATCGTTGCTGAGTCGCGCTCACATCTGTGGCGATAGTCTGCTCTTCTAGAATTCTTCCATAATCTGTCAACAACCTACATTATGAGGTCACGTGGTTACACATTGCGAGATCAGTCTAATTCCTTGTTCTAACGGCTTCACCCTACTGCATTAAGACCCTTTCTGAACCTCTTTGTGCTCTCTTGCGCTCAAATACGTCCTTTTGAATCAGACTTCACGTCTCACTTTCATCGCTCTCTAAGTCATAATGTCCTCAACGACAAGTGGAGGGAGATCACACTCAGAGGAGACAGATGCAGCAGAAATTAAGAAGGCTATTGCGACTGGTTCAAGAGAATCAGGGGGATCAAATGCTGCAGGTGTGTAAACCATGGTATTTTTATGCTCATTCAGTTTACAGACCCGTGATAGCGTCCTCAATCATTTGCTACTGCATAGCATCGATATTAATGACTGTTATCAATAAGGTTGGTCTTTGAATAAAGTTACTTGACTTGATACTTGACGATGAAGAACAGTTTGTTGTGTCAGGCCGCGACTTTTCAATGAACTTCCTCTTGCTATGTATCCAGTCGTCATTTTGTGTGGCATGTGTCTCTCTTGTCAAGATACTTGGGATCATATCCTTCAGAGACTTTGATAAAAAGGACGCAAAAATGTGGTTTCCGATCAGCTTCCTTCTAGTGAGCGTCATCTACACAGGTTCAAAGAGCCTGGTAAGCAGCAATGTCAATCCCGAATGATGCTGACATGGGCGCTAGCAATATCTCAGCATACCTGTCTACACAATTTTTAAGAACCTGACTATCATATTAATTGTCAGTCCATTTCTCCGTGTCAAACTCTTGAATTCATCGCCAATGGGTCTAGGCATATGGAGAAGTCATCTGGTTTGGCGGCTCGGTCACCATGCTCACTTTCATTTCATTCATTTTCATGGTAGGGTCTGCCTCTTTCCTTCGTTGCCACATCATGGGCGTTGATGGGTCTACTTGGAGGTGGTTTCATCCGTCATTGCTGCATGGTCTGATGTCACCAATGCGCTCATTCTCGGAAATGACGCTGGTATCAGTGGGAGTAATCTGAAAAACCTCTTGAGCACTGTTCGCGGTCTCAATGTAGGCTATTTCTGGATGCTTATTAATTGCCTTGCAAGTGCTGCATATGTAGGTTATGCCGAAAGGATTTTGTGGGCTTTCCAACTTTGTATCCTAGGTTTTATCGATGCGAAAGAGAATTAAGGCAACCGGATTTTCCGATTGGGATTCAATGTTCTATAACAATCTGCTTAGCATCCCGGTACTTGCGGTCTTCTCGTTAGTGGTTGAAGATTGGGGATCAGAAAATCTAGCACGCAACTTGTGAGTGATGCTGAAAACCTTCATTTCATCATTTGATAATGCTACCTGGAAGCCCCTCTGATACTCGCAATTTCCTATTGTTTGTCATTGCATTCTCAGGTGCTGCCGCAGTAGGGATCTCATATACGACGGCATGGTGTGTGCGAGTGACAAGCAGCACAACGTACAGGCAAGCGATGGTCTTTCAAACACGTCATAATGACTGATATTATTACGGATCGCAGTATGGTTGGAGCATTGAATAAACTTCCTGTCGCAGCATCAGGGATGATCTTCTTTGGAGATTCAATTACTTTTGGATCCGTTTCAGCTGTTGGGGTCGGCTTTTTTGCAGGTATCCTTTATGCAGTGGCAAAAAATAACCAAAAGAGAACAGAAGCACGAAAACAAGCTGATACCATTATTCCCTTGACAAATCGGAAGCCATAACAACCGTACCAGCTTTCGCAAAAGATTTTGCGGGGAGTGACTGGTGGCTTTGTTTTGATAAGATAATTGACGCCGAGATAATCACATGATACCGTAGCAGATTTTTATGTAGTGATACTGGACATTGAGGGGGATTGCTCGGGGGATTGCTCGTATTGTAGTAGTGATGTAACCTCGAGTACCAGTAGAATGCATCCTCCTGTTCCAATTCTTTTGGTTTTTGCGTGAGTTCGAGAGGCTGCAATCAAATTGTTGGCGTATCTAGGTTCGCTTCTGAAATCACGCTCGAGCTCTTGGCATAATCATTCTTCACTCCGAGTTTGATTATTATCCATCACTATGGCTTCATCGGACTCGAATGTTCTCCACCCCCCAAGGCTGGCGCAGATATTCGCCCGGTCGCCTACCAATCCGGGGACACCAGTCCACTCAATACAGACAATGAGAAGAAAATCTGCTGGTCACGGTGGACCTTTGACCAAAATCCTTGTTGCTAATCGTGGTGTACGGCTCAGATTGCTATTCTCGAGTCTATGTGTTCACTGTTTCCTTCTGTTAGGAAATTGCTATCCGTGTATTCAGAACTGCTCATGAATTGGCAATGCATACTGTTGCGATCTATTCCTATGAAGATCGCTTATCTGCCCATCGCCAAAAGGTGACAATTTTTCTTTCAACCGGGGTAGTGGATGTCCAGCTGACTACAACTCCTCTAGGCTGATGAGGCTTATCAAGTCGGTAAAGGTCTCACCCCAGTTGCTGCCTATCTCTCGCAGGACGACATTATTAGAATATCCCTTGAACATGGAGTTGACATGATTCACCCTGGGTGAGTAAATCTGATCCGATGGGTTGTTTATGTGATTCACGGTCTCTTATAGCTATGGTTTCCTCTCTGAAAATGCGGAATTTGCTCGCAAGGTTGAGCAAGCTGGTATTGCTTTTATCGGACCAACACCAGAAGTTATCGATGGTCTTGGCGATAAGACTAAAGCTAGGGCTCTTGGTATGGATACCTAATCATGATAAAGATTGAACGGCAGGACTGATGGAATGCAATACAGCGATGAAGTGCGGTGTCCCTGTTGTTCCTGGAACACCAGGGCCGGTGGCGCCGTACAAAGATGGAGAGGCATTCATCAAAGAATACGGCTTCCCTGGTACGCACCCTTCAATTCAAAACTAAAGTTTGTCAAGCCCTCAATCTTCACATACAGTCATCATCAAGGCTGCCATGGGTGGTGGTGGTCGTGGAATGCGTGTTGTACGCGAAGAAACTGAGTTCAAGACTGCTTTCGAGCGTGCCGTTAGCGAGGCCAAATCTGCTTTCGGTGATGGCACCGTTTTCATTGAGCGCTTCCTTGAACGTCCTCGCCACATCGAGGTGCAAATTCTCGCTGATGGCGTTGGAAATACCATCCACCTCTTCGAACGTGACTGTTCGGTGCAACGTCGTCATCAAAAGGTTGTTGAGGTCGCACCTGCAAATCACCTCCCTGAAGAAGTACGTCAATCTATTCTGAATGACGCTATCAAGCTCGCCAAAAGCGTTGGCTACAAGAATGCTGGTACGGCTGAGTTTCTGGTTGACCAGATGGGAAGGCACTACTTTATTGAGATCAATCCACGTATCCAGGTCGAGCATACTATCACTGGTCAGTTATCCTGATAAAGCATGATGACTGCCTCCGAGCTTATCATATGATGGATGGCAGAGGAGATTACAGGCATCGACATTGTTGCTGCTCAAATTCAGATTGCCGCTGGTGCCACCCTGCCCCAACTAGGTTTGACACAAGACGCCATTACCAAGCGAGGCTTCGCAATTCAGTGTCGTATTACAACCGAAGACCCTGCTTCCGGATTCCAGCCTGACACGGGAAAGATTGAAGTTTATCGTTCAGCTGGTGGAAATGGTGTCCGTCTCGATGCAAGCTCAGGCTTCGCTGGTGCCCAGATCACTGTACGTCATGAGATACTTGGTAGGATTCCGGCTAACTTCAAAATAAAGCCCCACTATGACAGTTTGCTCGTAAAGTGTAGCGTGAGTGGTACCACTTATGAAGTAGCACGCAGAAAGATGCTCCGTGCCCTGGTAGAATTCCGCATTCGCGGTGTCAAGGTCTGTATCTCACATGCTTATCGAGGGATGGTACTGACTGGCTGGGTCTCTTCAGACCAACATTCCATTCCTGTTCCGTCTTTTGACTCACGACACTTTTATTGGAGGAAAGACCTGGACAACGGTATGGTTTACCTTTCTTTTCCTGCTCGATCCTGCTTTAATGATTTCTCTTAGTTTATTGATGATACTCCAGACCTCTTTAAGCTTGTGCAGAGTCAAAATCGGGCGCAAAAGCTCTTGGCTTACCTTGGAGACCTTTCCGTCAATGGAAGTTCTATCAAAGGTCAAATCGTAAGACTGACGTGCGATTTAAATCTTAGAGTATTCATATACTATACAATAGGGTGAACCTGGCCTCAAAACCGAGTTGATTATTCCCAAATTTGCCAATCGTGACGATTCTAGTACTCCGCTAGACACCACCTACCCTTGCACACTTGGTTGGCGCAATATCATTGTTGAACATGGTCCAGAAGCTTTCGCCAAGGCTGTTCGTGAATACCCTGGTGTTTTGATCATGGATACCACCTGGCGTGATGCCCATCAGTCTCTACTTGCTACTCGTCTGCGCACTACTGATATGATTTCCATCGCTAAGGAGACCAGTTACGCTCTTGCGAATGCCTACAGCTTGGAGATGTGGGGTGGGGCTACGTTTGATGTAGCAATGCGGTTCTTGTACGAGGACCCCTGGGATCGATTGGTGTGTTGGCTTCATTGATTGGTGAAGCACTGTAAACTAATGCTTATGTGAAGCGCACTCTGAGGAAGCTTGTCCCAAATATCCCTTTCCAAGCTCTCGTCCGCGGCGCCAACGGTGTTGGTTACACCTCCTATCCGTAGGTAGTGGATACCCAGTCATTGACCGCTTTTTTGAGTCCACCTAGTGATAATGCTATTTATGATTTCTCAAAAAAAGCCGTTGAGAACGGTCTTGACATCTTCCGTGTCTTTGATTCTCTCAATTACTTCGGTGTGTTATCAATTTGTGCATCTTACCCCACGGGTTAACGCATAGGTCGCAGAAAATGTAAGCGTGGAATGGTAGGGATATCTTTTTACATATGAAACTCACAATTTGTCAGTTACAGCTCGGTATCGACGCTGCCAAGAAGGCTGGTGGTGTCGTTGAAGCAGCTGTGTGCTACAGCGGAGACGTGGCTAACCCCAAGGAGACCAAATACACTCTCCAATATTACCTTGATTTTGTCGGTAAACTCGTAAAAGAAGGTATCCATATCCTCGGTGTCAAGGATATGGCCGGTCTTCTGAAGCCTGAGGCCGCTAAAATGTAAGGGGTTTCCTTTGGACTCAAAATACAGAAGCTGAAATGGGATTCAAATAACCAGTCTCATTGGTGCCATTAGGAAGGCTCATCCTGATCTTCCTATCCATGTACATTCGCATGATACTGCGGGCATCGCCACAGCAAGCATGATTGCTGCTGCTGCTGCAGGTGCTGATGTTGTCGACGTAGCCATCGATAGTCAGTTTTTAGCTTTTTCTGTGGGGAGACAAATCCTGAACCTGAGATCTCCATCCACTAGGCATGTCGGGATTGACTTCTCAGCCGTCTATGGGTGCTGTATGTATGGCTTTGGAGCAGACAACACTTGGCACGGGGATTCGTTACGCAGATATTCAGGCCCTTAACAACTACTGGAGTCAGGTCCGCATACTCTACAGCTGTTTTGAGGCCAATGTCCGTGCTTCCGACTCCTCCGTGTTTGACCACGAAATGCCTGGAGGGCAGTACACAAACTTGATGGTATCTTCGAATAAAAGCTCCGTGCTTCTTTCCTGCTGATTCTTATTTACAGTTCCAAGCTGGGCAACTTGGGCTCGGAGAACAATGGACAGGTACATGGCAGACCAAAAAATATTCAATCGCCTGATGGATTATCATAGAAATCAAGAAGAAATATATCGAAGCGAATGAACTTGTAAAGTCATTCTCTTCTAATTGTTCAGATCTAGCTTCTAATTGTCCCGTCCTTCCAGTGTGGTAACATCATTAAGGTCATAAAACCCTCGAGAACGTTTTTCTATCGTTACTGATGGACCTTTGAGGATAGGTTACACCGTCATCAAAAGTTGTTGGTGACTTTGCTCAGTGGATGACTTCAAATTCCTTCTCCAAAGAGCAGGTCCTCGAACGTGCTGACCAACTTGATTTCCCATCTTCTGTTGTTGAGTTCTTCCAGGGTTATCTTGGACAACCTGTGGGAGGGTTCCCTGAACCCCTGCGCTCCCGCATCATCAGGGATAAGCCAAAGATTGATGGACGGCCTGGTACTACTATGGAACCGCTAGACTTTAAGAAGATCAAGGCAGAGCTGCGGAGCAAGTTTGGCAAGCACATCACTGATACTGATGTAACGTCCTACGTCATGTATCCCAAGGTACGGGATTCATTCCCAGGTACTGTTTTTTTGAGTACGATGATTTCCACATCAGGTCTTCACGGAGTATCAAAGCTTCTTGGCAAAATATGGAGATCTCAGGTATGGCATGAAAACCCACTGTTCTCAAGTCCAGATCTCATGTAAAACTAGTGTTATTCCCACACGTTACTTCCTCGGACGTCCTGACATTGGAGAAGAAATGCATATCTCCATTGAGCCAGGTAAGACACTGATCATTCGTCTCATGGCCGTAGGTCCGGTTGTGGAAGGTAGTGCACAGCGTGACGTTTGGTTTGAAGTCAATGGAGAGGTATAAATCCATTCATTTAATGCTTCTTAATCGAGACTGATGTGGTCCCATTAGGTCCGTGCGGTTTCAATTGAGGATAAAAACTCAGCTGTCGAGACAATTTCACGGGAGAAGGCTTCCAGTGAGCCAGGCTCAGTAGGAGCTCCCATGTCTGGAGTCGTCGTGGAAGTGCGGGTCAAGGAAGGCCATGAGATCAAGAAGGGTGATCCTATCTGTGGTGCGTGTCTCAAAAAGCGAGATCTAGGGTGCTTTCTTATCTTTTTCTCATCGATAGTCATGAGTGCCATGAAGGTGAACTATCATTTTCTCATGGTTTCATTGTTCTGATATCTTGGATAGATGGAGTCAGCAGTCACGGCGCCGGTCTCTGGCCACGTTAAGCGGGTTGTTGTCCAAGAAGGTGCATTCATTCTCTTTCCCCATCCTATGCTCCTAATCTATTCATCTTTCGACAGGTGATTCCATCAACCAAGGTGACCTCGTTGTCGAAATCGTTCATTGAACGATTAATCTGTCTTTCCGGAGCGATATTTCAAATCTTGATACCTAGATTTGTTAATTAGCCCTACTACTCAAATAGAGACAAGAATACTTCCAATATGAGTACCCAGATCATCGTACAGTCAACCATCTAGCGTATCAGATAACCATCATCTGTTTTTCCGCTGCAGGAGTGAAAGCGATAGGATGAATTCAACACAAAATAGCAACAAAGATGCATCTCCTGTCCATAGAATAAGCCTTACTGAGTTATAAATACCAGGCTTCTACCCCTGAGACTAGAAAGTAGGGGATTCTATCTCGGCTATTACTAGATAAGTGAACGTGTCGCCAATATCGGGTATGGTGCGGTTTGGATAGAGCAAACTAGGCAGGTGAGAGAAGGTCCGCCAAAATCTTCTGGCATATTAGTTGGTCCAGAGTAAGAGACCAAAGTAGGCAAAAACGACTGTTGCAGTTGAGTGGCGAAAAGATACTGAAGCGAAAGGGAATCAATCATGCTTTCTACTTGATGTGCAATGAGGAAGAGGGTCAATGGTTAAAAGTGATGTTGGATTGATGTTGAGATCGATGACGCGCAAGTACGAATAACTGGCCTCTGCAACGTGTCTGTAGGGTTGTTCCTTTTACTGAATCTGGCTAAGGGAGAGAAGTCAGTTATTCCAAACGGCTCAACATGAGTCCTTTGATGAGGCCTCTCGACGAAGCCACCGGGTTTCTGATTGATCTATATGGAATCATTTATGTAGGGAAAAGTACACATCCAGAAGACAAACCAACAATGGATTGATTAATATACACACTGTGACCTAGAAGGCTTGGGCGACATTATTTTCCAGTTCCAGATGGGTCAGACACTCTTGTTGCAGCTCCTGGACTAGCTCCTGTTGAACAGAAGAAAATCAGAAGAAGATCCCATTCCATGAAACGCAATGATGACCTTCGCAGGCTTGATATCGTTCATGTCCCCAACGCCGGTTCCAGCCCACACGATGGCCCGGGTTACGTCATTATCACGGGTAGCTTCTTGAAACTTGGAGCGTAAAATTTGTATATCCTCACCATTTTCATAATCCTGAACGGTCGCTATGCACAGTCGCAGAAATAAGCCCTGGTCAATAAATTTTGCTACCAGAAAAAATCCCACCATTACGCAAGCCTCTGCCATCAACACCGCTTGGCCAGCCCAAGGCGTCTAAAGCCTGATCAAATGCCATGCTTCGGATTGATAATGATGAGTCCGCAGCAACCAATGCTTGTTTATGAGCATCAGAGTATAGACTTTCGGGAGTTAAAAGAAAACGTGTTCCGAGGACTGCACCTGCAGCACCGAGGCCAAGGAGCTCTGCTACATGCCTCCCTGTTGCTAGACCACCAGCGCCTATGACTGCAGGTCCATTACCAGGAGCAGCGGACAGGATCGATGAAATTAACGACCTCGTGGGTGGAGCATTGCCAAAACCGTGACCACCCGCTTCAATCCCTAGAATAAGGGTAAGAGGCTAGAATTAGTATCTGGAATGATGAAATGAAACCTTGAGCCACAATGACATCCACTTTCCAGTCGTGAATGGCAACAAGAGCATCATCCACAGAAGAGACTTGAACAAATATTATGGTTTGCGTCCCAGTGACTTTATCGTGATCCCGGACGAATTGAATCCATTTAGGTAGATTCCTGCCAAAAGAAAGCCACACAGCAACGACATGGTTGTCAAGTGCAGTCTTGATCTCTCTCTTTCCTTGAGCTGCATCTATTTCAAGTCTCCAGCAGAGGAAACCGACCCCAATTGGCAAGGGTGACTGAGGGTTAACTCCAAGGGTTCGGCGCGCAACATTTATCTCTTCTTGGATTTGATCCACCGTGATATAGCCTTTCAGTGACATGAACATGTTTTTTCCCTTACTTGCATGATGGCATGTCTTTACCGGTGCCCATAAATCCAAATCCCCCACCACGCGTTATCTCAGCGGCGAGTAAACCTGTTTAGGCGTAAGGATGAACAAATGCCCATGATGCTTCATGATCCATGCCTCCAGACGCCTTTGCCATTGGTGCACCAATGATCGGGGTAGCGATACCTGAATCCGATGAATGTGGACCGCCGTTCTCAGAAAGCAAGGACCTACCTAACAGTTTGATCAATTTATCATTGAATTGAGACATATTATTCGATAGCTTGAATGATCAAGCCTGACCCCCGAACTGAGGACATGAGTGCTTGGATGACTAAGGAATAAGAGGTGATACCAGAGTTTGTGTTTGTTTGGTGAAAGGTTGTGGAAATTGTGAGGAAATCATGAATTGTGTCGTTGTCCAATACATTGTCCACCATGGTGAGCCCTACGTCTGCATTGCACTACACAGTGCTGGCAGGATGAATCTCATATATTACCTAGCCTCCTCCAAAATCTAAAGGCGGGAAAATGCTCTCTCTGATCAACTGGCGACTCAAGGTCACGATTAACGATGGACGCGCATTGACGGGCCAAATGCTTGCTTTTGACCGCCACATGAACTTGGTATTGGCTGATTGTGAAGAGTTCCGAAGAGTAAGGCCAAAGAAAAAGGCTGGTGAGGAGACTGCGCCGGAACAGGAAATGAAGCGCACCCTAGGTTTGGTTATCTTGCGAGGCGAGACCGTAGTCAGTATCAGCGTTGAAGGGCCACCACCTGTGGTTGACGAGGACAAAAAGGCTAATGCTGTACGTGATTGGACTCAGTATAGACACTGATCCGCTGCTGACTTGTTTTTACTAGCTCCCAACCGGTCCTGGTCGAGGCATGCCGGCTGGCCGAGGGATGATACCATCCAGTACGCTCATCTTTTGTCCAAGTTTCATCTAGACAGCCGACTGAATCTCAATTTTGAACTCATAGTCGGTCAAATGCCTCTCGCACGGCCACCTATGCCATTTGCACCTCCTGGTATGCCAGGGCCCCCTCCTGGTTTCAGACCCCCAGCAGGTTTCCCTCCTGGATTTCCTCCACCCCCACCAGGTTTTTCAGGACCACCGCCAGGGTAGGAATTTAACTTCAGGTGGAGATGACAAATGTTGACAGTAGACCTAGCTTCCAGCCTCCCCCACAATAAAAACATGTTTGGTGTTGGGGCTATATCTTGTATTGTCCCAAATTGACCAAGGGAACTGTGCCAACGATATCCAACATATAGCAACCATATCTGTTTGCCCAACAACCGAACTTTGTCTTTGCTGCTAGATTCATTCTTCTCACATATTTTAGGCATGGTGTTGTAAATGTCATCAAATGTGAAACAAAACTTCATGATTTCATAGGATAGCCCAAACGAGCCTGAGAATATGTGATCACAAATCACCTTCCATACCTTGCATGAAGTATAAATGGTCACGTAGATGATCTCTGTATACAGACCCCTGGTATCTTGGCCTCGGGAGGAGATTCAGAATCTGTTACGAGCTGGGCAGGTTTCAATGGTCAGGTAACAATGGCAGAGGACTGATCACGTTGGGACAAGGATCAGACTTATGAGTGCATTTGGAAGATATTACGACAGGTCGATGAATCTCTCGTACCTCTTTGAATCTTCTACATTATCCCCGGTTGACGATTCACCCGTTTTATCAGTGGCTATATTCGACTGATCAAACTCCGCTTTCACATTGACGTATGCGGTTTGAGTAAGATTTCACGAGTCAGGATATTATCTTCAGGTCTGATGAGGTCGCAACTAGATAACCCTGACACCTCAGTCCTTCATTTCATGAACAAAGGCGGTTGTTCTGGCGAAGTAATCAAGTACTCCTCTTGACTATCAGGTAAAGGTCACTTCATACTCTGGTCATGTTGTCAAAACGATTAATGGCGCCACATGGACAGCAATGACAGTGGGCATGTTCAATCATGGAAGGCAAATGTTACTTGATGAGTACCATATGGCCTTCTCCCGCGAACAAGTCTTTTCCTGGACTTGGGCCGGACCAGGCTGGACCAAATACCTAAACTTGGCAGTCTTTGCCAAGCCCGCGTAAGCGTTTTTTACGACGCTAGGGGCACGACACGTGAAATCACCTTTCACCGCATAATCTGACATGATCATACATGAACCAGAAGGGCCGCGAAGCACGTCCTATGACTGAAGCATTTGATTGATTCAATGTCAAGTGGTTTGGATGAGAAGATTGTACTGTTGAGAATACAATATATTCGGCTTATTCGACAAATCCAGAAGAACAATTACGGGGAGAATGTTTTGTATCCGGCCGTCATAGCGGCCTGACAAACTGTGAGGGTAATCAACAAGTCCTACTTCTGGCTCCGAGAAGATATCTGAACCTGCTTAGTGCCTCGGCAACAAAAACGTCATCTTAGAGCGTGCGTACAATGTGTTTTTGAACAGCTTCTTCTGCTGAGAAAAAGTATGTGGCGGGCGAGAAAATCTAACCGAACAAGACTTTTTGCCACACCAAAAAAAAGAATCAATACAGACTATAGAATGTCAAGCGTTACCCGCTAACCAAGATACAACAGTGGAGATCACACTGATGGAACCCCCAAATATTCGTATTGTGATAAATTGAGAACCCGCGATGCGCGCGCGCATTCTCGCACGACAATGTTGATGAGACGATTATAGTCTTTCCCGATAAAATAGGACATGTAGAAAAAAGAAATTAAAACCGACAATCAGATGTTATTCTGTCGGATTGTCTTTATTCGTGGCTCTCGCAACAGGAAATCTTGTTCGATGCAAGTCAGATGGACTGGATCATGGGACACTGCCAGGGACCCAATGTAAAATTACACCTTACCCACTGCTTCTGACCAACTGGGCTATTGTTGTGACTTAAAGTGGATTGATACATCAATGAACGCAGCCGAGAGACTTTCTAAAAAGAAGATGTTTCATATCAACGAATATAACGTACACCACCCTCATTGACATCACAAGCGCAGTTGAGCACACCCTGGACCAAAGATGAAAATTGATATCAGCTTCTTTTGTTTGGTGCGCTGCCTATGACAAGATGACGACCGCCGCTGATAGAGTGGTTCCAAAACGAGAACGTAGACCCCCAGGAAAATGAGTTAACCTTGAGTCAATGTCAAATTTAGTGCCTCCGTGATCACATCTTTGGGGAAGATCCTAATTCGAGACGATACTGCAAGATAGTAAAGGAAAGCCAAATGGATGAGTCAGGGAATAACCACGAGAAGCCAGATGAGAGAAAGACCCCGATGCAGGATGCATTCATTTATCTTGGTATTATTGCCCAACAGATAGAGTCTGGATAGAGTATCGATTCCTCTAGATGGCGTTATCATCAGAGGAAACCAAAAGACTAGGGCAAAGAAAAGTCATTGGCGTTATGTCCCACGTTTCATGAGCCCTACGTAACTGCTTCCATTGGGGTTGAAAAAATTCCAACTTCCTCCGAAAGGTTCTATCCTATTTGCTACCCCGGTCAACCCCATTATGATGTCTTCAAAGTGTCATTCGGAAACATCACAGGGGGGTTGGCTTCTGAGTTTACGATACTGAGAAGAGTGATAAATTTGTAAGTTTCTCAGGGCCAGGTACGAACATATGCGTAAGGAGAAATCATTCCGACTCACTTATCAGAAAACTAGCATGCAAGAATCACGGGTGGATGTTCAGCTGACCTACTGAGGCTTTTTGGGAGGCTTGTATAAACGTACCCAAGGCGACAAGGAGGTCTTGTGAAGAGTCTCAGGTACCACGAGGGTATCCTGTGATTACGCAATGAACGAACACTTTGGCATTCGTGTCGACAAGACTAAAGTCGATACTTGATTAGTGCCCATAAACCAGATACTAGCTGTTAGCTTCTGACGCGCAGACTCCGCATAGCTGTTGAGTCGTACCAATTTCAATTGGGCTTTGTACTTACAAATAGCTCCATCAGACAGGATAACGGAAGTGCTTGATGCAATTGATATGCACCAGCTGTTGTTGAAGTTCTTCATTTATCATGGTCTAGATGGACTCGAGAGCAGATAAGCACGGTGTGAAGGAGGATACTGCTATTCATAATTACCTCGGGTGGGTCTCCTGTAAAGCACAAGCGCTGCCAGTGAGTAGGGCAGGCACGACGGTCACACAGCTGTCAGCAGCTATGGTTCTGCCGACTAAGCAAAAAGCATTCTTGAAATTTTCGAGCCGTAACAGCAGCAAGAAGATTGCTGATATGTGAGTTGTTAGAATCCAACAATCTCGGCTCAAAACGAGACTATTCGAGACTTATTGTTTGACAAAGTTTCTTCTTCCTCGGATTGAAGCACAAAATGACGGTTTCAACAGCAGTTTTGCCAATCTTCACAACCCAGACTCAATTTGGAAGGAGAGAACAATGTTATCCAATAATGGCTATTGTACGGCCGGCTTGCACGGCTCGGGGGAGATAGAGGACACAACAAAAAATCATATACTGCTACTTGAAGAGGTATTGCAAGTAAATAACAGGGAGAAGACCTGTGCAGTTACTGGACGTCACCTCTCAGGTGAACACTGTATGATTATCGCTTGCAGGGTGAGGAATCTAAATTCTTAGGGAAATTCCTAAACACCTACCACCAGGTTTTCACGAGACAAGTACGGGCCCAGTGGACATATATTTGTTTGTGTAATGCATCCATCGTTCATTACTTACGGCGTTGATTAAAAGAGGAAGAATGACACACAATCAAACAACTTGGAAGAAGCCGCTTTGGTGCCCGTTGTTGATGTCTATTCTACGGAGAAAAACTGTTAACCGGGATCGTATGAATTTACAGCGATTCCTCTTGTTTCAGATAATGTCGAAGGAAATCACGTTCTAGACCACCAGTTGGCCCGCAAGAACTACTGATTATGAGGAGATCAAGAAAGTCGCCATCCATATGGTTTTGAAGAATAATGATGATGATTTTTATGATGAGATTCAGGTTTTAGCAAAGAATCAGCCTAGTATTTCCATTCTGCGCTAAGGTCGGTTATTGTAGATGCAAGCGAAGTCAAAGTGACACTATAGTCGACTACAAGGCAAGATACGGCAGAGCACAGAGCCACTTGTTGAATAAAGAGAAGCACTCAGCAAGGGATATACGGGTCCGGAGAAGGGGCTATTGAGCCTTGAATGGCCTGCGGGTGTATCAAGGGCACGATATTTGCTCCAAATAAAATTTCAAGGTCAAATGCCACAAAGAAGAATCTCGTCTCAGAAAAAAATAGATTCTTCTGAGAAGGAGCAATGAGGGACACTTCAGTGAGCTGGGCTGACACGGTGACAGGACAGTTCATTTGCATGATCGGTCGGCCATTGACCCGGTCACCGGTCGATACCGGTGCTACGATACGACAGATCGATGATGCGGAGTTTTTGACTGAGTAAAGCTGATGCCCGAACTTTCGCAGGCTCCGTCCAAGTGGTATTCCGTTCGAAGTGGGAGAGGGGTTGAGAGACTGCAAAGAGGGCGGCGGATCGGTGAGAAAGACAAAAAGAGACGCAAGGCTATGGGCTGGCTCGAGCAAAGCACTTCTTCTGCAGGGACATCATGAGTATGAAGCGGCTAACCGAGGAGCATATGTATCTCAATCATGCAATATGCAATGCATATGCAGCATGTTCCAGTGTGGGTCAATCAAGTCCTGACCTAGCTACAGACCAGACCTTAAGACTCCATTGCGCTGCGTGTAGATAGTCTATAAAGTCCTGAGAAGCCGATTAGAGAAGGATGACTCCTCCGGCGAGCAATATAGTAGAGCTCAATGAACAGATTGCTTGAAAGTGATTCTCATATTCTTTTTGAAGGCTGAAGTGCATTCAAAGAACCGGTAATGCGGGTATATCGGAGAAGGCCACGAGGCTGGAGGATTGATGCTTCAAAGACGCGCAAAGCCAGTGACAGGACGATAATCCACGATTGATGCACAGGAACAAAAGTCCGTGCGTGTGCGGACAGTGTTATTTGCCAAATTCATTTAATTTCTCTCGGAAACTTGGCAGCGGGACATTCAATGGACAAGACAAGATGCTGCTACCTATTCATTGCCCATATCCCGCTTCCTTCGCTAGAAGCGCGTGACGGATATGCAAAGAAGAACTTTTATCATGAATCAGAAGAGAGAGAAGATGTGTCCCCGTCGAGGTCGCCGTCTCGCATTGTCTCGACGACAGTCGGGATAATTGTGGGTGAATTCTCTTAAGTGGAGTGCGTGTGATACGGATTTTCAATTTCGCTGCTGTTCAAGTGGAGCCTTGGTTCTGGAAGAGTTGGGAGGTTGAAAATAAGCTCTGTAAGGAGAGGGAAGGAGAGGAGAATTGCGAGTCTTTTGGGAAATTGACTGGTCAACAAAGCGATTATTACGTCTACATTATAATCGTCAAGGTGGGTTGCCAGAAGGTAAAACGTTGAGCCTGTGAGGACGAGATCATCGTCCATATCAGTCTCTAACTGAGCTTTTCCTTTTTTTCTGCTAGATTCCTTACAGGTGTATTAGCCTGTTTGGCAAAGGATCCCTCTTCGCGAAGTCGATGATAGTTTAATCCTGATACTGCTTGACCCGAAAGGCATGTGGCTAAACCGAGTCGACTTTACATCAGTCTCGCTCCCGACGCAACTTCGTTAGCTCATCACAGGAATTCCATCATTCCTCTCACTGTCCACATGTCTAATCCGTTGTTAATCATTTCGTGTTGATAGACCTTAAGTGAGTCAGCTACTCATCACACAACAGTCAAAGCTGGTATCAAAAAAATTGCATGTTGTCTATGTATGTGTATGAATGGATGTAGAAAGTGATTGCGAGGAAGTACAGAAAGGCAAAACACCGACGATGTGGGATGATAACAATCGATATATAAAAAGAGTGGTGATACAGCAGAAGTAAGTGTAAGAGAGTGGATGGACCTTTTGAGATAGTTGTTTGTGTGCCGTTACCCAGTTTATAAGATAGGCAGATGTCTCGATAGACCTTGGAATGAGATATGTAACAGTGGCCGACAAAAGAAACACGATGGAGATAAGTCGAGAACGAAAGGGAATTAATGCACACACGCATGAGATTTTTGAGAAAAATCCCCAACGCCTAAGCAACGACGTGGCGATGGAATAGACGACCCCGAGATAGCCCAATAAAGTTAGGTTCCTTGCGAGCTATGGTACGAGGCTTTGTCACTTGAAGAGCCATGGAAGTAGTTACCCAGAACGGTGGGGATAAATCATGTTCGCCTAGGGACGATCGAGGGGAAGATAAAATTCTTGGGGTAATGGGCATCTCTCTGGAGTGCCCAACGTGGCAATCATGAACCTCGGGAGAAGGGGGGGATCGAGAGGGAAGTTGTGAAGAGATGAGTCGAGTGCATGCGGCAAGGTCGCTTGCACGAGCGTCGGAGATGGAGGGGAAGGGTCTTCCAGGGAAAGGCGAGAAGGGCAAGGCGTGAGTGGAGGCAGGTGTCGGAAGAGAGTCCTCTGTGGTGACGGTTCTTGCTGTGCTCCCTGGAGAATGGGTGAGGGCAGCGGGATGTTTCTGGAAATTGAGGATAGGCCGTGGGGGAGTGGTAGTGGAAAGGTCTGGTTTTGTCATGGTGAGAGAAGGTGGCAGGGGGCGAATTGGCCGTACGAGATTTGGGGCTCGATAGATAGAGCTGATAGAGCTGGTAGAGCTGGAAGCGGAAGTGTTGGAGGAGTCGTCGAATGAGATAGAAACTGATTCCTGTGCCTCTGGATGAGCTCCAAAAGGAATTTCTGCAGCCCAGGCGCGGATTCCAGCAGAACCACGGCCTGCCCAATTGGTCTTGGAGACAGCCTCAATGTTGCTTATCTGGCCGTCCTCATCGTAGGCCAAGTCCTCCTCGAAGCACTCTCCTTCTTCTGTATCTTCTGGACACTCACCAGTGTCCTGAACAAAGGAAGAGCATGGGCGAAGATGGTAGTTTGAAGGTCCCGCACCAAATTGGCACTGGAACGAGCAGTAGATGTTGCCGCCGTCCTTGGAAAAGGATAAGAGTTCAGTGGAAAATGAAAGAAGGGGTAGCATACGACGCGCTTATTGCAGGTGAGGCACCAGTCAGTGTCCATATCCATGACTTAAGGGAATGAGTAGGCTGTGGGCTCTGCGCCCACAGACCTTATATTCTGAATGATAGATCTCGGACTTGCATCTCAGATCGATCTTCTTTCCATATATAGAACGTGAGAGTCTTGTCACATAGACCCGTAGCACGTCACGCTGTGGACCCGTCCAGATCGACGGTAGCTCGAGTCAGACCATGGTGCGCCCAAACCCCGCCGTGCCTCTTGGTTTGCTTCATCAAATTACATACATCTGAATAGCGATTCTCCCAGCTGGCAAATGATCTCTTCGGGTACAGACACAGACGAGACACAGACGGCAGCGCTAGCAGGAGGCGGCAATGAGGGGTTGGGAGAAAGAAGCCGAGCGTGGGAGCCATCGCGGTGGAGATTCTGGTCCCAGTGCCCGACATCCAGATTGTCCATTATCCTTTCTTTACAATGGTACTCAGAGTTTTGTTTCTCCCGCGTTGCTTGCTCGCGAGCTCAATAAATGTGCAAATGTAGATCACAGTGTACATCTGTCATTCCCAATTGCAACTGATCGGCGACAATGAATATATCGTTTACCCCTCCGCAATGTCAAGTACTTTGACTGATTGGTCTTGAGGCCAGGCTCATATGTACACAGCGCACTCCAAATCCGAGGGCAACAACCCATCTTTAGGCAAGAGAAAAGAGCTAGACACTGGGTAGAGTACTCGGACTCGGAAAAAGGATCCTTTTCCACGAGCCTCGATGCACGTTTCCCATATTGGTCCACATTCTTGATCTTCTGCCTTTTTCTGATACCATCACGTCTGCCGGAGTCTGGGTTCAAAAGGACCACAGAAGTCCTCGTAACAATGGGAAGCCATAGTATCTCCAGGGATTCACATCAAGGAATTTTGTTCCTTGTATATATTCCGTGCGAAACAACCGTGTATTTCCGATTGTTTGGCGAGAGAACAGTGGAGGCGTTAGGTACACGTTTTTTTAACTGGTTGTTACCGCCGGTTTCTGATGATCATGGATTCGAAGAGGGGGGAAAAACTAGAAGTAGTTTGTAGTGAGATGGTCCTGAAACATCTTCGGTTGATACGACCGCGGACGTCTCCCACAGAGTGACAAAGAAAGAGAGTCAGTCAGTCATTAGCAGGGACTGTCAAAAACTGCTCGGACCAAACAATGATAGGACGGCCCAGTGTTACGCTGCAAATGTACGAAATCACGATGATGATAATGACGACGACGAGACGATGATGGCGGTGATAATAGATTATCATGGTCAGTGAGAAACTCCAGCAATCGAGGCACAGCCGAGTAACAACACTATTGATTACTGGGTCCATGAATTATGAGCCATGACATGCAGGGATCTTTGAAAGACTATTCCAGTTTTCTCTGGTCCAATAATCTCCTCTTTCTCAGTAGTAAACACCCCTGACAAAGAACCGAATACTCTGAGAGACCTTTCCCCTTGCTTCATTGTTGACGTCACGAAGATACAGTGTTGAAAACTCAATGATAGAAAAACATGGTATCGAAGAATCCTCACTCGGCCGTGCTTTCACGTTCTAGACCTCGACAGATGTGTTGCGTTGATATATACGGGGCATGACGATCGCAATCCGTCACAGTCATGGTAAATGGTTTTTTCTATACTAATTTGGTCCTAGTCGACGTATTGATATTTGAAATGAGTCTAAAAATCAGATTCACCTCTCTGGTCCATGTTTTTCTCATAAGAATTCCCATTTGGGCGAACAATGGCTCGGACAAACTGATATCGTGATCCCTGGATTTTATCTAAGTGACAGGCTCCGAAGGAGACCCCAGAACTTGCTGGGATCTCTCTCGAAATCACCTTCTAGTAGAATCTTTCTTTCACCTGACACAACTTTTCGAGCAATCTGAGGAGTCGGCCTCTTCAAGTTCGATCGACTACAAGAAACGCCACTATCCATTAGCTCCATTAGTCTGCCATAGCTATGATCAAACCTTCCTGAATTAGAGTTGTCACGTCCCCAACGTGGATACTTTAGAATCCGAGGACCATCCCCAATACTTGTCTTGACATCTGTTTGTATTGAGTTCGTGTATTCCGACTTGAGCTCGTGAGAGTGACTGTCAAAAATCTCCACTCATGGTAATAGCTTGGCATCACAGTACCTAAATCTATCAAACCTCTACCTAAATCAGAAAGTAGCTTGAAAAAGCATCTACTGGGTTGTAGTTATTTTTGAAAAGGAGCACTAGATGGTGTTTATTGCTCATCAAATAGATGTTTCTTAGATGCTATGTTCTATTATATCCAATACAAGCCATCCATGGTTATGATTTCAAGTTTTGTTGGAAACAATGATCAGAAGACTAGTCTTGCAATCTTGCAGCAGTGGTCAAGCAATCTACTGTATACTTGTCAATTGTGATTTTTTTAGGGTTGGAATAGGTTCCAAGAGTATGATTAGTAATGTCACATACCAGATTTTATTATTTCTATTTCTATTTCTATTTATTTTATTTCTATTTATTTTAATTAATTGATTATTTTTTTCCTCTCAATACTTCTATAGCAACTCTTCTTTTCCAATTACTTTTCTCCCACATACTACCACCAACAATAGTAACACCCATAGAAGAGTCTGTGAATATACTGAATTTTCCCCTATACAACCCATAC
>Ga0153924_1000594_pt1 | contig 21813 bp, 21 predicted proteins | sample TSNJ008MetaG_FD_104709 | JGI IMG/M metagenome (GOLD analysis project Ga0153924, IMG submission 104709) | Attine ant fungus gardens microbial communities from New Jersey, USA - TSNJ008 MetaG | ecosystem: Host-associated > Fungi > Mycelium > Unclassified | place: USA: New Jersey, Wharton State...
CAAGCTACGATAAACAGATTATACTTAATAATGTAAGAGAAGATGCAAAAGGCGAATATGAAGCTGTAATTCTCTATGAAGAACAGTTAGCTATCATTCCATATCGTGATGTCAGGATTGCATTGGAATCAATAATTAATGAGGAAAAGGGACATGCAGAGCATTTAACACAATTATTATTGAAATATGATTCATAAAGTTATAATGGTCTTGAATAAAGTATAATATGTTATATCCTGAATGTTATATAAATTCGTTTCATTACTTTCAAAAAATGACTATGAAACCTGTTCTCCTGGTTTCGTAGTCATCAGCTTGTAGAGCTTTGTATTTTTCGGGAATTTATTTGCGAGAGGAACGAGAGAACTACCGACTTTAATTAGTCCGTGTCCTGCATCCACATTTGTGATATAGGACATCTGAAGGTCGGAAATATTAAGCAGTTTTGCAAGCTCTAATCTGTCTGTACTCGCTTGATTGAGCATGACAATAAATTCGCTGTTGGCAAGCATGGTACGGGCAATATGCGACTGCAAAAGGTCATCTACATTTTGTGTGATACCCGTTGCATACGCTCCGTACTTCCTAACTCTTTTCCACAAGGTAAAAAGGAAGTTTGCCGAATATTCATGTTGGAAAAGCAAGTAGATTTCATCAATGAAAATATAGGTGTTCCTGCCTTTTGCACGGTTTGCGGTGATACGGTTTAAGATACTGTCAAGTACAACCAACATACCAATCAGCTGAAATATTGATAACTTGACCGCCCATCGCTTTTACAAGGGACGGATATTCCCGTTCTGGGTCAATTACCAAAATATCGGCGTTCAGGTCGGCAAGCATAATATCAACCATTTCCTCCTTTGCCGTAAAAGATTTAACAAAGCCGGAAACAACGAGAATGAAAGAATTTCCATTTAATAGCCTCTTGCGGTCAGTAATAATCATTATATTGATAGTCTGCTTGAAAGTATCTTTGGTAGATTTGGTGCACAGATAAGTTTAGTTATGGGCATATTGCTAGTAGTTGTTGGTATAATCATTTTTGCCGCTACTACTACTATGACCAAAGGTAAAGGAATAGCCACTTGGGTTTGTATTGGTATTGGCTGTATAGGTATTGTGAGTGGTATTGTGCAAATGGTATTTAGATAAATCACAATTTAACTATATATTATAAGCATTTGTATATCTCTATCTTTAACGTCTTAGAATTATTTAAATAAATATCCCTTAATATCATCCGTTTTCCCTTGCAATTCTGTAGGCAAGTCCACTTTTGCAATTGTGCTTGCACCATCCGTTGTAACGTACAAGACATAACTATCCGTTCCGACCACCCCATATTCAAATATCCCAGTATTTTCATCAAAGAACACCGTATTTTGTAGTAATTTGTCTGACGGAGTATCCGATATAAATGCCCAGTTTTCACCGCCATCGGTAGATTTATAAATAGCCGCCGCTTCATGCTGCAGCATTGCAAGGTCATAAGAAAAAATCAGATAGCCGATATCATCAAAGAAAAACTGATAATGATAACCAGTGGATCTTTCCTCCCAATTCTTGCCATCTATTGAATATAACATCTCGCTCCACGCTCTCGTTTCCGAGCTATTAAATATACATTTCATTTCTTCAGGGGGGAAAGAGACTGCTATATTTTCAGGGAGCTCCTGAGGAGTAAATTCCTCTTCAAAACTCGCAATCAAATTACCCTGAAAGTCATAGAACCAAAAATTATTTTCAGGTCCCTCATTTCCTATAATTTTGATTCCGTTAACAAGAAAATTTTTATATTCGTGATACTCCACATTTAAATCCAAAAAGCTCTTATTATAAGCGACCATCTTCTGACCGTACTTTTCCACCACATGCTCTGGGTTATATCCTAAAGCTGTCCAGAATAATACGAGTATCCCAGACATACCGGTTCCCGACAGAACAACGACTATGCCGCCTGCTGCTAAAAGCTTTTGGATAGTTCTTTTTCTCTTTTCTTCTTGTGGACGCGAATATACCTTGACCAATGTGTAAACAATCCCACCTATTAAAGCAATTCCGAGTAGTGCCATGATGACAAAGAATACAATTCCGACCCATGCCCGAAACATCAAACCGAAGTATTTTAGAATGCAGACCAAGCCCCATCCCGCTGTGGAAAACACAATACCAATTCCTAATATCCATAATGAGAATCTAATTCCTTTTTTCATATCAACATCCCTCGTAAGCGATTATTACCTTTCAGTATCTGAGTACAACTGCCAATCTTTATTCTTACACTTGTAATACTTATATATTATATCATTAAGAGGAAAAAGTCAAGGTAATACAGATGTCGTATTTCAGTATCCAATTTTACATCATGCCCCAACAACCTGGTGGTATGCCCCAAATGATTCTTGAATACATCTTAAAGCAACACAAACTCGACCCCGCTAAAGATGTTTCGATTATTCAAAATATTGACTTTGGCTTAACAGCCGGTGCTTTTTCTAGTGGTACGGGTGATTATACGGTTGAATTTGAACCATTCGCAACCGCATTAGAACTAGAAAATAAAGGTTATGTTGTCGCTTCTTTAGGCGAAGAAAGCGGATATGTTCCTTATACTGCTTATTGTGTAAAGAAGAGTTATCTAAAAAATAATAAAGATACTATCCAGAAATTCACAAACGGAATCCAAAAAGGTTTAGACTTCGTCAATAGCCATACAGCCAGAGAAATTGCCGAAGCAATCAAAGGTCAATTCACCGAAACAGATATTGATACCTTAGAAATAATTGTGAGTAGATATTTAGAACAGGGAACTTGGAAAGAAGATACTGTATTTCAGCAGGAAAGCTTTGATTTACTTCAAAATATCTTACAAGAAGCCGGGCAATTGAATGAAGATGTTCCTTATGAGGAATTGGTTAATACAGAGTTTTCTGAAGAAGCAAAAAAATAATCCGATAAGAGCAATGATTGTGACTTAAACTCAAATAAATTTATTGTGGATGGCTTTTGCCATCCGCTTTATGTTTAATACCATAGTGGATAAAAATCATGCTTTATAATTACCTATTATCCATTTGATTTCTACTATTTCATGTGATAAAATTAGAAATAAATTATTAAATAATATGCGAAAATAAGCTAATGCAAACAGAATTTATCTCTATTTGCTTTACAATTATCATGATGTTATCTCTTTCTTCTATGATGACCATGACATCGTAATAAACAAATTTAAGAGGAATCGCTTATGGATAAACAAAAGTATGCCGTGTGGAAAATTGACAAGCCGTTTTATTCTTTATCTTTTATGCAGGATTTTGCATCCGGTGATATTGATGATTATAAACAGGCCGGTTTTTTGCCGCATTACAATGGCAGACCTCAGACACTTGCGCATGTAACAGAGGATAACCAAACATGCATTTTCATGCAGACGGAAGGACAAAAGCAAAAGCGTCATGGTATCGTTATAGCTGAAAACATTCCTGTTGAGCCGAACATGACAGTCGAACTGAAAATTAAACCCATAGGTGACCTTGAAGGCGTTGCAGAGTTTTGGCTGTTTGGTGCTGATAATGCTAAATGGGTTAATTTTAAGCTATTTGGCGGCTATTATGGCATGAAAAGAGAAACCGTTGCCAACTTCGATGGTGAGGCTGTTTATTTACCTATTAAATTATGGGATTGGGGGAATTGGTATTATCTTCATATACAGCTGGGTACAGATAAAACCGTGATGGCTTTATTGGATGAAAACAGGAATATTATAACGAGACATTCCTTTAGGCAGCCCATTTCCTCTCTTTTTAATTCCTTTACGATTGCAATATCACAAGAGCTAAATATGGAAAATACACGATCAAGCGATATGAAGGCGTTTATGACCGATGTGAAATACGGGGTATGTATAGGTGGTATGCAAGATTTAATGAGTATGCCGACAAAAAATGACTTAGCGATTGATGAAGTAAAGGAAAAGCTGGAAAACATCACTACTATGCATAACGAAAAAGACAGATTTGATAATCTCGCAAGCATATGGAAAGAATATAACGAAAAAGAGCCCAAAATTGGTTTTTTCTTACGCCCTCTGATTAAAGAGTACAGCGAATTCTATGGGCAATCTGGTGAACTAATAGACATTGTCGATAAAAAAGAGGATACGTTTCAATATTTTAAAGTTATTACTGAATTTGCGAATCATTCGCCAAAAGAGTTGACCGAAGCATTGAATCGTTTTTCAAGTTACAATATTCTAAAATCAGAATTCTATAAAGAATACTGTGATGATGTAAATATGGTTGTATTTAGCATCTTCGATAAATTGCTTGCAGACCACTTTTTTAAAAAATTATTTGCTAAAAATGCTATTTATCCTTATACCGTTTATAAAGAAGCCTTATTTGGCAATAATGCAGCGAAACATGCTGAACCGAATGTTGATTGGCAGACAGAATATTATAATGCCGCATTCCATAAAAAAACTAAAATAAAGGTGATTGGAGCAATTTTAGATGTAATTATTGCTCAAATGATCAATATTTACGGTTATCCCCAACCAATCAGTCGGTCTCAAATATATAAAAAATATGAGAAAGTCGTGTCGTATGAGGTTAATAAATTTTGCTTGGTAAATAATCGGGCTAATTGGTTTATCACTGAAAAACAGCAGCTTTTGATGAGATCAATCAAAATTGATGTATTAAAACTAGACAATATTAGAGCGTCAGCAGACCATATCCAAGAGCGGTTGATTGCCGAAGATGAATTACCTGTAAATGATATTGCAACCGGACAGAAACAAAAACCACTTGAAAACAGACCCGAAGAGGCTAAAAATAAGCAATTGCCTGAAATACAAACCCGGTTATTAAAAACCATTTTGAATCATGATATAGCGGCAATGAAAGCCATTATTAAAGAAAACGGACTGATGATATCTGTTGTCATAGATGAAATAAACAATAAATTGTTTGACCGCTTCAATGATAATTGCATTGAACTAAACGATGATGTGCCGATTATTGTGGAAGATTATTACGAAAGTCTGAAAGGAATACTAAACCAATGAATCCTGTTCCAAAAAGAATTGCCACAGCTTTAATAAATTCATTAAAAGGCGGTGTCGTGCCAAGAGTAGGCCTGCCTTATATCGCCGTCGGAAGAGAAACCGAGATAAATACTTTTTTACATGATGTTGACATTATTGCAGACGGCGGCGCAACATTTAGATTTATTGTAGGTAAATACGGCAGCGGAAAGAGCTTTCTCTTGCAGACTGTACGATCTTATGTCATGGACAAAAACTTTGTCGTTATTGATGCGGATCTGTCTCCTGAAAGACGGCTGCAAGGATCAAAAGGTCAGGGATTAGCCACCTATAAAGAGCTAATTCGGAATATGTCCACCAAAACAAGGCCGGATGGAGGTGCACTTTCCTTGATTCTGGATCGATGGATTAATGCCGTGCAGACGGAAACGGCAGTCGAAACAGGACTATCCCCTATGGATCAATCCATCCATCCACATATGGAAAAAAAGATATGGAGTGTTCTGGCGAGTCTTGAAGAAATGGTACACGGATATGATTTTGCAAAGTTGCTGACTATGTACTATACCGCCTATATTACGGATGACGATGATTCAAAATCCAAGATTATAAAGTGGTTTAGAGGAGAATATGCAACCAAGACCGAAGTAAAAAAAGAACTCGGGATCAACATTGTTATCAGCGATGATGACTGGTATGAATATATCAAGCTGTTTGCCTTTTTCCTTAAAAAGGCCGGATATAGCGGACTTTTGGTTTTAATTGATGAGCTTGTAAATATATACAAGATACCGAACAGCATCACCAGGCAATATAACTATGAGAAGTTACTTACAATCTATAATGATACCTTACAGGGAAAGGCAAAATATTTAGGCTTTATTATGTGTGGTACACCGCAAAGCATAGAAGATGAACGGCGAGGCGTATTCAGTTATGAAGCATTAAAATCACGCCTTGAGGAAGGTCGATTTGCAACAGAAACTATTAAAGATATATTAGCTCCAATCATACGGCTTGTTCCATTGTCTTACGAGGAAATGTTTGTATTAATTGAAAAACTGACTGAGATTCACAGCGGCCTTTTCGAGTACGAAGCAAAGGTCTCCCAGGACGATATGATTGATTTTATCAAAATAGAATTTGGCAGGATCGGTGCCGATGTAAATATTACGCCTCGAGAAGTGATTCGGGATTTTATCGAGCTTCTCAATCTTGTATATCAAAATCCAGAGCTGAATATTCATGATATCCTTCATTCAAGTGGATTTGAGTTTGCAAAAGGTAATATGTCGGATGAAAAAATAAATGAAGAATTTAGAGAGTTTACAATATGAATATGTTTAAAAAGTTTGCTCCATTCATCCAAGATTACATCTATCGGGAAAAGTGGGACGACCTTCGGGAAATCCAGACAGCTGCCTGTGATGTGCTTTTTAATACCGATCATAATCTACTGCTTGCATCCGGTACAGCAAGCGGTAAAACTGAAGCTGCCTTTTTACCGGTCTTGACAAAACTATATAAAAATCCGTCAGCTTCAGTCGGTGCACTATACATAAGTCCGCTTAAAACACTAGTTAACGACCAGTTTATACGATTGTCCGGACTTTTGGATGAATCCGGAATCAAGGTCACAAAATGGCATGGTGATATTAACCGAAGCGAAAAAGACAAATTGCTTAATAATCCACAGGGGATTATGCAAACAACCCCGGAATCATTAGAATCCATGCTGATGGAACGTAAAATGGATGTGATTAAGTTATTTTCGGATTTAAGATACATTATAATCGATGAAATCCATCTATTTATGAATGAAGACAGAGGCGTCCACCTTCTGTGCATCCTTGAGAGAATACAAAAACTTACAAAAACGAATCCTGTGCGAATAGGATTATCTGCAACTTTAGGTGAGTATGGCGCTGCAGAAAAATGGCTTGATTCAGGATCGGAAAGAAGCTGTATCACTCCTGCCGTTTATACTCCAGGAAAACGGCTGAAAATTACATTGCAGCATTTTTATGTAAAATATTATGCGAAAACCGAGGCTGAAAAGCAGTTATTAAATAATTATTATCAGTATCTTTATACAGTGACTTTCGGTAAAAAGTGCATATTATTTTCCAATTCAAAGGCTGAAGCAGAAGATAATATTGCAAAATTAAAGAAATTGGCAAAGAAAAACAATACACCCGATGTCTATATGGTACATCACGGCAGTATTTCAAAGTCTACACGCGAATTCACTGAAAAGAAAATGAAAGAAAGTGAAGAAAAAACCGTAACCGGTGCAACTCTGACTTTAGAACTGGGGATAGACCTTGGACATCTCGAAAGAATTGTACAGACCGGATGCCCGATGTCAGTCTCTAGTTTTGTGCAGCGCCTTGGCAGAAGCGGCAGGCGCGGTCAGCCAGCTGAGATGTGTTTTGTTTTCCGTGAGGAGCATAAGGATGAAAATGCATTATTTTATGAAAAAATAAACTGGTCATTCTTAAGAACATTGGCAACCATAAATTTATATCTTGATGAAAAGTGGATTGAACCGATATGTCCTAAAAGATATCCTTATAATATATTATATCACCAAACGATGAGTTATTTAGTTTCAGTCGGTGAGGCTGCCCCGGCACTTTTAGCAGAGAATATATTATCACTAAGTCCGTTTCAAAACATATCGCAGGATGAATATAGAAAACTATTACAGTATATGATAGAAAAAAAGCAGATTGAGAAGACGGATGGCAACCGCCTCTTAATTGGTGAGAATGGTGAGCGGCGAATCAGTCATCATACGTTTTACAGCGTGTTTGATACATTTGATCAATATATCGTAAGATATAACTCTGAAAAAATCGGAATGGTACAACGGCCGTATGCCAATGGTGAATGCTTCGCACTTGCAGGAAAATCGTGGTGTGTAAAAGAACTGGATAAAGAAAATCAAGTAATTTATGTCAACGAAGTACCGGGTGTTTCCACAAATTCGTGGGATGGATATGAGGGAGCCCCGATTCATAATAAAATCATGAAAAAAATCAAAGATATTCTTTTAGGCAGCACTGAAATAAATTACCTTTCACAAAATGCCAATGAAAGGCTCCGGGAAATACGTACTTTGGCAAAAAACGCAAGAATAACTGAAGATATTGTTATATCAATTACCGCTGATGAACTTGCGATATTTCCGTTTTTAGGAAAAAGAGAAATGATGACGTTAAATCTTATTATCAACAGTCGTGGTATTAGTAACGAAATAATGATTGACAGAAATGTCCCGTTTTGTATATTAGCTAAGAATACATCGAAAGATGAAATTATTGAGTTGCTAAAAGACATTAAATATAAACGAGATGATTTATCTGATATAGACATCGTTTACGATATTACAGCAACTGTAAAATATAATAAATGTATACCGAATGAATTAAATAGAAAAAGATATCTATATGATGTGCTTGATTTACAAAGTCTTAAACAAGGATTGGGAATGTAAGATAGAGTGTGTAAGTTCAAAATAACGAACTGCACACTCTGTTTTTTTTGTCAAAGTATGGTAAACGCACCAATCAGAGAAATAATACACCCAAAAAGTTAAGCATCAGTTCCTTTGATATGCCATTCTTTTGGTTTGACTTAGTGTTACGCCATGATACTATCCTTGATCACATTCTGCTACTGCATGAACATTATATCATAAATGATCCTGGTTGTTTTGCAAAAGCGATATCGATAGCGAATTTAAAGAAACCACTTTTAGGAAACCAGACTCTTAAACTGAGCCTGATAAAGCTCATAATAAGCCCCCTTCATCTCCATTAATTGCTCATGATTACCCTCTTCCATAACACAACCCTGGTCTATCACAAAAATACGGTCAGCTTTCTTAATCGTCGAAAGCCTATGTGCAATTACAAATGAAGTCCTTCCTTTTAAAAGCTTTTCTATCCCATCCTGCACCAAGCGCTCCGTATGTGTATCAATACTCGAAGTTGCTTCATCCAGCACAAGAATCCGCGGCATAGAAACCATAGTCCTGGCAAATGCCAATAGCTGACATTGTCCTATGGAAAGTCCTGCTCCCCTCTCTTTAATCATTGTCTGATAACCTTCCTCGGTCTTCATAATAAAATCATGTGCATTTACTGCTCTCGCAGCCACCATAATATCCTCATCTGACGCATTCAGATTGCCATATCTAATATTCTCCATAATTGTACCTGAAAACAGGAAATTATCCTGTGTCATAATCCCCATCTGCTTTCTTAAGCTATGAATTGAAACATCCTTAATATCATATCCGTCTACCAGAATCTTTCCGCTTTTAATATCATAAAACCGGCTGATTAGATTAACGATTGTAGTTTTACCTGCTCCTGTAGGACCTACCAGGGCAATTGTCTCCCCCGGCTGTATCGTAAAACTTACATTATGCAATACTTCCTTATCCGGTGCATCAGAGTAAGCAAATGAAACATCCTCAAAACATACTTCACCTTGAATATGTGGAATCTCCACTACTTCATCTCGGTCCTTAATTTCCGGCTCCGTATCCATTATATCGAATACACGCTCTGCTCCTGAGATATTGGTTACCAATTTATTATAGAAATTTGCCAAATTCCTGATTGGACTCCAAAACATTCCCAAATACGAGGAAAACGCAATCAGTGTTCCTACCTCTACATTATCCACCCCCAGCAATTTAATACCAATAAAATATAACAAAAATCCGCCCAAAGCCCATGACAAATCTGCCAATGGACCAAAGGCATCTGAAATCCGGACAGCATCCATAAATGATTTGCGGTGTTCCTCTAATAATTCATCCATCGACTCTTCCGATTCCTTCTCCGCTGAAAAGCTTTGCACAACTCTTATCCCTGAAAGATCCTCATGGATAAATGCTGTTAAATTAGAACTCTTTTTTCTAAAAATCTGCCATCTGCGATGTCCATAAGTCTGAACAATATACATACCTACTCCTAAAACAGGCAATGTTAAAATAGCAGACATGCCAAGCTTCCAGTTTTTCACCATCATAATGACCAATACTCCAATAATCGTTAGAAAATCTGGGATTAAAGTGGTAACACTATCAGACATAACATCCTTTAGTGAATTTACATCAGCAATTATTCTGGCTAATATTTTCCCGGTAGGCCTGCTGTCAAAAAAATGGAAACTCAACTTTTGAATATGTATATAAAGCTGTTCACGTATGGTCAATATCGCTTTATTAGATATATCAGCCATTAACAGCATCCGGACCTTTACACCTATAATATATATAAAGTTAATTGCGACTGCAAAAACCGCAAGCTTAATTAAACTTTTTATATCACCATTTGCAATATGCACATCAATCGCTCGCTCAACAAGCATTGGATTCACTAGGGAAATCCCTATAGAAAAAAGCATAATTGTAAGTACAATAGCAATCGTCTTTTTATACTCTAGTAAATATTTGAATAATCGAATTAATGTATCTTTTTTTAGGACCTCGATTTGTATCTCATCTTCATGAAATGTATTTACTGGCATAGGCGTGGCCTCCCTTCTACCTTAATCTCTTCTTTTGGCTCTTCATACTGCACTACATATGTATCATAATATCTACCTTTTTCAGCCATCAGCGATTCATGGGTTCCTCTTTCAACAATCCTTCCATCCTCTAAGATTAGGATTTCATCTGCATGACGAACTGCGGAAATTCTATGAGCAATGATGATTTTGGTAACATCATTCATAGCATTAAGCTGCTGTTGAATCTCATACTCTGTCTCCATGTCTAAAGCTGAAGTAGAATCATCCATTATTAAAATCGGAGCCTGCTTAGAAATTGCTCTTGCAATACTGATTCTTTGCTTTTGACCTCCTGATAATCCAACGCCTCGTTCACCGATTACCGTGTCATAACCGCTTGTCAGCCGTTCAATAAAGTGGCTGGCCTGGGCACTGGCAGCAGAGCTTTTCACAATCTCAAAATCAAGTGAATGCTTTTTACCAATTTTGATATTCTCACTGATTGTATCTGAGAATAAAAATACATCCTGCATAACCAATGCTGCGCTTTGTCTTAATACAGAAAGCGGCAGATTCTTAATATTATTTCCATCCATATAAATCTCTCCGGTACTCGGATCGTGAAATCTATGAATTAAGTTTACAACAGAACTTTTACCGGCGCCCGTCATCCCCATAATACCAATCATCTTTCCTTTTTCCGCTTTAAAATTGATATCGCTTAAAATCTGCTTACCGTCAATGTCAAATCCTACGTTAGAAAACTCTAAATTTCCCTGCATTTCGGAAGTAATTGCTGCTTCCCCGAATTCCTCTAATTCTTTTATATCCTGCTCTTGTTCCATGATTTTTTTAATCTTTTTATTTGATGCAAATGCAGATGCTACTTCACTACTCAACCAGCCAATGATCTCCATTGGCCAAAGGATATTATTTGCATATTCTGCAAATGCTCCTAGTTTTCCCAAGGTCATATTCCCATCCATAACCATCTTACCACCAAATAGCAATATAATGAAAATTATGATCTTAGTAAGAAACGTAATATTGGGTTGATGCTTTGCGTAACATTTTGCACGCTTCATATTTAAATGATAATATTCATTATTCTGTTTTTTAAACTTTTCAATTTCAAATTCTTCTCTGGCAAACGCTTTAACCGTTCTTACACCGGCCAGATTCTCTTGTGCAATTGTATTTAGTTTTGCATTTGCCTCACTGATCAGTTCAAATATTTTCCCAAGTCCCGATTCAAGCACGATTGCTGTAACTCCAACAAGCGGCATAACAATTAATGGTATAAGGGTCAAACCTTTACTGATTTTCATCATACAAAATAATACCGCCGCAATATGAATAACGGATTCAATTACCAGCATTCCTACAAAACCTGAAATATTTGCACAACTATCTACATCCTCTTTCGTTCTGGCTAAAAGTTCTCCGGTATTATTATTATCAAAAAAACGTATAGACAGCTTTTGGATATGTCTAAATAATGTTCTTCGCATATCACATGTAACTTGTATACAGACCTTATCAAATATATATTCCTTCATATAACCAAAAATAGCTCTAAATAATCCTATCCCCAATAGTGTCAGCAGCAGTCCTGTCAATATTCCCATATCTCTGCCAATAATGACATCATCAATAATATGCTGTGTTACCATCGGAGATATCATATCTAATGCAATGCAGATGATTAAAGCGGCAGTTGCAATTAAATACCAGACAAGCTGCTTTCGTATAAATTTTCCAATCTTCAATAAATTATCCTCCTCTTTATGTTATCATTCGTAGCTGTCTCAATCAGATAAACAAAGAACAAAGAGTTTCGCTTGCGAAATAACGAAATGTAGTACTTTCCTATAAGACAAAAAAAAACAGTCCGCTCAGACTGCTATAGAAAAATAAGTATTAAAATTATACCAATTTTAAGTCAAAATCACCGATTGAGGCAGGTTTATAAATGATCTATTAAATTTACTCAGTGTTTTAAATTGATGGTTCATAAACTTACCTCCTTTCTAATTTTTTATCAATTAATATTTATCTTAATTGGTAATGACTAGTATGTCAACTATTTTTTCGCTTTAAATAAAAATTATTGACTAAATAAGTCGTCAATGTTATTATAAACTATATATTCCATTATTTGGCATGATGCAATTTTGTAAAAAGATGGGACGCAATTCTATCTTATTTGTAATGGAGGATAACTATGAATAATCTATCTTTCGGAAGACATCTTCAATTAGCAAGAAAAGAAAAAAAACTAACTGTGAAAGAATTAGCCTCTTTCACTAATATCAGTGCCAGATCTATACAACAAATAGAATGTGGAAATCGTTCCACCAGTCTGCCGGTTCTAATACAATTTTGCAATGCTCTTGATATTACACCTCAATATTTATTGTCTGGTGATTTGAATCAATCATTATCTGAGAAAGAAAGTGAATATACAAAAATTATGGATACTATTTTACGTCTGCCTAAGCGTGAGTATCTATTGCTGGAAGATATGATTCACTTATTAATTGAACATAAACACCGCTAATTGAATACTTTATAAAAAATAGCTTTATTAGAGATTTATTTGTATATAATTTTTATTAATTTGACTTTACATTCAGCAATTGCTATAATGTGTTTATATTTACAATATGTGGATACCATGGATTGTAGTGCGCGTGAAAATATATAAAATACCGGTATAGTATTTATATACTATGCTTTAATGTCATACAAGAAAAGGAGATGGAGATGGGAAAGTTAAGGGAAACAAATTTTAGAAACAGACTAAAGCTTACATTTATTATGAGTTTGATTGTGTGTATCATGTTGCCCCAGACAGTATTTGCAAAGAAAAGCAATTTGGCAGAACCGGTTGTAGACGGAGATATGACAATCGAAGAGGGTGCAGAGGAATATATCCAGACAGAAGAGGATCTTATTGAGGATATGGAAATTGTAATCGAGAAGCTGGAAAAACTGGATATTGACGCAACTGTAATAAAGGAGGAGCTAAAAGCCAGAAAAGAAAATAACAAAAATGGAATCGCTACTAGAGCTGTTACCATTACAAAGAGCGAAGCGGAACTTTTTAGTACAGTGAAGCCGGTAAACATTAAGTTTGGTATCACAGCGTTTAAACAGACAAATGATTATTATTGTGGACCGGCAACTGTAAAGCAGGTTATTAACTTTAATACAGGTACATCAAAGTCTCAGGCTTTTTATGCAGGAAAACTGGGTACAACGACTGCGGGAACGGATATGACTAAAATAGCAGGGGTATTAAATACATATCAGTCCAGAACTACATACAAATATCTGTCATTTACCAGTCAATTAATGTGGCGGAACCGGGTTGCAATGAATACACCATCAGGAATTCCAACCGTTATGGATATTTCCTCTAAAGCGACAAACTGGTTATATGAAACAAACGGACATTTTTTAAATACGGCAGGATTTGATTGCAGAACAAGTCCTGAAACAGTATGGATTTGTGATCCGCATCCGGTATATCATGGTGTCCATAAATCAACTGTTAATGCAGCATTCACAGTAAATAATGCCCACTTTAGGAAAGCTATCATATGGTAACTTATGGCGGAATGGATACTATTAAGAATAAAATCAGATATATTATTAGTACAGTAATGCTATTAGGTCTAATCCTCACCGGATGCTCTAATAATAGTACGGTATCAGAAGTAACTATTTCGGAGAAGTCAACAACAGAACAAGTTATAATAAGTGAATTCCAAGAAATAAATGATAATCCATATAGACAGAATGAAATGGATTTTTCAACAAAGGGTTTAAACTGGAATGATTCATACTTAATTGGAATCAGCGGTACATCCTACTATTTCGCCGGATATAATGATATCGATCGGTTTTATGGTGTGGCAGATGCAAAGACTAAAGAGATCACTCAATTTTATGCTTTAGATTACGATTATGATATTTTTTTAAGAAAACTCCATAATGGAAGACTGATTATAGGTAGAGGTAAATGGGAGGGCAGCAGAACTTGCCATTATGAACTGGTGGATGTTACAAATGGCGAAGAAAAGATATTATGTTCCATTGAATCACAAGGATATCCAATGGCCTCTTTGGTAGATGAATATGCGGTCATTAATTATGCTGAATTAATAGAAGGAACAAAGCATATATCTAAGGTGGTACAAATCAACTTAGATACAAAAGAAGAAAAGGTGATATGGGAATCGGAGTATCTAAGCGATGGTGCGAATTATACGGGAACGTATGTACCTGATATTAAAGGTTGGAAAGATGGTGTCTGTTTTCAAAAGGTGTTTATGGATAATGAGTATATGTATACAGATAACACAGGCACATGCACCTTATGCTATTATTCATTTGAAACCGGCGAAATAGAAGAATTAACAGCATACCCATATAAAGTACTTTATATTTGCGGAAATAAAGAGGTAATGTTGGTGTATGATTATGTATTTGATACTATTGAAAAAAACCAAGGACATTTTATACTATATGAAGATGGTAGATATAACACCTATGATATCCTCGGAACAGAATTTTCTTCGGAAATAAAAGACAGTTTTATTTTATCTGATGGTAGCTACTTATTGCATAATGACCACGATTTTATTATCTACAATATGAATGACAGAACATATTATAAAGAACGTTATGATACAGGCTATGGAGCTGATATTACGATAGAGCCGGAAGATTTACCTTCATTTAGTCATGTTCATGCAGATGGGAACAGGTTTGCCTATTCTAAATTAGAGGACGGTAAGCTAACAGTTTATGAGTATATGCCAAAATAAGAAACTGTATTATATTTAAAATGAGATCAATTACCATAATAAATTAAATCCCTATTCAGTTTTTCAGATAAAATATCCGTATAAGCAACAAAAAAAGGAGCTATGCCAGCTGACCTTAACCAGTTGGTGCAATAGCTCCATTTTTCTTATATCTTTAACACTTAAATCATAAAAGATCTAATGTCTATTATTATAATTAGTTATAATGAATTATTTAGTAGCTAAATACTCATTCATAACACCTATTAACTCATCAGCATCCATTCCATGAACCATACAAGCTTCTTCTAAAGTTTCACCTTGTGCAGATGGACATCCAAGGCAATGCATTCCTGAGTTCATTAATATAGGAATAAGTCCCTGATCCACTTGGATAATTTCACCAATAATCATATCTTTTGAAACTGAAGTCATAGTCTATTACCTCCTTAATATTCTTTAGCTTGTACATTATAGCATAGAAATATTTGAAATTCAAGCAACTTTATTTAAATGTATAAAATTGTATACAATATACAATTAGTGTTGACTTCTTAAATTTACTAACATATAATAAAACTATAAAATAATAGCATATTAATAATAGAAGCGTTACTTTCTAATAAGTTATGCAATAGGAGGTATTACAAATGAAATTTAAACCGGAATGGATAAATTTTGAACGAGGTATTTGGGAAAATGAAATAGATGTAAGAGATTTTATACAAAGAAATTATACGCCATATGACGGAGATGATTCCTTTTTAGTTGGCCCAACTCAAAATACAATAAAACTGTGGGATCAGGTATTGGATTTAGCAAAACAAGAACGAGAAGCCGGCGGTGTTTTAGATATGGATACGAAAATCATATCTACTATCACATCCCATGGAACAGGATATTTAAATAAGGATATTGAAACTATCGTGGGATTTCAGACTGATAAACCGTTTAAACGTTCCTTACAACCATATGGCGGTATCAGAATGGCTGAAAAAGCGTGTTTAGACAATGGATACAAAGTTGATCCTGAAATTTCAGAATTCTTTTCAATCCATCGAAAAACTCATAATGCAGGTGTATTTGATGCCTATACCCCAGAGATGAGAGCCTGTCGTTCCAGCCATATCATTACAGGTCTTCCTGATGCATATGGTCGCGGCCGTATTATTGGTGATTATCGCCGTATTGCTTTATACGGCGTTGATATGTTGATTGAAAATAAGCTGGAACAAAAAAATACAACACGTACTACGATGTATTCTGATGTAATCCGGGAAAGAGAAGAATTGTCAGAGCAAATAAGGGCATTACAAGATTTGAAAAAATTAGGTGAAATTTATGGATTTGATATTTCCAGACCAGCCGGCGATGTGCAGGAGGCAATCCAATGGCTATACTTTGGATATCTGGCAGCGGTAAAAGAGCAAAACGGCGCCGCTATGTCTTTGGGACGTACTTCAACTTTTATTGACATCTACGCTGAAAGAGATTTAGCTGCCGGAAAATATACTGAGGTCGAAGTACAGGAATTTATAGATCATTTCATTATGAAATTAAGACTGATTAAATTTGCCCGTACTCCTGAATATAATGAACTGTTTTCAGGTGATCCTCAGTGGGTAACAGAATCAATCGGCGGTGTCGGTATTGACGGACGTCATATGGTAACCAAATCATCTTTCCGTTATTTACACACATTGGATAATCTGGGTACTGCTCCGGAACCTAACTTAACTGTACTCTGGTCAACAAAACTGCCGATTGAATTTAAGAGGTTCTGTGCAAAGACTTCTATTGCGTCCTCATCCATTCAATACGAAAATGATGATTTAATGAGAGGCACCCATGGTGATGATTATGCAATTGCCTGCTGTGTATCTTCTATGAAAATCGGTAAAGAGATGCAATTCTTTGGGGCTCGTGCCAACCTTGCAAAATGTTTATTATATGCAATCAATGGTGGTGTGGATGAAATTACCAAAAAGCAGATCGGACCGAAATACAAACCAATTACTTCTGAATATCTAGATTATGACGAGGTAATGGATGCTTATAAAGATATGATGAAATGGCTGGCAAGAGTTTATGTAAATGCATTAAATATCATTCATTATATGCATGACAAATATTGCTACGAAAAGATTCAAATGGCATTACATGATAAAAAGGTAACCCGTTGGTTTGCAACAGGAATTGCAGGACTTTCAGTTGTTGCCGACTCTTTATCGGCAATCAAATATGCCAAAGTAAAAACGATCAGAGATGAAAATGGAATTGTTGTAGATTATGACATTGAAGGGGATTTCCCTAAATACGGAAACGATGACGACCGTGTAGACGAAATTGCCAGTTCACTGGTTCATACATTTATGAATTATATTAAGTCAAATCACACTTACCGTAATGGTATCGCTACTACTTCAATTCTGACGATTACATCTAATGTTGTCTATGGTACCAATACCGGTTCTACACCGGATGGCAGAAAGCAGGGAGAACCATTTGCTCCGGGTGCTAACCCAATGCATAAACGTGACACTCATGGTGCTGTCGCTTCATTAGCCTCCGTTGCTAAGCTTCCATTTAAAGATGCGCAGGACGGTATATCAAATACTTTTTCTATCATTCCGGGTGCGCTTGGTAAGGATGATCAAGTATTTGTAGGTGACTTGGATATTGATATAGATTAATGACTCGCGTGTCGGTTCGCAAAGCGCGCGACAGGGAGGATTATTATGAAAAATGATAAAATGATCGATGATATTGTTGCAATGCTGGATTCTTCCATGTTAAAAGGAACCGGTCATGTAAATATCACAGTAAATAATAATAATATATCATTTGATAAAACAGAAATAGATAAAACAGTTGAAACACTTGGATCCACCGATTGCTCCAAAGGTGATTTAGCTTGTAATATTCCTACATTACATGAAGGAATAGACGGAAACGAAGAATAAGGAGGTAATAATTATGACAACAGATGCTCAAATCGATAATCTGGTAAATATGTTAGATGGATATGTTGAAAAAGGAGGACACCACCTGAATGTAAATGTGTTTACAAAGGAAACCTTACTAGATGCACAGGCACATCCGGAACAATACCCTCAGTTGACCGTACGTGTGTCCGGTTATGCAGTTAATTTTATAAAACTGTCAAAGGAACAGCAGGATGAGGTGATATCAAGAACATTCCACACAGATATGTAATAATTTTATTTAATTTTATATCAGGTTATTGCAGAGTATTATTTATATTTGCAATAGCCTGATATATTTATTTATGTTAAATGAATCATTATAATTTTTCTAAATAAGGATTGCATTTACAAATAAAATTAGTAATAATAGAGATGTGATGGTAATATTATTTACCTGAACAGGAAGGAGCTCCAAATGATTGGAAGAATTCATTCTCTTGAAAGTTTTGGAACCGTCGACGGCCCAGGAATCAGGCTTGTTGTATTTTTTCAGGGCTGTCCCATGCGCTGCGCATATTGTCATAATCCTGACACTTGGGAATTAAGCGGCGGTGAAGCGTTAAGCACGAAAGATATATTAGAAGTCTATAATAAAAATAGAAGCTTTTACAAGGATGGCGGTATCACGGCAACCGGAGGCGAACCGCTGATGCAGATAGATTTTCTGACTGAATTATTTGATAAGGCACATACTGAAGGGATTCATACCTGCCTTGATACTTCAGGAATCACATATAATGACAAGAACGTAGAAACCATGAAAAAGTTTGATCGCTTAATGGCCGCCACAGATCTGGTATTGCTTGATATTAAACATATTAATCCGGACGAACATATCAAGCTTACCCAGCAGCCTAATGCACCGATCCTCGCTTTTTGCAAATATTTAGAATCCCATAATATGCCCGTATGGATCAGGCATGTTGTTATACCAGGCATTACAGATAACGAAAAATATCTGGAAGAATTAGGTACTTTTATCGGAGGACTGTCAAATATAAAGGCTCTTGATGTGCTTCCCTACCATACTATGGGGCTCTCTAAATATGAGAAAATGGGGCTTCCCTATCCACTAACAAATGTTCCTGCTTTAGATAAAAAAGATGCTGTAAACGCAAAAGAGATTATTTTAAAAGGCTTTAGAAACCGAAGATCTGAATTATTAAAGGAGTTTTAACCGTGAAATTTTCTGATTCTCAATCATTCGCTCCATTCGTCCATCAGTCCTTCTTCGTTTGATTCATCTTCTTCAACATACTTTTTAAATATTTTATTATAGATATAACTTAATATCAATCCATTTAGACCGAACATAATTATAACCATCCAGCTAAATACATTTCTTACTATCACTGAATACGTTATTCCGACAATAATGACAACAAAAAATACTGCTGCAATTAAAACAAAAATAAAATCTTTCGTTAAGATCATAAATGCTCTTTGAAAAGTTTCTTTCAAGGTTCCCTCAAATTTTGCCTGCACAGCAAATATCGTCAAAATATACATTAAGCTTAGTATCATCAAACATAATGAAATCCCAAAAGCCACATTGCCATAAATTGTTCCCAGACTTCCAAAATAAGAAAGGTCTAAATACCATATGATACAAACGCATGCGGATATGACCCATATAATTGTACTGGGTATAAAGTTATAAACAAATGCTTTAAAATAAAGCTTTATATATCCCGACTTTTCATCTTTAACTACATTCTGCATCACTGTAAGCAACGCGGTATAAGAAGCTCCAATCGAGATAATTGGCAGACTTGTCACTATAAATACAATATTAAATAACACTGCCCATCCTAGCTTACTTATAAATTGCCAAAACGATGATTCCATTGAAAAAAATCTGTCCATTTAAATACCTGCCACAGAACTAGCAGTTTGCAACGCAAACTTGGGTGCATCCGATGATTAGATGAATTCTTTCAACCAGTTGAAAGAATCTAAATGTGGCAATCCTTTCCTAATACTATATTATCTTTCGTGTTCATGTATATCGCAGGCAAACCTGCAATATACCATCTCCACAAATTCCAGGTCCATACAATCATAACTTTCAATCAAATAATCCGCCGATTCCAAATTCTGCGGCCCTGAACCTGGATTAACATAGCCAATACAGGTCATACCTGCTGCTTTCGCTGCCTTTGTTCCGATGGTGGAGTCTTCTACAACAATACATTCTGATGGTTCCACACCCAATAACTGCGCCGATTTTAAAAATATATCAGGAGCAGGTTTTGGATGCTTTACATCTTCTCCGCTGACTAAATATTTGAAATACTGCTTGATTTTAAAATAGGATGTAACTTCTTCAATATAACCAGCAGATGATGAAGATGCAACTGCCATAGTGAATCCACTGTCATGCAACCGTTTAATCATATCGTATACACCCTCAATTTCCGGGAATCCATGTTCTTCCACTATCTCCCGTTTCTTATTGCCGGCCATAGCTTTTAGCACCTGGGTGCTTTCTTTTAACTGATACTTTTCTTTTACAGAATTCCATAGTACTGTCTCTGTAGAACCAATAAATTGTTTATAATATTCATAATCCAATTCATATCCCATTTCTTTCAGCAAAAGACGGTCTACCTCAAAATGCAGCGGCTCGCTGTCCACCAGCACGCCATCCATATCAAATATAATGGCTTTTAGCATTTGTCCGGTTCTCCATAATCTTCACCATACATATCAACAGTGACTTTTTCCATTCTCTGTACTTCGAGTGGTTTATCAGAATAATCTGTTGCTGTCTCTGCAATTTTGTCTACATTTTCCATTCCTTCAACGACTTTTCCGAATGCCGCATAAGATCCATCAAGATGAGGGGAATCTTTATGCATAATAAAAAACTGTGATCCTCCGGAATTCGGATTCATAGCTCTTGCCATAGATAAAACACCTACAGTATGTTTTAGCTGATTATCGACACCGTTTTGTGAAAATTCGCCTTTAATACTATATCCCGGTCCACTCATTCCGGTTCCGTCAGGACAGCCTCCTTGAATCATGAAGCCTTTAATTACTCTATGAAAAATCAGTCCGTCATAATAGCCTTTCTTAATCAGACTAACAAAATTTTTAACCGTATTAGGTGCAATTTCTGGATAAAGCTCAGCCTTTATCACTGCTCCATCCTCCATGTTAATTGTAACGATGGGATTTTTCTGTTCCATATGTTGCCTCTTTCCGCAAAGACCTCCTTCAGTCATATGCTTTTATATTTAAAATCTTATTCGATTTTACCATAAATTTTATAATTCTACAACTATCACCCAAGAATTTATATCTGTTACTATTATTGACCAGAAATTAAATATTGAATACTGCTGTTCATAGATTGTTCAAATAATATTTAATAATGATTTACATTATCCACAATAAATCTTCACGATTAACTTATATACTATAG
>Ga0153924_1000598_pt1 | contig 21761 bp, 29 predicted proteins | sample TSNJ008MetaG_FD_104709 | JGI IMG/M metagenome (GOLD analysis project Ga0153924, IMG submission 104709) | Attine ant fungus gardens microbial communities from New Jersey, USA - TSNJ008 MetaG | ecosystem: Host-associated > Fungi > Mycelium > Unclassified | place: USA: New Jersey, Wharton State...
CCATTTGACACTTTGTTCTGCCTCTCTTCCCACATTGAAGGTGTCAGTTGCAAGAGACTTCTTGAGATCCTTTGCTTTTGCATCTGACAACAACTTGCACCGCCAGACTACAAGATCTGCAGCGTCATATCACCTCACCGCCACAATCTGAGGAGATGACAAACACGCCTTGTAAAGTATCCTGAGTGAGCAGACTGGAAGCAACTGAGGCAAAGGAGGATCAACCAACGCATCTGGCTCCTTCCTGTGTGTTTCGGATAACCCAGGTGTTTCAATCTTGATTACGACTTTTTGCACACGGGAGATCATCTTCTTTTTGAGATGCGTCCATTACAATGAAGATTTTTATTGGCACAGTACATACCATTGACCTCCAAATCATGAAAATCAGAGGATTTCCGCACACAGGACACAAGACACATCGAATTTCGCGCTCTGTCTCAGTCCTTCGATGGATTACCTTTGTCCAAGACAGAGTCGCGGGCGATCGCTGGTAGTGTGGCCTCACCAACCACCATCCTGAGATGCGTATATTTTATTAGGCAATTTTTTTGGCGCCTTTATCTTGTCTTGTGTATGCTCCAAGAATGGATCAGTTACGAGAGTGCATTCCAAAGCACCTAAAGCCTCTAGCAATCACTTTCTGATAAGAATAGTCGCTCGACTTTGGCACAAGTAACCAACCGAGCAAAATATATCGTTAATCAGAGATAGCCATATGCATTCAGGCCGAGTGTTGCTGCCTAAAATTCAATACACTGCAGAAGAATCCATTCATTGCTATCATATGTCATACAGCGCTTAACCTATGCCTCCGGAGTCTCCTCTGGGTGAACGACAAGCTTGATACCAGAAACTCGGTTGTATTCCATTCTTCTCAGGCCTTCTATAATCCCTAATAATCCTCCGCGCAGCAAATGTACTCTATTAGGCTTATATCAAATATAAGCCATCGTCACCCACTGAAACAAGTAAGCAATTTACCTTGATGATCCCAGTCTCGACCCATTCAGTCAATTTCGTATACATTTCTTTCAATATTTCCGTATTGTGTTCTGACTGCCTGAGCGCAACGATACTCGTGATCTGCCTATCGATCGATTTCACCTGGGGAGGCAATACGAGTATCGCCTGTCCCTTGGGGTCCATCACTTTGATGGTGGTAGCTTGTGTGTCGGGCAAGGAGATTGTATCGTAGACGTATTTGATAGGTGCTTCATTGGTAATCTCGTCGATTTGAGTTTTGATGTCACCGCGATGAAGGTTTCTATCGAGAACGTGCGTGGCACCGAGGGACTGGAGGTACGATGCGTGCTTGAGCGAGGCGGTAGTAATGATAGGCGAAAAACCGGAAAATTTAGCAAATTGGATGACTGGGATTTTGAAAAAAAAAACAAATAGAAGTTGAATCTCGATTTGATTATGAGCGGAAAGGAGACGAACCGAACTGGCCAACGGAGGATGCACCCCCCAACACGACGAACGGATCGTTCTTGTAGTGACCTTGACCTGCAGGTTCGATTGGGTTGACGAGACCCATGCCGTAGGGAGCTTTGTGGTACATCCCAAGGTAAGCTGTGGTCATACCAAGAGGGATGGAAGCGGCTTCGTCAAATGAAATGTTCGAGGGTATCTACATGCGCGATGATGCTAGTAATTCTTTTAAATCTTAAGAAATCGGATACCTTTGCTAGGTGCATCTCATCCGCCAATGCATATTCTTGGAACGATGCATATTCAGTAGTGAAAGCCCCTTGGCAGAATCTGTCATACAAAGTAAATAACCAGGTGAAAAAGAGAGACAAAAAGAGAGAGAGTAGAGAGATGCGTACACTTTATCCCCAACTGCGAACCTAGTTACCCCTTCTCCGACCACCACCACCTCTCCCGACAGATCTGTCCCCACAATCGCAGGATAAGTATTGAGAAATATGCCGTGTTTCTGGATTTTCCAATCGACGGGATTCAAAGCGGTTGCCTTGATCTTGAGCAAGAGCTGCCCTGGACCAGGACTTTTGATCTGGTTATTTCCGAGGGCAAAATCTGCTTGACGGGAGGCGATGAAGAGAGCTTTGTGTTGTGAGGGAACTTTGCTCATGGCGATCGAAAATGTGAATGATCAAGTGCTGGGAAAGCGGATTTATATAGGACATGGTGAAAGAAACGTTTTTCCTGTATGGTTTGTCAGACATGAGAGCGACTGACGCGTTACCAATAAACAATTGATAAGCTGATTACCCTATGAAGTAGGATAATCTCCAAAGGTAGGACATCCCCGAACTATCATTTCCCGACATCAAATTCACTGCCATAATGAGGATGGACGAAACCGCCAGCTAATTAGATGTGATATTACAACTGTTTTCACCCTGTGGTGATCAGGCAAATACGACTTTGCCTTGGATCCAGTTCCACGGCACCTTTCTACCACGACGATATACATTCCTCTCTAGTTTTACCCAAAGCTATGATTATGTCAACGATAAATTGAGCCCGTTGAGCACCGCTCACAACGTCAATCACAATGCCCAAAGATTCCAAAATTTCATGTTCTATCCGTCATCTGCATGGGCTATTTCTTTTTTTCGGCCTTTTTTTCGGCCTTTTTTTCAAGGTTTACCTCCGCATCAAGATCCCACCTTCCAAATAAGAGGCTGTGGCAAACGGATCAGTCAAGATGGTGGTATTCCCTGATCTATGCACTTACTCGAATAGGGCCATGATCGTCCACTTACGGTTATCAGCTTCGGGGAATACGAGAGAACGATGACCATAAAAGACCTGAGAGAAATGGGAGAATGAAGACCCAAGGTTCGACAAGGGAGTCGAATGTACTGACCTCGTCATCAACCTCATGCGATTTCCGAGGAAGGCAATGTAGGAATTTCCAATCTGGCTTTGCACCGCCTTCTTTACAAAGATTCTCGGTCACTTGATAGCCCCGGAAGGCTTGCAAGCGTTCTTCCTTTTCCGCCTCTTGGCCCATGGAAATCCTGGCATCGACATCAGTGCGAGAACTTAGGGAAACAGTAATGCTGCAAACCAAGTGTCAGTGACGACTACATCGGCATTGTGCACAGCTTCTTTGGGGTCAGTTGTCCATGTGATGCGCTTGTCGCAGCCGAGTTCCACGACGCGATCCCAAACCACAGATGGAGCCCGATACTTCTCTGGACTGGCAACTTGGAGCTTGTGACCAAGACGAGGGTAAGTCACGAGCATGTCATGAAGGACGTTGGCAGAATCGCCAACGTAGGCAACTGTCATTGGGGGGAGAGAAGTTGAGATCGCTGTGGGTTGGAACTGCTCATGAAGTGTGAGCAGGTCTGCAAGAATTTGTGTGGGATGCCAACGATCTGAAAGCGCATTGAGAACAGGTACAGGTGAATGCTTTGCCAATTCCTTGAATTTAAAATTAGTATCGGGATAAAATATAAATAACAAGATGTTCCGACCTCAATTTCTGCGTGTTCGCCGACCCGAGCAAAGATGCCTTGACACATTCCTCCAACAACACGGGCCGTATCTCGAAAAGACTCATTGACACCCAATTGAATGTCATCACGACTCAAGAAAAGGGCACGCCCCCCAAGAAGCGCGGAGCTCGTCTCGGCAGCAAGACGAGTACGAGTGCTCCGCTTCGAGAAGAGAAGGGCAATTGTTTTGTTAAACAAGGACTGCGGTGGAAGACGGGGCGCGGTATTTGCCTCGCGTTTTGAGCCGAGAGGGTCAAGCCACGGCAAAGATTGTTGCTTGAGATTGTAGGAATAGATGATGATTTGTTTTATCTGAGATGGGGAAAGATCAGCTAGAGTCATGAGATGGGGAATTATTTTAGTGGTTGCCATTGGTAACTTGGAAAGGGAGCGCCAGACCTCGAGCTTTAAATAAGGACACTCAGTTAGAGAAAATTCTACCGCGTGATCCTGTTTTTCCCACGGTATGGTCATTCGCTTTCCACCGACTGAACCAGCTTTACGATTGGTCCGCTCTTGCGGAATATTCAGTACGCCTGCTAGCACCTGCTCTCTGATTTCATGCCAGCAACACGTGACGGGTTTCCCGTCTTACAATCGTCTCCGATACCTGTCCGATACCGATTCTCCACTATTGGCACCGACCTTCAGTAACAATACACCGACGATGAGCTTAGGTGACCGGCAGGGTTTCACGGGGAAAAATTGATAACATAATCACATTATCCTGCACCTATACAGAGTTTCTGTGGCCTCTCAAATGTCGGCCTCTCTCGTCAGTCGCATCTGAGGTTCTCAGTACACCCAACAGCGCTATTGGTCTTCCTTGAGAGTTGCCTTGTGTCATTTATAGTAGCGCTACTGCTGCACAAGGCACTTCAATCATGCTTTTTTTCCCAACCAAATGCCGTCTCTAGAATCGGTGGTATGCGACCAATCTTGTGCATTCGTCGAATTTCTGGAAATGTTCTTGTTACCCTGACATCATCCAATGTCGACCTGCGAGATATCCGAATTGTAAAGAAGGTGGGAGGAACCATTAAAGCCAGTGGAAAGGTCCTATGACTCGGGGGCGATAACTTAATAGACGCAAGTGACCTGTCTTTGTCACAAAATCAGATGCGTTTCAAAGAAACTGGTACTATCTGGGAATACGGTTCATGTCAACGTCGCATCTGGATTGGCGGGCTTAAGTTGCTCTATGATGGAAGGAGAAAGGGTTCAATCTTGAGGGGTTGAATCATCGAAGGAAATGATTTGATGACGAAAAGCATGCTGTCAAAAGAATCAACCTCACAGTCAGTCAGTTCATTACATATTTGTCGGTGCTAGTGAGGGACCATCGCTTCTTTCTTGGCAATTACTCTACTTAAAACAGATCTTGTTTCAAGATTTCTCCACTTTCCGCCCGTCGAACCCCCTTTTTCATCTGTCAAGTTCAATGGCAAACCTCCTATCGATACCAGGCATTGTTAAAATGTTGGCTTATCTAATGCACTATTTTTAGTGAGATTGACCATTCTCATTGCAACAACTAAACCACCTTCGGAAATCACAAGGGGGCTAGAAGAATCGTGTGGGACAGTGAATGTTTTGGATGACGTCAAGAAATTTCTTGGATGAAAACAGCTTTGATTATACGGTGGTAAAGATGAGGTAGTGTTCCTGATGCATTCCTAGTGGACTTGAAAACTGTGATGGGGAAATAGGGGTTTACAATGTTCCGGTGGATTAGAAAGAGCATATTGCCATTGCGAAGGTTCTTGTCAGATCTTGTCAGATCTTGTCAGAAAACCCGGATCTGCTTTTTTTTGTTTGAGAAGCTCCGTCGTTACTTGACAGTTTTATAGAAGTGATGATGATTCATTTATGGAACACAATGCTCGGCACTCGAACCTACTTCGGAAGGAAGATGGAACAAGTTGCGCTTGATGAGACGGAAAAAGGTAGAACCAGGGTTTTTGTCTTGTGCATAGACCATTGACAATTCAGAATACTGATGTGCTTGTAGTTTCCTTCTATGGATGAAATCAAACGATGGAATCATGGCAGCAAATTTTTCATCAATGAATCCGGAACGCATGAAGTTGAAAGCGCTGCGCAGTGGCTATCACGACTACATACAGTTACAGACTCTTCAACAAGACTTGCAATGGCATATTTGCATGCTACATGTATGCATTGGACCCATCATGACTTTCTCCGTCTATATGCATTTTTTTCTAACTTTCTCGGCGTCACACCTCCCTTTCTCCTTACCACTCTTGCTCCACTCGCTTCTCAATGTTTCAAGTATTTTAAGTGGAAGTAGGTCTTCCTGTCATTTTACCTCATCAAGTTGATCGCCTCGGTTCAACGACTGGCACGTTGCATTGGTATACCAAAAGAAGACAAAAGCAGCCTTCGTATGAATGATATATCTTTCTCGGCAAATTAGGAAACACACAATGCCCCTATAAGCAGAAAAAATCTTCAGAGAAATGTTCAACACGCTTTCCCAACATGCCCATTTGGCCTCCTTTCACTATTTTTGGCCCGAAAACACCTAATCCTCCTCTGGAAAATGGTGTAGAAGATCTTCCGGACTTTTACCGCATGTTAGACCCCTTGTTTACAAACAAGAAGCGCGATTATGGAGGTGTGTATCCACGCTATCGAGATGAAGAGGGTGTCTTTCATCATCCAACATACCACCCTTTTCCCCCTCTCGTGCCTCCACCGAAGAAACTCCCACCTGACGAACGACCGAGTTATGTGGAGAGGATGAGGCTTCCTCCTCCAGAAGAACTTCCCCCAACTGACCCAGTACCCGAAATACCACCTTGGAAACAACCACGAAAAAAGAAAACAAAGAAGCAATCAACTTATACTGGACTATCGAAGATACCGGAGATTGTGAACTCTAATACAGTGGATTCCGCGGTAGATGAGCTACAAGATCGATCTCGACCGGAAATACGTTCTGCCCACATGTCTGGGGAAATTTCAATGTCCTTAGCTGGACATGAAGGCTAGTTATCCCTGTGTTCTATGATGGACCACGTGATGATATGAAAAATGACAGGCTCTGAGCAAGAGTGTTGTGCTCAACTCCTCGTAGCCCAAGCCCAAGAAATGTTGGGCAGCTTTATCAAGGCAATGTGTTGTCGTACCTGCGACAGTACCACCGCTGCTATGTGAATTTAGCTCCTGGACGTATTGATTAATTTTGGTTCTCGTTTGTTGATTGACTGATTACAATTATAGTTCTTGCTCCGGTCCCTCTCAAAGAACACGTTTGATATCTCCTTTTGGCATTGAAGAATAGATACACTGTACGATTGGAGCCTAACCTTGTAACTGTAGATTCTTTTACCTCTGTACCATGGCTATTCAAAGAAAGAACCATAAGTCCACACAATGTCCTCAACTGATAGTGTATAGGCAATAAGTCTTGTCAACGTCTTCTTCTACCCGTTCTGAAGCCTTTGAAGGTTGCACCATCGTCCGAGTCATCATCTGCAGCTGCCTTTTGTCTTCCGCCATATCCAACTCTCGACCTTTCCGGCAAAGTTTCACTTAGCCGTTTCGTGCCAGGTTCAGTAGACCTCAACGTTTGATCGTCTTCATCGTTGTATCCTCCCCTCGAAGTGATAGTATTTTGTGACTGCTCGTGCTCGTCCACCTCGACGATGTCATCATCTGAATCTAGAAACAGCGTAGTCGCTAATTGTTTATTTTTTCCCTTCATTGGTGGAAGTGCAACTGAATTTTCCGGGACGCCAGATAGTTTGGATGCTGTCCGTGCCACTGGAGGTCCCTTTGACACTTTTCGTGAGAAAGGTCGGGTGCGTTGAACTGTTGGTGCAGTCCTGCGTTTGCCGAGCATGGGTGGCGTTTCATCATCGCTGTTATCATTGATGATACCTGTTGCTTGCGCAGAGGCTCGAAGTAAAGGCGGGCGATCCTCACTTTTGTTTTCCTGAGAGACATTCTCAATTTGTTTCTTGGTGGACTTCTTGTTCTTCCAGTGTGCTAATTGATCAAGTAAAGGTGAGTTGGGACAAATTGAGATGATATGGGGATTTACTAGGCGCAGCATCATTATCCTCGCTGACTACGAGCTCAATCAAAGCTCGGCGATTGGGAAGGATTTTCTTCAGGTTCAGTCATCAGGTAAGTCAGGGAATTTGCAGACAATAATGTACCTTCTGAAACTTCTTAAAGTTCGGCTGATCTTTCCACTTGTCTGGCAGTACTTTCGCCTGAGATCCACCTGCGCCATTAGAAACATGGCCACTTTTTGTCTTCTTATACACATCCATCTCCAGCACAACCATAAAATTCCCTCTTAGTCCGGTATCATCCCCAAAATCAGTGAATCCCTTCCATTCCTCTTCTGCTTCCTCTCTCCGTTGCAAATCTTGACCAACTGATTTCGGTTTCGAGATCCTCAAGCTGTTAAATTCGCGATCGAAGTCATCTTCTGTTCTCTTTCCCTTTTTCGTTGATGCAACTGCCGTGAGGAACGCGGCATCCGTATCTGGCTTCCCAAAGGGGGCACCGGAATTATTTTTTTTCCCTGCTTTTTTGCCTTCTGGTGAATGCATTGATGATCTCGAAGCTATACCATTGGCCTGTTGTGTGGAATCCAAAGCCTGTCTCTTTCTTGCTGGTTGTGCGTCATCATCAATGGCATCCACGTCGACAATCTCAATGCCTTGACTCTCTTGCTGGATGCTATCTAGTTTTCTCTTGGTCCCTCTCATTTGACTCCGTGTACTATTACCAAATTCATTGGATTCCTCTTCCTCTTCCGCCTCACGTATTACCGATAGATTAGTTCCACTTGCAATACTGCGGACAAGTCCTCCCAGATGAGATTGTGTCTGATTTGCTCCAGCATCTTCGCCAAGATCTTCATCAAATGATTCGACTGCGCCAGAACGGGCAGGATCGCTGGCATCGAAAAGCGCTTTGAATTTCTTGAGAGGAGGTTCATCTTCAACTGCAGAAGGGATATCCGGAAGCTGAGATTGCCCGGCCGCTTCAGGCACCGAAGTGGATGTTGCGCCAAGTCGACGTTTGAGCCGTATTCGACTAGGAGTGGGCGCCTACACACAAGTAAAATAAAAATTGACCAGAAGCACAACCCAACGAGAATGTAGACGAACAACAGCTTCTTGAGCATCTGCTAGTTGTTCAGGGGGCTCAACGCTAGCCCTGGGTTCAGCAGTCTTTCCTCGTCTTGACAAAAGTAACTGGAGCAGTTGTGAGAGGCATCTCATGATGGAGTTGGCGAGGACGTACTCGACGTGGTTTGGGTGTCTCGATCTTAATCCCTTCCTCCAAAATAACGGGAGGTGTGGGTTCTGCTGAAGGTTGTCGAGATGCGGCCCGCCGGACAAGGCGTGTTCTTGCCGGGGCTTCCTCAGGGGGGATCGAAGGTTCTTCGGAAATCGAGTTTGGAATATGGTTGGGTAATGACGCTGCTGTGGAAACATTTATTTTTTTCTTATCAATCTTCCGCTAGTCGTGCAATGATTTGTGCCGAACTCACGACCCAAGACATCAGTTGCTGCAGTACTCGATCTCAGTGCTGTCAACAAAGAAGGCTCAACTTCGACTACCGCCTGTACAACAGTTTCTGGATTTGTAATGGGTAGCCCAAAACTGCGAGAAATTCATGTCAGGATCAATCCACCGAATGCAGTATGATATTGCACCTTTCGATTTCGTCTGTCAGCTTTTTGAATTCATCCGTTCCAATGGCAGCCTGCATATCCTTCACCTCTGCAATAACGACAAGTCGCTGATTCTCCTTCGCTCGGCCCCTCGTAAGTGCCTTATGTAGTTTTGCAACGCCACCAGCGACATCGAAAGTCTCAATAAACCCTCCCCCACGTTTGATCAAGTCCCTTAAATCACTCTCTATCTCCCTGGTCTTTTCACCAAAGACCAAAAACCGATGGTCAGCGAAAATATTAAAACGCTCCTCATTTGGTTCCCAGACTTTAAAGATCTTTTGAGCGGGACCGAGAGAAGGAGAGAACGTCGGTCGGAACTTGCTGATATTGGGTAAAATAAAGTTCTCTTCAAGCGAAGCTCCATTCTCCAGAACTTCCAATAACCATTCAAATTTGACAAACTGAGCGGCGGAGATGAGGGAGCTAGCAACTGATGGAGTGGCAGTATAAGTCGGTAAGATATGATGCGTGATATGTTCATTCGAAGTATAGACAATTGATATACCTGTAGGATGATTGTCAATTGAAGGAATGAAAAAGAGATTGAACATATGAACCCAATTGAACACATGTTTCAAGGGGAACATTTGATTTTCCTTTCAGGCTTGAGGAATAACAACAAATTTGTTGCCACTTGATCCTACATTCGATGAGAAGTCAAAAGTATTCAAAATTTAAGTAGCTTCACTGACGATATCGGGATTCCGGTGACAATATGTATTACATCCCCATCCTGCAACTCGAGTACCATCTTGGACTCTAAAGTCTTTTGTGACTCCCTCCGTATTAGTCTCATGGTCTTGTCCCTCTCATTATGAAAAGTCAACGTCGGCCGCTTCTCTGGGTCATGCTGAGAACACACCAGTCAGCACAAATGTGAGGGAAAACGTTGGTGATTTCATTCGCACCACATCATCCAGAGTACTTTTCCCAACTGTGAACGTGCAATGCAAACCAGATACTTTCTTGTTTGATACGATGAGAGGCTGGTTTTTCCGCCCAAGAGAATATGATTTTCCGGCCTTGAGGAGCTTTGACTCTTCTGAAATTGACCAAGAGCTTAAATGTAATGGAAAAAAACGTACTCAGCGATGAGACTTCTGCAGCTCCCTCTCCGTCAAATGGGCCAGTGATAATCCACATTTTGTCTTGACCTTAAATTTCTCTTGCTCCCACTAGTTGTTGGCAATCTCTCTGGCTTAGGAAGTATGTATTTTTCTCTGCTTAGATTGGAGAATGGATTCAGACAAGCAAAGGCGATTGTTTATGCTATTGAATTTTTGCTAGCACGTGGGGTCGGGAATCCAATCATGTGCCCATAATCTTGTCAGGCGCGAATCTTCATGGCAGCAAAACTTCAACTTCGACTTGACTACTAACAGTACATCTACGTCTACTATACTGAACCATCTGACTCCTCCAGTCACCAGGCGGAGAACGGCGTTAGCTTCTACGGTTTCGGCTGCTTCACATACAAGTGAGATGGAAAAGAAGAGGAAGCACACCTTGGAGAGGGCTAAAGCCAATCATGTGAGCGAACTATTCATCATATCTGTTATACTGATATGTAATTATCTTCAGCAGTTGTTGAGACAGCTCCAAATGCGCTTGCAGTACGCACGGCTGAAAGTCGAACACGGTTGGGTGTGTTTGTTCTCATGTAATAACTTTAGAGTCTAATACCAATTTTTGCAGCAAAGGCAAAGCCTGGATGAAGTAGAGAATCTTTATTTCTACCATTCACACCAACGCAGTCCTAACTCATATGTGCCGTCATCCACATCGACCTCCGACCAGAGGTCTTTTGCTGCCACGACAAGCAACATCGATTCTCCTTTCGAGACGTTGTTGAGGCTCCAGTCCAGATGTCTTACTCCGGATACTTCCTCCAAGAATAGCTCAACAGCTAAGAAGCTGACACTTGGGCCTGAGGCTGCTGTGATACCTCAGACAACGCTTACCTCTTTCCGTACTTCATATAGTCCTACTGGTCCTTTAGAGATCCAAGCTGCTCAGCAGTCTCAAGATCCTATCACCTCTGCTCAGACACCCACAACAGATTCTTAGATTCTGTCCTCCATGCGGAACGTTGACTCCGACACCGATTATCTTCCAGTTGCTGTGCCGATCCTTGCATTCAAGGAGCCCCAGCATTCCAGACCATCGCTTTCCCGGCACACTCTTCCTACCACGACCCTATCTTACAAGACTGAGAAGAACGATACGATGCCTACGCCTCTAATGTCTACTCCGATGACATCGTCCAAGATGTATCCCGCGCCTCATGTCAACATGATTACAAAACGGACCTGTCGTAACTCCAGAGTCAGCTGCAGATGAGACCTCGGACGTTACCTCAAGTGAACATAGCCAAACTGCCATCTCATCTCTCATTTCAGCATCTTCTGCCGCCCCTACGTTGACCTTCCCAGCTACACCATCTTTACAACCAATTTCTGCCCAGTCACAAGCTTCATCTTTGTCCGCAACTTCTGCGGCTCTGCCGGCAAGGCTGGCTTCAACATCATCTTCCCCTCTATCAGTCTCAGCACCTGTGCCACCCCTACTTCATATCACAATGTCAAGCCGTTATCCTGTCTCGAGGATTTGGATCTCCACCCAAACAACACTGGGTGTTGCAGCCCATGACGTCTTTGTTCAATAAGCATTAACATTCCCCCCAAACCTGAGCGCCTTCATTCCCCCAATGCCTTGACCTACTTCTCATTTCGCTTCGTCCTTGATTTCCGCGCGTTTAATTTCGACTCCTGGTAGGCTTTGCCTCCAAAGAGCATTTTACATGAAGCGAAGGCTGAGTGTTCTGTTGCTTGTACTGAAATTTTGGAACCTGGCATGTCCAACTTGCGGGTTGCAGACTTACAATGATGATTTGGTCATACATTGAGGTCTAAGCACCTGTCGGTGACTTGCATATGTTACTCGGTTTACTAAAGGGACAGAACTCGATGTATTTGAGAGAAAAAGGCTAAGGATTCCTAGACAATGGACTGTAATCAGTGTGCACTGTACAACAGACAGTAAATATTAACAGATTGGATCCCACCCCGGTTAACATAAAGCATAGATCGATATTTTAAGCTTTCGGCCGCGTCCGCGAGCAATTCCTATTCAGATTGTTAGGAAGTAAAAGGATTTTTGTCACATCCTTGAGTAATCAATTTTGGCTCTGATTAACACAGAAATCAATAATAAGTGGTGTTCGATGCATGTCATCACTTTATGTTTTGAGGTAAGGTCTCTCGTTCTCGTCTAAGCAGACGAATAATACACTTGTAAGTACGGCATTCCCATCCTGACTGTGTCCAGCTTGAATCACACGGTCAATCCCATTTCGTTGGAGAGAGGTCGGACCAGTACATCTGCTGAATTTTCTGTAAGATTTACCATTCATTTCTACGTGGGAGATTTTGGGTATGTTGTCATTTGCTTATTGTTATTTGGATTGACTGGTACTTAAGCAGTCACTTCGATGTTTGTTTTCACTTGTCTTCTGCTATCATCTATCATCTATGTCATCAGGTCAAGGTCCCTGAGGATTTCTTCTCTATAATGAATGATGTTTACTCCCGCCTACAACTTAATGGCAATATCTATTACTCCTAGTCACTTCATTGAGTCTCCAAGATGTAGGCTCTATTTTGACCAGATGTAGTAGCAGTTACCATTGTGTTGTTGGAAGGTTCGAACGTCATTCATCACAGGCAAGTAGCCCTTGGGGCCCATAACCTGTTGACGCAAATCTCAGATTACAGTGGACATTTAATGAGGTTAGATACTGACAAGTGAGTCGATAGAAAGTAAACTGATGTTTATCAGAACTCTGTTTTTGTGTACCAGTAGCTATTATGTATGAATCGTGCGATTTTAAGAATATCAGCTTGTGATGTGCAACGATGCAGCGACGCTCCTGATACTGGGACATTATATGTTATCAAAATCACTTGATGCTTCTCACCAGAGTTCTAGTTGTAGGGAAATTCAAGGGGTCGTGTTTCTGATGACATTAGAGAACAAACAACAGTATCAATTCCCAGCGTTTCGACTCCCCCGCCTGTGTTGTCAGCCTCATAGGTCAACAAAAAAGTTAAAGACGAATCTATCCGAATTGCTATTTGCTATGGTCTTAAGGTAATCTAAATCTTCATAATCGAACGTCCTCATACATTGAACAATGTCAAACCTTGATACAAATACTTTTCTCTCTATTAATGCGTCTGACACATTTACGTAGCGCTTGTATTAAATTCCGTGCAAGTTTCTTCAATTCATATGACACTGACAAAAAACTGTCTTCAAGAATATCATTTAGAAAACCCAGTAAATGATGACTACATCAGAAACAGCTATTAAAGCATACTCATATCTTAACAAGACTACTATCAAGACTACAACTTGAATTTGGCGATGCCGTAAAATACAACAGGAAAGGGGCATATCATAGGAGAGCATAAATTAAACAAACAATCATCAAATTCAAGACTCGGCAGGTTTGCCGGGATGTAACACAGCAAGTAGAGGCTTCAACTGTGGATTGCCCTGCAACAACTCTGCTAACTGTACCTCAGACATTGTCGACAATGCCTGCAAATTCCTTAAAATTGCCTGTTCCATTTCAGGCGTTAGCGTGAACTGTTGTTGTGAATCGCCCTCCGCAGCAGCAGAGCCGAGATCAGCATGAGTAGAAGTATTGGTGAGATCGACCGGTGGTTGTTCGGGAGTTGAGGCAGATGCACTACCGTCGTTACTCGAGGTTTGAATAGGCACTGATACGCTTTCCGTAGTTGCCTTTGGCAGGGGAACGATCCCTGAGGGCGTTCCAGAACCTCCTTCTCTGGTACCAGTCGAGGCAGGTGTCGTGGTTGAAACCTGGTTAGGTTGCCCTTTTCCCAGGCCATCTGACGAGGATTCCGTCTGTGAACCTTCGACCGGCTGGACGTTGACAGACGTTGAAGCAGTAGCTTGTGCTGAAGCTAGAGTCGAGCCCTGCCTTGGTCCCTGATACGGCTGCTGCCACTGCAGTTGTCCACTCCGATACTGTCCATATCCATATGTTGGTTGAGTGGTCCCATTTATAGAGACATTCGTATAATACCCGCCATAGGGATAAGTATACTGAGGATATGGTGTCTGGCTAGCACCATAAGGCCAATAATTGTATCCAGGCCGTTGTTGATAATACGGCACAGAATACGAAGTCGTTGGCTGAGTTGATGTCGTCACAGTCGTCGCACTATTCGTCATCGGCACTAATGACGATGACGCTGAGGGTGGAGGTTGACTTGTCGGGGACCGTAGTGGCACAGACAGATGCGAACCTGGTGCCATGGTCTGTGGAACTTTGGTATGTTTCAATACGATGATACTTCATGATGAATAGAATGGCCATACCCATCAATGGTTCTGGAGCTGGTTCCGAAGGCTTTTGATGGACGGGACCATCAGTGCTTCCGAATACTACACTTCCCCATTTGAACTCTTTCTTTAATCCACGATCCCAAAGAACTTCTACAGAACCGCTGTCTTCCAAGACTCTCACTAATGATACTTCGAATACACCCGCACTAACACGAATTTTAATGCGAGACATGCTCGGAAGAGCCATAAGCTCTTTCTTGATCCTTTCTTGTTTATTTGCTTTCTTTTCTGCTGCTACAACCTGGACAAACGGGAGAAGTTATTCATCAATTAGTTATCGCCTTTGATATCAAGACGAATAGAGCACACCGGATTGTGTTGCGTACAAAGTATTTGCACTTCAAGTTTTTTGACCACTTTGAGAACCTGGTCATCTCTACCTGACGGAGCACTTTCAGCCGGATCTCTACATATGGATGTAGCAGCAGTGGAATTTGTCAAAATAACCTCCTTTTCGACTTCCTTTACCACCTCAAATAAGACCGCCGAATTATCTTGAGCACATGAGACATGAAAGGCTTTCGGACATTTGCCCTTAGTGCACTGCACTGGTGCCCCGTGAGCCTTTGGCTTATTTCTGGTACACCAAGAACATTTCTATTCCGCCGTTCGGTTAGCTACAAAGGGACTGATAGCGGACAAGATGAAGGGACTTACCAGATGCCATCTATCCTTCACGATACCGTCCACACCAAACACCATTCTCTCTTTCCCTCCGGAAGGACCACCATCAACTTCATCTACCCAAGTTTCAGGCACTATCTTCGCACATTGTTCATGCACCATCCAGACTTTGGGATTCCCAGTAGCTTCAGCAGCGTCTTTCCGACTGACAGGGGGATCATAGACCCTCAGAAGATTTTCGCGGCTTTGAGACACACATAGACAACAGGGGAAGGATTCGGGTCCCGTATGTCGCGGAGGAAGCTTGAGGGTGACAGATAATTTGGGCGCCTGGTCCGGTGAACAGATAACAGTAGACGATGATGATGAACTCTTGTTCGTTGACGCTTTGATCTTCTTCGCTTTCGCTAGACCCTCATTATTTCCCGCCTTTCTCTTTTTTGAAGACCTAGGTTCGGGGAGAACCAGATCAAGCTCTTCGTTTTTGACTGCAGCTGCGAGCCTTGCAGCTTTCACCCGCTTCGAAGACCTTGTCCCCTTGTCGATTGAAGTAGGCGTGAGGGGCTCAATGGAATGAGTACCTCGAACCGGCTTCTGTTCGAGTGCTCTATCTTTCAGAAGCTGGTCGACGTCAATTATAACACTACAGTCACATAAATCAGCGAGCTTTTCCATAGAGATATACAACGGTTCTCACCTATCCTCGACACACTTACAAACCTGAGCCTTACGTCCAATCTCTATCCAGCTATCGAGGGCAAAATTGACGCTTTCGGCACAGTTCAGTCCAAGATTTAAGCCAGCATGGTAGCCGCGAGGAAAAGTGATCACAAACTCCCCAGCATGTTGTACTAGGAAATTAGGTCGACAAGAATTATTTGCGAGGTGGGTTGGTGATGCCAAGAAAGACTTATGCCGCAAAAACTGGGGGCAAGCAGAGGTATCCTGAGGAAAGTAACCTTGTCGCACATGAGTACGAGAATGGAACAAACAAACGAGAAAACCTTACTTCTCATCGTCTGCTCTAATGCACATGCACGACCTTGAGGTACAGCATACCAGAACTTGGGTGCACCGAAATGAACATAATTTATGCTGAATAGATCCATATCTTCGACGTGCCAGGAAAATGTTGCCCTCCACATGCCGAAATATAGATAGGGAGTATTCACTCCAGGTAAACCTTTGTCGGATGAGGGTAAAAGTCGGGAAAGAGTCGAAGGGAGATGTGCGACATTCCAACTTTTGGTTGCATCGGTGAATAACGATCCTATGACGGTAGATGAGCAGACATACAATACAGCACACATTGTACAGACCTTGAGAGTCCGCACCGTACCACGCAGGCTTGGACAATCCGAGATTACGCCAGTATACGCGCTCCAGTTCCTGGCAAAATTCAACTGTGTAATCGGAGGGTGCGGTGTCGGGAGGAAGCCAGTCCTTTGTGGGATCAAAGGTATCGACGAAAGCGACATCACGAGCATGGATTGCCTCACGCTGTTCCTTGGTTTGATGGCGCCGACCGCGAGGTTTTGGTTTCTCATCGACTGGACAGATAATGGTGCTCTGGTTCGAATCCTCAGGAGATTCAGCAACGGGAGTGGTGCTAAGAGGCGTAATTGTGCTGAGGACCGATGGCCCAAGTTCGTCCAAGGGGTGATCTTCGTCTTGAAGTTCCCCCTTTACAGTAATCACAGCCGGACCGGCCGACTCCGCTAACTCGTTCTTCCTCTTGGTCCGTCGTAACCTTGGTACTGGTACTTCAGGATTGCCACGACGCCTTGTCTGGCCGACCTCTTGTACTCCAGGAGCTCTAAGATCATCTGTTCTACACAAATCAACCCATTCTCGGACACTCATAAATTTCCGCTTTTCTAGGTTCTCTTGGCGGAAGAGACCTCCGTGGCCGATCATGTGTTGCTCAATGGGACGGTTAATCTGAATCTCACGCAACTGAGGGATGATAGAGGGGAGAGATTCGGTCCTAAATGAGCTGTTGTTAGTAAAGATAATGTAGCATGACCAAGACTCGGACCATTCTTTCGGGGGTATTACTTTTACAATTCCACTACGCATCCCCCAACACTCAATCTTGTTCATGTAATCCTCAAAGTCCGCGAATTCAGCGATAGTAGGCTTGAAAACTGGGATTCCTCGATGTGCTAAGGGATCGTCATCTGGGTTGAACCATGTCCTCCTTTCTGAATGGGGCGATGGAGGTGCATGTAAGGCATTAGATCCGTAAAAATGGTCTGGCTGTACGATGGGCGGTGATGGAGAGACAGAACGACTAGGGGTAAGAGTCGGCAGACGCGACATGATTGCCAATTGTTACGGTTATAGTTGTATCAAAAGCAAGGCCCCTGCTACGTAGACAAGTTTCCACGACGATGTAATGTGTTTTGTGCACAGACACAAGAAGGGCCGTCGTCGTCGAAGGGGCGCCGGATGTCGTCGTGTCGGACCTGGCTGAGTTCCAAAATATCTGCCTAGATTGGATATTGTCCGACCGGCTCCACCGTGATGCCCGCAATCACTGACTGATTTATTTGCAACACTGCCCATATACATAAGGACGAAACTCGAACCAGCAGGAAGCCTCGTTCTCTTTTTTGATTAAGTTAATGAATCCTACCTCTTTTGTGTTGTGCCTCCTCTCGTTGATCTATCATGTCTTTTTCTACCTCGTGGGTGTCACGGCAGCTATCACAATTCATTCAACTCATTTGGGCACTCCATCGGATGTCAAGGTGCACTCTCAATGAGACAGCATTGAAATTGAGTGCTTGACGCCTCACCTCATGCCCCGGAAAAACCTGACAACTAATCTGAGAGTCAAAATTCTGAATCCCCTCCTGCCGTAAGAAAAAAATATGCACCGAACTTCGCGGTTGCGGTCCCTTTTCAGTAATGATAATTGGCTCGTACGAATTTGTCCATCTTCCAAAAGTATATTACTCCGCAAAAATCGAATGCACGTCCAGATACTCAAAAGTATCTCCTATGACAGTGTTCATACAGGCTTTGACCGTAACATGGACTGGGGTCCGAATTTTGATCTATGGTAATAATAAGGACTCCTTTGTTTCTGTGCTGCTGCTCTTGCAGCAGCCAATTCTTCCATGATTTTTGTGTACTTTTTAGACTCTGGAGATCTTTCTGAGTCCTCTGTTATAGACTTTGATTTGTAAACACGTTTGACACCTTTCACCATGATAGGGAAAGGAAACAAAGCTCATCTGATGGACTTGCCCGCTAACTCAAGGGCTTTCTAAATTTAGTTTTGACGGCTAAATAATGTGTCTGTGTCATCGGAGTGGTATTTTATTTGTATGGGCGATACATGTAGGTGAAAATAACCAATACACGCAAAAGAGTCGCATGGTGCTATGTAGAAAAGTGGTGGTCTATTAAAACTTCATTTCATTTTGTTCTATTTATGGACTCCACTTGATACCAACAAAATTAGCCTCGGCATCATCCAAACTCTATTAAGCCAAAAACAGATATAAAAGACGACGTGAGAGTCCAAGGTACAACTTTCTGGCAGCCTATTATCACCTATCTGTGGGTACAACTCTTTCATCCCTCATCTCTGAAACCCAGTTGTGGCTCTCGATCTCAAGAGGACATCATCCACCCATCCACTGTTATTCGTCTCTGAACGTAGGCATTTCATTGATGAAAGACAGTTGATGATGCCCATGTCAAATTTCGTCTTTCATGGCTATGATTGATGTCCTTTTACAAATTGGTATACTAGCCATTGAGCGCAGAAGACTCGAAGGATGAGGTTACAAAATCCTTCATCCTCAGAAGCCAGGCGCCTTGTGGATTTCTAACGATAGATAATATGAACAACAAGAGTGAGTAAGAAATAATACCTAGGACCAGGAAGGAAAAACTGGTCCTATAGTAGTGTAGCTAAGTACGAGCTTTTGTTTTTAAGGCCAACAATTGTAATGCGGGGCTCGATGGCAGTCCGCGGCAGAATACTAAAACTCACAGGAGGCTAGTGGTGAAATCGTGTGGTGTCAAATAGTCCACATGACATGGTAGGGGTTCGAACTCGTGCATCCTCATCACCTGCTTTTTGGCAGGAATGCTAAGTACGGGCTTTTGAGTGTATATCTGTTTACATAGTAATAAATATCTGCAGAAAACCCGCTCAGATACACTTGTCGTATTTTTGATGCTGTAGACACTGCTGAGCGCTCGAAATCCGAATAACTAAAGCACGATAAACAGTGTATGGATGTAACTACAACGGCCATGATATGAAACAAAAATAGCAGAATGACAAGATAAATAGCCTCTATTCTGGGTCCTATTCGAGCACAGGGAAAAGCTACGCTCGATGCCTCAGTTTGAGGTATTCGGGTATAACTTTTACCTATGCTTGAATGGAACCCTGAATAGAGGCTATCTTGATCCATCCTCCATGCCTCATGGGATAGGCTTATACTCATGAGTAGCACGCCGAAGTTCAGTTGATAGATCCACTATATCCTGGATTCTGGCCGAAGTAGGCTACCCATAGGATCCCAACTTTGTTCCACCTTTAAACGCCATTTAAGGGGAAATGCTTCCTTGATTCCAAAATCGAGCACAGAAGGTGTCGAAGAGATTGATTATATAAGTGCTGGCGCAAGTCAGAGCGATGAGTCGGTCACTAACGGATTGAATATTCAGGACAACGCTCGAAACCTCGGGGAATGCCACCAAGTTGACCTGTTCTTGTGTCCAACACTCGGACGACATTGTCCTTGGTAGAATGACATGCGAAAATCTTCCCGTCAGGTGAATACAAGTAGCGATCTCCGTCAAGGTATGCTTCATCAGTCAAGTGGAAAGGAAGGAACTGGGCAGTGTCGTGATTCCAAGAATAAGATGAGACGGTATCATGATCAACAACAATGACAGTCAAGCCATCGGGCGCCAGGAGTATGAACAAAGATTTTGAGTCCAGAGAAAATATACTTTCAACGCCAATGTGGCCAAAGTGCCAGACCTGGAGTGTCACCATCATCTGAGTCATCGTCAAAGTCCTCCCGATCCTGTATCAGCCAGGCACATACAACCAAGTCGTTGTATGTTTGGAAGGCAAGCTTCACAATGCGAGCACGTCATCCTCTACTTCAGCAATCAAATGAGCGCGATTCTCCGGGTGCAATATACTGCATATGGTGATGAGAGAATCGAACGACCAGGCTACCTGAGTGTCATCCGGCTCAAATGCGATATTCGCGTGTTCGTTAAATTTGGCAACAGGCCCTACGACTTCCCAGGTAGCTGTGTTTCGGAATTCGACATTTCGAGATCCCCATGATCTCGACGTCATTATTTTCCCGAATGTGAGATTTTAATAACTGATGTTCTATCGATTATATCGAATGCACCAGGCTCGCTTCTTTCCAAATCCTTTAGGTCCAGATTCCACATCTTCACGATCTCTCTCTGAGCTCCCACCAAAAACCTGTCGCCTCTGCATAATGGACAAGTACTCAGAATCTCTGATGCTCTAATGCAGAGATTGGTTCCTTGTCCATGGAGAGGACCTTCCGTACTTCCACTCCCAAAAATCGGCGGATAGATAGGTATTTGGCGAGGGGTGAATGTATAACAAAGAAATCTGATTCTTCGGTGCCAATGTTAAAGGATACCGTCTCTTGTGTGTCCAACCTCCAAATACAGACCCCATATGGGAATACAGCCATCAAAGAGTCACCGGTTGGAGAAAAATGGATTAATGAGAGTTTGTTGTATGGATACGCGAATGTCAGAGTTTTCTTGCCAATTTCTATATTCCATAATTCGATGATTTTCTCAGATCTCTTTCTAACAGCTGAAAAAATGCCCGTTAGAAAAGAATCGGTTGCAAGTGGCATCAGTCACCTTGAAGAACTCAATTGACTTTAGTACACCCTTCTCAGCATCCCACAAGTAAATCAGAACCTGAGTTGTAGGGGTGAAATTTGTCCTTCTGTCCACGTTGAACGAGGCATTTGTTTAATATGAGGACTGTCTCCAGGTATCATACCCAGTAAGGCAATCATCCTGTGAGAACAACCATGGTAAAGAAGTTTGAGACCCCTGAGCTGTCAATTTAGATTTCTTACCCCTCTGAATGTCCAAGACTACTGCATGTTTATAATCCGAGACTAGGATATGATCCTCACCAGGACTGAAACAGACATGAATGCCGGACGAGAAATTCCTCAACTCAAATGGGCCCCCAAAGCAATGACCTGTTTCAGACTCACAGACTCGCACAATTTTTACTGGATTATTGTTGCAGCAAAAAAAATAGCGCACAGGGGAAAGGAAGAGAAGACTTAATTACATTGTAGTTTATCGTACATCACAAACTTTACTACCTCCATCAACTTCTCCTCAGGTAAAGAACAAGATGGTCTGCCCAAAATTGACATGCATATGAAACACAAGGAGAGATGACGGATTTCACAGCAGTTGGAATATCCACATTTGTGCTCGA
>Ga0153924_1000599_pt1 | contig 21736 bp, 20 predicted proteins | sample TSNJ008MetaG_FD_104709 | JGI IMG/M metagenome (GOLD analysis project Ga0153924, IMG submission 104709) | Attine ant fungus gardens microbial communities from New Jersey, USA - TSNJ008 MetaG | ecosystem: Host-associated > Fungi > Mycelium > Unclassified | place: USA: New Jersey, Wharton State...
ACCACCAGCTCCAGAGCCGTAGCGGCAATCACACCAGCCAGGTATACCAGGAATAGATTGTCCTTCACCGGAAGGGAGACGAACAGCATCATAACTGCTCCGCTTCCATATAGAGGAAGCATGGGTAAATGAAGAAATCCCCGATTCACCCAACGCTTCTTCTGAACTGAGACATAACAGCTTTCCCAAATCCAACCAAAAAAACAGTAGATAAAAAAGAACATAATCCATTGCAGTGCCGTATAAAAGTACATAGGATTCTTTCACTTTCGTATGTTTTAGCGGCCGTTTATCCGATGACGGCTTCTCAGCTATTTTTACCATCATAACGAAGTCCGGCCCAAATGTCAACGATGGCTTCCCTGCACCAGGTATTTTTCCCTCGTCGCCATTCCGCCCCTGATATGCCGCTCAGACTTATTTACATCCAATACAATTCTGGCGCTGGCCGCCAGTGTGGGATTAATGCTTGGCAGCCGCTCGGTAACATCTTTATGTACCGTAGACTTGCTGATGCCAAACTTCTTTGCTGTCTGACGCACAGTAGCATTGTTTTCTATGATGTAATTGGCGATTGCTACAGCTCTTTCTTCAATGTAATCTCTCAAAGGGAAACCCCCTGCGGATAGTGTTTTTACAATCTATGCAAGGGGGGAAAGGCCTAGTACTATGTGTGCGAAAAAACCGATTTACCGGCCTTTTTCTTATTTCTCACAATACCACTTAATTTTCGCCGGATTCGGCTCATTCTCTACGGCAACCGCTCGAAGTGCCGCTTCCATCTTGGCGCATTCTTCGGCGGCTATAAGGCCGTACACTTCCGGCTTCTCGTTTATTCCTACAAGGTTGTAAGCGATAGCTGCCGCACCATAAAATGCTAACCCCAGCGAGTGGGTCGGTGTATGGAAGCAGGCGGCGGCATGACATTCGTTAAGTATGATATTTTTGACTTCGGGCAGCTTTTTTTTGCCATCAAACCAATCGCGGGAAGCGATAATCGCCATCCGCGGGCGGTGATCATCGGGGCAGTGTTTCTCAAAAATAGGCAGAATATGTTCTTCACAATAGTCCATGCACCAGCTTGCGATGGTAGCTTTGCTTTGGGTTTCGATTAACCTCATGAGGGAAACGATATAGGGCGAGTCAGCCGCGCCCAGCATTTTTCGTAGTTTCGGCATATCCTTTAATTCCTCTCTTGTATCGTAACCCGCACAGTATCGCCGGGTTGTTTGTCAATTTTGGCGCAAATATTTTTCATCTCTTGATTATTTTTGTTTCGACTCTTGACCACAGCAACCCGCCAATGCGTAATTTCCGCTATGAGGTCATACGGTATCGGTTTGCTCAACGGTAGTTGAATAGTGCCTTTGGCGGTCTTGTATCCAGTCAGTTTATCAGCGAAGACCGTGGTCGCCTCGCCGCCGGGGAAGATACTGATATGTTTCTTGAACGCCGCGAAATGAATAGGGTTTTCACCCTGCCAGAACGTCGGCATCTGCCACGATATCTTCTCCGTCGCTTCAGGCGCTGCGACACGAATGGTGTCACGAATTTTATTTAGAATCGGCTGCACCTCTTCCGATTGTTCGAAAATGTACCCGTCGATTGTTTCAATTTTACCGCAGTAATGGTCTTGATTCGTATTCTTAAATTCTCGCTTGCATTTAGGACATATCCACATTGTCTATAACACCCCCCTTAATCATTTGAATGCACTGTCATCCATCATTCTTTTAGGACTGGCTTCCGCTATCCCTTAAGCCGATACCGCATCCCCCGGCTGCTCTCCTGCTTTGTAATCAAGTCTGCCTTAAGCAAGCGGCTTAGTACCTTCCGAACCTCCTCCGGCTCCCGCCCCGCAGCTTTGATCAGTTCATCTTCACTTGCTTCTACCTGCTCGGTCAGGAACCGGAGAATCTCCTTCCGGTGATCCTCTGCCGCTTTCCGCAGGGAAAAGATCGTCCGGTCCGGGCCAAACTCTTCCCGGATCTCCGGCTGCTCCCAGTCCATCGAAGAGACGGACCGCATATTGGCAAGTCCCGTTCCGTCTCCGCTTCCAATACCTGCCAGCGCAAATAATTTCACCAGCGTCGTATTCCGCGGATCGGATACACCTGTCCTGCCTTCCCGACCATTTCGCATGCCGCCGGGATTCGTAATAGTGATTCCATCCTCGTCCTTCTCCACTAGGATTCCATTGGTATTCCCGTAATCCGCATGAATGACCGCGTTTGCAAGTCCCTCCCGCAGGGCATCAAACACAGTCCCCTGATGCGCTGGTGCCAAAGCTTCCGACACCTGCGTATAGAAATCATACAGATTCCCGCTCCAGTCGCCTGAATCTGCCTGCAGCACCTCCCTGCCATTTTCCCGGAATACCAGGGAATAATACGGAAACGCCTTCCGGATCTCAGAGAAACGTCCAAACATCAGCAGCCCTGCTGCCGTCGGACAAGGCGGATTTCCTCCGACCGCGCCAAGCTTTCGGAGGAAGGCTTCATGAGAGCCCTTTAGCCCGATATGCTCCGGCTCCCGGTCTTTTAGCCTCTTCCGATAGGCAAGCAGGGTTTCCTGGCAAAAATCCTGCAAAGAATGCGTATACAGCAGCTTCCGATCCTCCGGCAGGTCGCCCCGCTCCCGGAGCATATGGCGGACCTCCTCTTCCGTACAATGATAATCCCCTTCACCATCACGCCGGTAGGATCCGGAAAAAGGATCCGTATACAAATACACCGGTTTATCGTGGCGGTCTGCACGAGGCACCTCAATGACGATCAGCTTCTTATCCTCTACCGTCTCAATCCGCACGTCTTCTCTCTTCAATATATTTACACTGACCTTACGAGAATCCATAATAATTTCCCAAAACTGCTGCACCTGCTCCTCCGGATCAAACAATCCTACTACTTGAAGGCTTTTATCCGCAAGCTCCTCCACTCCCAGCAGAAGAATTCCGCCGATGGTATTGGCAAAGGCCGAATAGGTCTCCCATATGCTTTGCGGAAGACCGCCCGTAGCCCGTTTTGCTTCAATTCGGTTATTTTCACTGTAGCGTGACAATGCATTCAGATCAATCATGTTTACCCCCTACATTCTAGTCTCTTTTTTTCTGATGGTATACTTCATATTTTATGCCTTTTATGCATGTTTTGTTTGCAAAACGTACTATTTTCATGTATCATGAGTATACCATTTACTCTTAAATATTACACCTATAAAATCACAATTAGGGAGGCTTAGCGATGAAGTATGATATTACAAAATGTGAAACTAAGGTGATGATGGTAATCTGGAGCGCTGATAAAGCAGTAACACTTACCGAGATCATGGAGAGGCTTCAAAACAAGTACAACTCACCTTGGAAGCCACAGACGGTTTCTACTTTCTTAACCAGACTGGTGAAGAAGGAAATTCTCACCATGCGAAGAGAGGGACGTTTATTCTTATACGCGCCCAGCATAACAAAAGATGAGGCACTGCGCGCGCTCCTGGGGGAACTATCCGAACTGTGGTGTGATAGCGAAGTAGACTTCACAACGGCATTGGCCAGGCAGGACGCCAATTCGTGAGCATTCACATGACAAGATGGCCGCAAAACTTATTTTGCAGCCATCTTGTCATAAATTGTTTCTTGATTCTTTATTCGGTTATAATCCGAACTTCTTTATCCCCACCGCGGAATTCCGTTCCGGAAGGAATCACCATCTGAGATTCCACCACACAATTCTCAATCACACAGTTATCACCGATATATACATTATTCAACAGGATAGAATTGCGAATCCGGCAGTTATTTCCAATAAATGCATTTTGGAATACAACCGAATTCTGCACATTTCCATTGATGATTGCTCCACTCGCGACCAAGCTGTTCGTCACGTTCGAACCTGGATTATACTTGGCCGGCGGATTGTCCTCCACCTTTGTCAGGATCTCCGGATAGCTGTAGAAAAATGCCTCTCTTACTTCCGGACGCAGAAAGTCCATATTACTATCAAAATACGCTTCTGCCGTGGAAATATTCGCCCAATAGCCTTGCATCTTATAGGCATAGATCTTACGGCTATTCTTTTGGCGGATCAGGATGTCCCGTACAAAATCGTACCAATCCATCTCTACGCATTCCTCTAGCAGACTGATCAGCAGCCGGCGGCGGATCAGATAAATACCGCAGGAAACCGTATTAAGCTCTGTGCTGGCCGGCTTCTCTTCGAATCCCCGGATCTGGTCGTCGTCCTCAAGTTCCACTACACCAAAGCGGCTTACATCCGCACCGGCCGGCATCTCCTTGCAGATTACGGTAATATCTGAATCCTTGGCAATATGATACTCCAGCACTTTATTATAGTCCAGCCGGTAAACTCCGTCTCCGGCCGCAATGGCTACATAAGGCTCATGGCTGTCCCGCAGGAAGTTCAGGTTCTGTGCCAGGGCATCTGCCGTGCCGCGATACCAGTCCCGGTTACTATTTGTAATAGTAGGTGTGAAAACAAACAGACCGCCCTGCTTCCGTCCAAAATCCCACCACTTCGAAGAACTGAGGTGCTCATTCAGAGAACGGGAGCTGTACTGGGTAATAACCGCTACCTTTCCGATCTGGGAATTCACCATACTGCTCAGCGCAAAATCAATCGCCCGATAGCTTCCGGCCACAGGCATCGCCGCAGTCGCACGCCTGCTGGTAAGCTCACGCATTTTCTTACTGTTTCCGCCCGCTAAAATCATTCCCAATATTCTCATACTTTTCCACCTGCCTTTATGATATATCCGCCATCTTGCAGCCGTCCGCCCGGGTAATCCTCCGGCTCGGTTTTACCGGAAATTGCCGTATTCTTACCAATGGAAACACCTGCAGGAATATAGGAGTCTTCATCTATGGTTACCAGTTCACTGCTATAGACCCTCTTATCCAACAGGCTTTCAGCAAACTGGCCGTGACCCAGCACCGTATTATCATCAATTATTGTATTTTCTGCAATAATCGCCTTATGGATCCGCACATTCTTACCGATTTTCACCCCTTGCATCAGAATAGAATCGGAAATAGAAGAACCCTCTCCGACCGTTACATTACTGCCCACTACCGAATGGTAGATGCTGCCGTAAACACAGGAGCCTTCTCCGATAATGGCACGCTCCGCTCTGGCTCCCGGCGCCATATACTGGGGCGGAAGCGAATCTGCTTTGGTATAGATTTTCCAGAACTCTTCATAAAGGTTGAACTCCGGCACCAGGTCCACCAGGCCCATGTTTGCTTCCCAATAAGAGCTAAGGGTTCCCACGTCCTTCCAGTAACCGTTAAACTCATAGGTGTAGAGATCGCCGGTCTTTTCAAAGCAATAAGGAATAATGTGCTTGCCGAAATCACAGCTCGGCACTTCTGCCAGCGTTACCAGGGCTTCCTTTAACACATTCCAGCTAAAGATATAGATTCCCATCGAAGCCAGATTGCTTCGGGGATTCTCCGGCTTCTCTTCAAAAGCCGTAATCCTCCTGTTCTTATCCGTTACCACAACGCCAAAGCGGCTTGCTTCCTCCCAGGGAACCGGCATAGAAGCAATCGTTACATCCGCCTTGTTCTGACGGTGACATTCCAGCATCTCTTCATAATCCATCTTATATATGTGATCACCGGATAAGATCAGTACATAATCCGGATGATAGGATTCCATGTACTCTAAGTTTTGGTAAATCGCATTGGCGGTACCGGTATACCACTCGCTGTCCTTACTTTTCTCATAAGGAGGCAGCACTGTAACGCCTCCACTCCGTTTATCCAGATCCCAGGGAATGCCAATTCCAATATGTGTATTTAAGCGCAGCGGGCGGTACTGGGTCAATACTCCGACCGTATCTACTCCGGAATTCACACAGTTGCTTAACGGAAAATCAATAATTCGGTACTTCCCCCCAAATGCAACGGCTGGCTTGGCAACTTTGGCGGTCAGAACACCCAGACGGCTTCCCTGCCCCCCTGCCAGAAGCATTGCAATCATTTTCTTTTTAATCACAAATACCACCTTCTCTCTTTCCCAAAAACCAGGAATATTCTTTGTATTGATTATAGCATAGGGTAACTCCCTTGGAAAGGAAAAATTCGGAATATAAAGAAACTTCTCCTCCCTCTTGAAGATCTTTTGTAAATGAATTATAATCATTACTAACGCATTTGGGAGGTTAGAAAATTGAAGTTTATCCATATTGCAGATGTGCACCTGGGTGCCACGCCCGATGCAGGCATGCCCTGGAGCCAGGAACGGTTCGAAGCAATCCGGAATACATTCCAGAAAATTATCCAGCTGACGGAAAAGAAGCAGGCGGATCTTCTTTTGATTGCCGGTGATCTTTTTCACCGCCAGCCATTGCGGCGCGAACTCAAGGAGATTAACTACCTGTTCTCCACCCTGACCTATACACGTGTCGTTATCATTGCCGGAAATCACGATTATATCCGAGAAAATTCTCCTTATTTAAATTTTTCCTGGTCGGATAATGTAACCCTTTTATCCTCTGGAACGATGACATCGGTTTATTTTAAAGAGTTTAACACAGAAGTACACGGCCTCAGCTATCATCAGCCGGAGATCCGTGAACCCCTGTATGACTCCTGCCGGGCACCTTCCGACGGAAGAATTCATGTACTGCTCGCACATGGCGGTGATGCTGCTCATATTCCGATCAGCACCACTGCTCTGGCAGGTTCAGGCTTCCACTATATTGCCCTGGGCCATATCCACCAGCCCAAAATTTTCAAAAATACCTTTATCGCATACGCCGGTTCCCTGGAACCATTGGATAAGACCGATATCGGAAAACGGGGATATATTCTGGGAGAAGCCACGCTGAAGGAATGCAAGATCTCCTGGCGTGCGCTTGCGCATTCCCAGTATTCCAACCTGATGCTTACTACCACCAGAGATACTACCACAGAGGAACTGCTGGATCAGATTCGTCCGGTCCTTGCAGCAAATCCCAATGATATTTACCGTATTCAGTTAACCGGCTTCCGGGATCCGGAGATCACCTTTAACCGGGATGCTATTCTGAATGCCGGACGTGTGGTGGAGGTACTGGATCGGACGGAACCGGAATATGATCTCCACACCTTGTCGATCGATCACTCTCATGACCTGATTTCCTATTATATAAAGGCATTGAGTGGAGAAGACGCCACACCTATCCATCGCAAAGCGCTCTACTATGGATTGCGGGCGCTCCTGAACCCCTAATCATTACATTGCTGTCGCACAAAGGAGTTACTTTTGAAGATACATCGAATACACCTTAACCATTTTGGAAAATTAAAGAATCTCCCCTTAACCTTTGGGGACGGAATCCATGTGATTTCCGGGGACAATGAAAGCGGCAAAAGTACCCTCCATGTCTTTTTGCAGGCAATGCTGTTTGGGATGGAACGGAGCCGGGGCCGGGGAGCCAGGCAGGATGCTTATACCCGCTATCAGCCCTGGGAAAGAAGCGGGTCTTACGGCGGTGTTCTGGAACTGGATAAAGACGGCTGCCGCTATTCCATTTACCGGAATTTCGAGAAGACCACCCAGCCCTGCACACTGGCAGATGAGACCCATAACCGGAAACTGATGCCCACAATGGAGAACTTTACAAAGCTGTACGCAGGATTAACGCCCACCCTGTACGCCAATACGATTTCAATCAGTCAGTTAAAGGCTTCCATCGGCAACGACCTGGCCGATGAACTGCGCAACCACATTGTGAACCTGCACTCTTCCGGTTCCATGAGCTTAGACGTAACCAGCGCATTAAATCACCTGAAGCTTGAAAAAAAGCGGCAGGAGAACCGTTTTTCCAAGGAAGCCGACCAGGAAATGAGCGAATTAAATACCCGGATCGAGACCCTGGAACAGGATCTGACGGTAAATCCCTCTTCCAAGGAGATTCCTCACCTGGAAAGCGAAAAGAGTTCACTGGCGCGAAAAATTCTCCGTCTGGGCGGTCACCATCAGCAGCTGATCAATATGATTAACCGGGGAGAAGACTCCCTGAAAAAATACCACATCGCAAATGAAGAGGAGATCAATGCCTCTATCTCCGAAGCCAATAACCTGAAGAAAGAATATGAGGAGTATCTGGAACAGTATAAGAAACCGGTTAGCGGTTATGGCCGCGTCCTGTATGCATTTTTGGCTATCCTCTTCTCCATTGGTTTTTTCCTCGGATTCTGGAAGACCAGCACATTCCTGCTGGATCAAAATTATCTGTTCGCTTTTCTTTTATTTATGGGTACCGCTTTGTCTGCCACCTTGGCTGTCCGACTGGGAAGGCGAAGGGATTCGGCGGCGGCCTTCCGGGATATTTCCAAGCAGCTCCTGGAAATCCATCAGGAGCACTTTGAGGAAACACCGGAGGAGGCCACACCAGAGCTGATCGAATCCATGATCCAGCGGCTGGAAATGTGCCAGGAGCTGTTCCACACCATTCAAAGCAGTCAGGAAAGCATCCGCACGGATATGGAAACACTGCTGGAAGCACAAAACCGGCTAAGTGAAGTAAATGCCAAATTGGACGAGCTGCGCAAGGAAAGCTGGCAGACAGAGCAAAAGGAAGAAGCTCTCCGGGCCTTGGAAGAACGCCGGGAAATGCTGCGGGATACCGTGGAGCGGAACCGGGGAATTCAGGAAGAGGTGGCCGCCATCCAGCTTGCGATTGATACCATGCAGGAGCTGTCTGCCACCGTATTTGATTCCTTTGGATTCTTCTTAGGCGGGACCGCTTCCCAGGTATTATCCGGTATCACGGCCGGCGCCTATACCGGCGTGTTTATTGACGATGACCTGAACATTACTCTGGAGCAGAACCATGAGCGGGTGTCGCTGCAGCAGGTCAGTACCGGAACCGTGGATCAGGTATATCTGGCAATCCGCCTGGCTTGTATTGAATTTCTTTGGCCGGACCAGGCCATGCCTCTTTTTTTAGATGATAGCTTCGCTATGTATGACCGGGAGAGATTGACCTGCACACTACAATGGCTCTCGGAGAACTACTCCGGACAAGTCTTCCTCTTTACCTGCCATCAGCGGGAAGGAGAGATATTGAAAGCGATGGAGATCCCGTTTACGGAGGTGTATTTATAAAACCGGAGGCGTCACGCTTCGCGTATATTAAAGGATGAGGGCTGCCGCAACAGCCCTCATTTCTTTAATTCACCGTTAAAATCACAGCGGACACAGGATTCATGCGGATATCCAATAAACCGTCCTCCGTCTGCATGGCCTTGGCCCCCACATTGTAACCATCCTCGGAGGTCTCCATCCGGCGGATCAGGCCGCCATTCCGGATGCCCATTCCATCCAGATGCAGCGCCACATTTCGCGGCTCCTGGCTGTTATTTACCGCTACGACGACCTGGTCTTCTCCCAGAAAACGTCCATAGGCAATCACCTGGTAATCCGCTTTCAAAGGATACAAAGATCCTCTCCGTAAGGCCGGATGCGCTTTTCGGAGTGCAATCATATACCGGTGAAACTCGATCAGCTCCCAATTCTCTCTGCCCCAGGGAAAAGGCCTCCGGCTGTCCGGATCGGTCCATCCCGGCACTCCGGTTTCATCGCCGTAATAGAGCGTCGGCGCGCCAGGCCAGGTCATCTGTATCACCACCGCCTCCCGGTAAACTCCGTAGCGGACATTCCTTGAAGCTTCTTCGGCACCAAACTTCGTAATGCGCCCCACCTGGCGGTTCGTCCGCGTCAGAAAACGAGAGTGATCGTGATTATCCAGTTCATTCATGGCAGAATGAAGCGCACCATAAGAAAAACGGCTCATATTATACCGCATGGTCTCGAAGAATGCCTGACCATTGCCATACAATTCTTCCCGATATTCGTCACTGTGCTTCTCCATACCCGTCAGGAACCAGGTCAAAGGCTCCATAAAGGCATCATAATTCATAACCGTGTCCCACTGGTCTCCGTTCAGCCAGGAGGAAGCATCTCCATAATGCTCCGCCAGAATCAGTGCTTCCGGATTGGCCTGCTTTACCGTATCACGAAAACGCCGCCAAAACCAATGGTTAAAGGCCGGATCATGACCCAGATCCGCTGCCACATCCAGACGCCAGCCATCCACATGGAAGGGCTCCGACACCCATTTCCCGGCTATCCGCAATACCTCCTGGCACAGTTCCTCTGAACCTTCATAGTTCAGCTTGGGCAGCGTCTCATGATCCCACCAGGCCTCATAGTCCACATTGCTGTAGAATTGGAAGAAATTCCGATAGGGACTATCCGGATTGCCAAAGGCTCCCGGAGCATAACCTCCCTGCTTTGCATAGAAATGCTCCCGATCCATCCACTTATGAAAGGAACCACAATGATTAAATACTCCGTCCAGGATTACCTTCATTCCGCGACGGTGCACTTCCTCCATAAACGCAATAAAGAACTGGTTAGATGCCTCCAGATTCCGGGGATCCGTAGAGCGTACCCGGTATTTGCCTGCCTCCTCATTAGACACGGCGCCTTCCGGCAAAACCCCCGGATCATCCACTACAATTTTCGCCAGATGGGGATCGATATAATCATAATCCTGCACGTCATACTTGTGATTGGATGGCGATACAAAGAGCGGATTAAAATACAGCACCTCTACACCAAGATTCTGAAGATAATCCAGCTTATCCCAGACCCCCTGAAGATCACCGCCATAGAAATTATAGACGTCCATCGGCTCCGGAAGAGTATTCCAGGCTGTCACCTGGTGGGCTGCATGACCATCCAGATACAGGTATTCCCGGTCTACCACATCATTGGACAACTCCCCATTGCAGAACCGGTCCGTATAGATCTGGTACATCACCGCACCCTTCGACCATTCCGGCACAAAAAATCCCGGAATCAACTTGAAGTTATAGGGTTCCTCCACATATCCCACCAGGCCGAGTCGATTATAGAAAACAATCCCTGCCTGATCCCAGATCTCAAAGTGGTAGGAAAAGGGTTCGCTAAGTACCGGGGTCTCTGCCTCGTAATAGTCAAAAAAAGTATTGCTGTCCGCTTTTACCATAGGTGTCCGCTTCTCATTATGGACCAAATAGGCCTCTAAGGAAGCGTCCTTCGCTGCACGCAGACGAAGGACGGCTTTCTCCCCTATATTCGGCTCTGCCGGACAGCAGAAGTTCTCTGTTTCATCGCTAAAAAGCATTCTACGCGTACTATCCATATCTCCTAAAACAGCGCCTCAAACTCGCCCTGACCAATCTTCTCTTTCTCTAAGAGAAGTTCCGCACACTTGTGCAGTACATCCATATGATCCTGGATCATTTTCTTCGCCTTATCATAATTTTCATCAATGATCCGCTTGACTTCGCTGTCAATCATTGTCGCCATATGCTCGCCGTAGCTGCGGGTCTGCGCCATATCCCGGCCGATGAACACTTCCTCATCGCCGCCGCAATTGATCATTCCCACTTTTTCGGACATCCCATACTGGGTTACCATTCCTTTGGCAATCTCCGTTGCCTGCTTAATGTCCTGGGACGCGCCGGTAGTTATGTCATCAAAAATCAACTCCTCTGCAACCCGGCCTCCCAGAGAAACCATAATCTCCTGCAGCATCCGGCCCTTCGTCATGAAAATTTCATCCCTCACCGGAAGGGGCATGGTATAACCGGCAGCTCCAATTCCTGTAGGAATAATCGACACTGTATGCACCGGTCCCACATCCGGAAGCAGGTGGAACAGAATCGCATGGCCGGCTTCGTGATAAGCCGTAATACGCTTCTCCTTATCAGAAATCACGCGGCTCTTCTTCTCGGCGCCAAGACCAATTTTCACAAAGGACTTCTCAATATCTGCCTGGAGAATAAAACCACGGTCATTCTTAGCGGCGGTAATGGCCGATTCATTCATCAGATTTTCCAAATCCGCGCCGGTAAAGCCTGCCGTGGTCTGGGCTACCCGCTTCAGATTTACGTCCTCTGCCAGAGGTTTATCCTTGGCATGCACCTCCAGAATCTCTTCTCTTCCTCTTACATCCGGCCGGTTCACACTAATCTTCCGGTCAAAACGGCCGGGACGCATAATTGCCGGATCCAGAATGTCTACACGGTTGGTTGCCGCCATGACAATAATGCCTGCATTTACGCCAAAGCCGTCCATCTCTACCAACAGCTGGTTCAGTGTCTGCTCACGTTCGTCATGTCCGCCTCCCATACCGGTACCACGGCGTCTCGCCACGGCATCAATTTCATCGATAAATATAATACAAGGACTGTTCTTCTTCGCTTCTGCAAACAAATCCCTTACACGCGAGGCACCTACGCCTACGAACATCTCAACGAAATCCGAACCGGAAATACTGAAGAAGGGGACACCGGCTTCCCCTGCAATGGCCTTTGCCATCAGCGTTTTACCCGTTCCGGGAGGGCCCACCAGCAGTACACCCTTCGGAATTCTGGCCCCTACACGGGTATATTTACCGGGATCCTTCAGGAAATCTACAATCTCTGCCAGGTCTTCCTTCTCCTCCTGCAGACCTGCCACATTGTCGAAGTTAATCTTTCCTCCGGTTACCATCGTGGCACGGCTCTTGCCAAAGTTCATCATCTTACTATTAGCGCCACCCTGGGAATTATTCCGCATCACAATCATGAACAGGAATACCAGCGCAGCCGCGGACAAGACCAGCAGCAGAATCGAGAAAATGTCTAAGCCGGTACTCACGTCCTTAACCGTCACATTCTCAAAGGAATTCTCAGCCATCAGATCCCAGATTTTATTAACATCCGGTACATAGAAGCTCTTTTCTTGCCCTGATTTCAGCTGATAGTAAACGATCCCGGTGGGAACCTCTGCATGCTGCTCCAAGACAACAGCCTCCACCTCCCCGGACTCCAGCTCCCGCACGAATTCAACATAATTCCCCTGCTCCGCATTGCTTGCCAAACCATCCATCAGATAGCTCGCGCCAAATGCAATTACTAATATTACCAGCATCGACAGCATAAGTCCGCCGCCAGATCTTCTTGTTGGATTCAATTTTTCCTCTCCTTCTCTAATCGTTCTCAATCACGCCAACATATGGCAGATTTCTATATCTCTGATCATAATCCAGTCCATAGCCCACCACAAACAAATCCTCGATGGAAAAGCAGCTATAGTCCACCTTTACATCGTGACGGATCCGGCGGGAGGGCTTATCTAACAATGTACACAGCTTCAGGCTGGCAGGCTTTCTGGCACTCAGTAATTCAAACAGATAAGCCAGCGTGTTACCCGAATCAATGATATCCTCTATGATAATCACGTCCCGTCCCTCGATCGTCTCATCCAAATCCTTTGCTAATCTCACAATGCCCTTGGATATGGTTCCGGAACCATAGCTGGAGCAGCTCATAAAGTCCAGTGTTACCGGAACGGTAATCCGCTTTGCCAGTTCACACATAAAAAAGGTGCTTCCTTTCAGGATACACAGCAGATGTACGCTTTTGCCTTCATAATCTCTACTAATCTGAGCCGCTACTTCTCTCACCCGCTGATTCACTTCTTCCTCCGAAATTAAAACGCGCAGCTTCTCACTCATCCATTTCTCCTCCTACCGTAACTTGATAGATATGCTTCGTATCCTTTGTTACCTTATACGCCTCGCTGATACGGTATCCTACAATCCACATCACATGATTCCCATCTGCCAGCAAAGGAATCCGTCCCCTTAGGGACGCAGGGATCTTGGCATCAATCATATATGATTTTACTGTTTTACGTCCGGTTCCGGCGAGCTCCAGATAGTCTCCGGTCTGCCGGTAGCGCAAAATAGCGGTATTTTCTATTTTATCATAGTCAAACCATTTCGTATACCTGTTTTCTGGTATTTTTTTTCCATCTTCATAAGAAAGTATCTCTTCTCTCAGCTTTGGAAGCACCGGCCGCGGCGGATTTTCCTGGACGGAACCAATCGAAAGGACCTGATAATCCCTTCGCGCCTGGATCCCATGCGGAAGGTCAAGCTGACTGCCCACCGGTTTATCCCGCAGCTTCCAAATTGCATGTAAATGCGCGGAGGTAAGCTTTCTGCAACTGCCCGCAAGCTGTTCCCAGGCGAACCGCAAGATCCGGCGGCCAATCACGGGAGGCTGGATGCACAGGAGTTCCAGCGGCAGCAAAATCTGATTCCCCGCCTGCCGGGAAATGTCCGCGAAAACCTCTGCCGCAACCACATCCAGGTACTGGTCGGCCTCCGCTGCCTGTTCCGCAAACGCCGCAATATGCCGGGAGGCCTGGCTGTTTAACTCTCTCTCCAGATAAGGAATCACGTGATTCCGGATTTTATTCCGGGTGTAAATATTTTCCTGGTTCGTAGCATCTATCCGATATTCTTGCCCACACAGGGTCAAATATTCCTCAATCTCCTTCCGGGTACAGGCCAGCAAAGGACGTACAATTTCATTATACGCCGGAAGCATCCCTCCCATTCCCCGAAGTCCTGTTCCCCGCACTAAATTCCACAGCAGGGTTTCACTCTGGTCATCCTGGTGGTGGGCCACCGCAATCTTTCCGCCGTCTGCCTCCTCCCGCAGAAGTTTATACCGCAGCTCCCGCCCGGCCTCTTCTACGGAAAGTCCGAGACGGTGTGCCTGTGAAGCCACATCCTCCCGATATAGCGCAAAGGAAATGTCATGGCTCCGGCAAATTTCCCGGACAAATTCCGCATCCCGATCTGCTTCTTCGCCGCGCAGGCCATGATGAACGTGCACTACCTGCAGATCCAGCTTCCACTCCTCGCGCAGTGCTTCTAAACACAAAAGAAGGCAGACCGAATCAGCCCCGCCGCTTACGCCTGCCGCTATCCGGTCTCCCTGCTTTAATAATTGATGCTCCCGAATGTACCTCCGGACCTTTTGAATCATATGAATGCCCGCGCTTTCTTGCTTTGCATTCATTATACTGAACTTGTCTGCAAAAAACAACCCCCTGCCCAGATCCACAATCATCACACTAGTGTGCTGTTTTACTAATTATGATCCGGACAGTACACTAGGTTACGCAGGGTTTCTTTACCGTTCCTGAATTCCGGCCACCAGCACGGTCATGTCGTCCCGGGGCGGCTCCTGCCCCGCAGATAATGATAAAATATCATCTGCCATGGCCTGCGGATTATCCCCCTTCATCCGCCGCAGAATTTCCGTCAGAAATTCCTCTTTATCCACACCAGGCAGAGCCTCAATCACACCGTCTGTCATCAAAATCATATAGGTTTCCTTGTCCAGCTGCCGGTTGCTCTCTTCAGAAGTCACGCTTTTATTCCAGCCGATGGGCATGTCACCGGACTCTAGCCGATAGACATTTTCGCCTCGCTTAATGAAGGTAGCTGCCGCTCCCTGCTTTCTGCTGGACAAGGCTCCCGTGTTCAAATTCAGACAGTGCAGATCCAATGTGGCCGGTCTCTGCTCCCCTTCCCGAAGCAAGAGTACCGCATTAATCGATTTGACCGTTGCTTCCAGGGAAAACCCTGCCTCCAGCAGGTGTTCTGCCAGCTCTACCACCGCTTCGCTCTCTGCGCTGGCCAGGTGACCAGATCCCATGCCATCCGACAGGCACAGCATATACCGTCCGCCGGGCAGATCCATGGCAGAGAAATTATCCCCGGAAATTTCACAGCCGTCCTTAACGGCACGAGATATGCCATAGCATACGCCAAAAACAGGTTCGTCCTCAAACAGAATCCGGCAAGGCTCCCGGCCAATCATCGTCTTCCCACTGTTGTCCGGCTTGATATTCCGTTTCATGACTTTGCTGAGCGCTTCCGCTACTTCCTTGGCCGGAATACAATGGCGTCCGGTGGATTGCAGCATCAGATGAATCTCCCGGTGGCCGATCCCATCCTCCTCCACATAACAGCGTCCCAGCCGCAGGCGCAGATGGCGGCATTCTCTCCTGATCGCCCGCTCCCACTGATCCGTCAAATCTACCCGCTCGCCCCCCGCCGAAGACAGATTGGTCAGCATGTCCTCTAATTCCCGAAACTGGGCTACCACCACCTCACGGCTCTCCAAAAAGCGTTTTTTCCAGTCAATCTGCATCTGCCCCCGCCCAAGCTCATCGTTGAGTTCTTCCATATAGCGAGGGGCATCACAACAGGTCTCTGAAAAAATCCGGGGCATGTCCGCCATATCCAACCGCCCGCTCCGCGAAAAAGAACTCATTAAATATTGCAAATAATAGGTATCCCGCTGCAGCTGCATCCGTCCTAAGTGACAGCCGCCACAGGGTTCACATACCCGCTGGGAAGTTTCCGCCAGGGCAGTGGCCGCAATCTCCCGTGTCATTCTTTCATAACTACTGTTACCGCTGTCCTGAAAAGCTCCGGACAGTCCGCGCAGGGCCTTGGCTAAATCTTTGATCTGCATTTCCGCCAAATGCTCTTTGTACCGGCTTTTCCACATGACCGATTTTCTCCAGGCCTTCCGTGCCCCCGACGCATAATACCAGCCTGCAAACACACCCACCGTATATGTAAATGTAAACAGCAAAATAAATCCCACAAGTCCCATGATCTGCTCGTCCTCCTCTTCGTCGTGAATTATAACGGCACGGAAAGAAAAAGTTTGTCAAAGGACGGTGTCGATTCTATAAAAGTGTTCGACACTTTACGATAATTTGTTTTGCCTTAGTCCTCTTATTAAAAACCTGCGCTTTTTCCGCTAAAGAAGCGAAGCAGTTTCGGATATAGCAAGTCCTGTCCGCAGATGTAGCTATCATGAGTATGTCCTTCCATAATCACAAGGGAAGCATCCGGCATAACCTGCGCCAACTGCGAAAAAGTCTCCGGTTTAAAAATGTCATTCTCCCCCGCAGCCACCAGCACAGGAATGCCCACCTCTTTCACATCCTCCAGCGAAATGTTCGGTTCCTCCAGCATAAGCCGAAACAGAGGGTCCTTTGTCCTCTCATAGTGCTGCTTCACAAACTGATAGCTTTCCTCCGTGAAGTCCTCCGGACTCAGATTAATCCCCAGCAATGCCATTTTAGAAATACATCCCCTATGACGCAATGCCATCAGAAGGCTAACAATCGCGCCGTCACTAAAACCAATGATATTTACCGGCCCCAAAGCTAAAGACTGGGTAAAGGCGAAGATATCCTCCGCCATTGTCTCATAGGAATAATCGTCCGTCTTCCCGCTCTGTCCATGATTTCTGCTGTCAATGGAAAATATAGTAAAACGTTCCTTCAGCTTGTCCGCTAACGAATCAAAAATATGGTGATCCTCTCCATTGCCATGAAGCAGCAAAAGCGAGGTGCCTGTGCCGGTTGTCTCATAAAACAGGCTGGTGCCGTTCACGTTAATTCTCATGCGTATCCTCCTGCCGCATATCAAGATGCGTAGCAATCCGTAGGTATCAGGGGGCAAAATACCTTTTGACCCCAACATCCTTATTATACTCCACTCCGTTCTTACGCACAAGCGCTTTGCACACAGGTACTTAGCCGGCATATTTTGATACAAGTTATCTCCACGAGGTTAACGTGGACATTGCAGAAAAGCGAGAACCATTTTCAGGTTCCCGCTCTTCCACTTGCAGGACGATTGCATTTTTCAATTCTTAACGATTCTTTAAGACTTTCTATTTGGTTGTAAAAGCAATTGGATCGGTTTCGACTATTGTTCTGTAAGTATCCGGATTGACTATTTTGAAAACCAGTTCGATGTCTTCAACGGCTTCAATACCATTTTCTTCTAAATCACTTGACATGATTATGATCTCATCCAGTACCATTCTGCCATTATTAACTGTGCTGGAAAAGAGAGGCGTTATCATAAAACCGTTTACAGACATATTGTCACACTGGACAATAATATTTTCGCCGTAATTGTTCTCAATGAAAAGCCGCACGCCTGCCCCCCAGAGACTATCTTCTTCTACGTACCTGCCGATAATACGGATACCGTCCTGGTTATATAATTCTTTTCCGTCATCCATAGCCGGCTGCTCTATGGTACCATACGCCGAAGTCTTTATTTCTATTTCCTCTGTGTCAAATAATGTGCTGTAAGTATCGCTATCAAACGCATTGAAGCTGATAACAATATCCGAAATTGTAGATATGCCGGCATCCTCGAGCTCTGTTGAGGACAAATAAATTGTATCGTTTGCTTTGTTCCCCGCCGCTACTGAACACAAAAGCGTATTATCCATCATATAGTTGTTCACAATAAGGCTATTACACTGCACCGTCAAATTTTTCTCGGAGTTGTTTTCAATGAGTACTTTAATTCCCATGCCCCATATTGAATCTTCGGCCAACTCTTGTGCGGTAACAATTACCCCGTCTTGCTCGAACAGCACAGTACTATCAATGGTTACTTGTCCTGTATCTGCGGGATCACTTTGATCACCGTTACCCTCTTCTTGCGTAGTATCTGCTTCCTGTGAAGGATTCTGCCGGTCACCATCCGTGCTAATGGGGGTTTGGGTAGAACTTCCACAAGCGGAAAGCGATAAAACAAGTATCAATGTGAATAAAAGTGCTGATAATTTTTTCATAATTGCATCATTCCCTTCCTTATTTACTCCTGCTTAAAAATATAGCATATGAGGTCGAAATCACCATAGCGCAGCGTCAATCTTCCAAGATAGCGGCAGTTTTATTGATTTTCCCAAGCTTTGCATATCCTACAAAACTTAAGATGATGGATGGCACGACGAAAGGCGCATACATCAGGAATACGACCGCGCCTACGCAATAGAGAATTGCACCCGCCAACGCAAACCCCCGCTTATTCGTGAAGCAGGCCACGCTGTTAAATATGGCGGCAACCACTACGCAAACCATATGCGGTGTGACGAAGGCAGTGGCAATCACCCCACCCACTGCTTCCGCAGCGGATTGTGTCCCCGTAATAACGCCGCTGAAATATGTAAGAATATAGATGCTGTAGATAACACCCAGAACAGCCGCGATAATTAACGATACGCTTCTTTTTCTCTTGCTTTTCACATGAACCCTCCTCCAAATGGTTATATTAAGAAATATTAGCATTACTTGTTATATTGTACCACCATGATAAGTCCTCTTTCATTAGCTGCCAGCTAAATTTTGCGCGGCATTATAGGCTTCACTGTGGAATCCGTTAAAATAGGTGAGCAGCAATCCCCCGATAATAAGTAGTATCAACAGAATGAGGATTTTCTTGATAAGCCTGCGCCGATGGAAGAACCGGATTCTCTCATTGATATTAAAAAAGTTAAACCCTAATAGGTATGGCGGAAAGATGGCAAACAGAAAAATCCCGAAATCGTTGACCAATTGCAGCAGATCGTCCGTTCTGCCGAATCCGGTGGAAGTGAACAGATCTCGGGAAATTATCGTAGCAAAGGCCAGCAATAGCATAACATGTACGGGCATAAACAGAATTTTTATTGTCGTCGGCCAAGTACAATGCCTGGGATAGATCTGGTCTGACGGCCTTAACAGAAACGATTTTATTTTGCTTACATCCGGCCTGCTGGAATGGTCCGGAACGAGATTATTTAAGTCAGCGAGAAGTTCCGATATGTCCGCGTGCCGTTTAGCGGGGTCAAACTGGGTCGCTTTACGGATGATGCTTTGCAAATCCACCGGTATGCCGGTATTCGACAGACGGGTTTTCCTGCCCCGCTCAGGCGCTTTCCCGGTAAGCATATGGATCATCGTCATGCCAATGCCGTAGATATCGGCCCGTCCGTCGGTCTGCCCAAATCCAAACTGCTCAGGAGGGGCGTATCCCATTGTCCCCACATAGACGGTATCTTTTTCGTTCTCGTCTTTATATTCCCGCGCGGCGCCGAAGTCAAGCAGCTTGATCTGCCCGTCGATTGTACAGATGATATTGTCAGGCTTAATATCCCGATGGATAATGGGATAAGGCTTTTGTTTATGCAGGTAGCCGCTAACCTCGCAAAGCTTTATGGATATGTCCACCGTTTTTTCCGGTATGAGCCTTCCTGATGTGTGGACTAAGTCAGAAAGCTTGATGCCATCCACAAATTCCTCAATCAAAACGCTTTGCCCGCTTAATTCATAATAGTCATGTACTTGGGGCAGAAATGGGTGATTCAGCCCAGAAAGAAGGCGGTATTCGCTTTTCGCGTCTATCCGCTCATGAGAAACGTATTTTCGGATGTATGTTTCGCCCTCACGCGTGACTTTCTCCGTTCGCCCGTAAGGGTTCTCTTTTAGTATCTGAAGTACATGATAAGAATCGTCTGTTTCAATATTTGACAATATATCCTTAAGCTCTTGCATATCATCAATCCTCACAGATGGTTGCTTCACCAAAGTCAAATAACGTATCATCCGTATCCGCTAAAGACTTTTGCTTGCTGATACAATAAATGACAATGGCATCGCGTCGGTTTTTACAATACAATTCGTTCGCTCCTGCAATTTTCAGCAAACCTTGTGCTTCCTTCAAGTCGAGTTCCATAGCAAAGGCAAGCTGTAGAATCTTGTTTCGCGTGGCCTTTCTGTCACCCGAAAAAAGCTGATAGGCAAAAGTCGCGTTCAGCTTAGATTTTTTTATCACATCGCTCTTTTTAAGACCCTTTGCCTGCAGCAAAAAATTAAGGCGGTCAGACAAACTGTCATGTGTGACAACCGGCTCTTTGTCCAAAAATGCTCCCAATGAATTAGAAAAGAGCAGCTCATTTAATAGTTCCTCGGTCAGTTTTTCTTTCATTTTTTCCCCTCACTACTGTTAAAAACAGCGGTTTTAACCGATTCAGATCATGGACATTTCATATTTACGTGAAAAAAGCGCCTTCACGGCGCGTCCAAATCCAGCCTGTCGTTTTGCAACGCGGAAGGTCTTGTTGATGTCCTATAATTGAAACATGACTTTACTCTCCTATTAGCCCTGTAATTATACCACAATTGCAGCTAATGGGAAAGGGCTGTTTTTCAATAAATGGTAAACCACATGTCCCATGGTTTACCATTTACGTTAAAACCCTATATCAAGCATTGCCGGCAGCTCCCTGGCAAGAATTCCCTAACGCCTTACTGACCATTGCTGCGATCACCTATCACCACAATCACTACTGTAATATAATCATCTTTTTATTGGGATAAGCCGTCACGCTAAGCCACAGGGAAACCGCCCCCATATCTTCCCATTCACTCGGCGTAAAGTGCATTTCCCTTAGATCATAGACAAGACGAAAACCCATTTCCGAATTATCTCTCAGGGCAATCGCAGCATTGCTCACCTCTGGATTTACACCCAGATACAACGCCTCATTAAAATTCGAAAACATACAATTCGTCTGCACCCTCCAATCCATGAAGGCAACTCCATCTGCCGTGCCGCTTGCACTGCCCACATTTTTTAAAGTGATTTCAATGTCATATACCCGTTCCGGTGCGCCCATCGGATCTAATACTTCTACCTCGTTCCGAATCTCTTCCGAAACCTGATAATATTCCACAAAATCCTCATACTCCCAGATTTTAGCATTCTCCACTTGAACTTCGTATCCTTCCATGGAATAATAATCGATAACATCTTTTTCCAGAGCCACCATCTCTCCCATCGAATAGGTCATTCTGGTCACGTCCGGATATGTGCTGTTAAACCAAATTACGCGGGCAAGCCAGGCACCAAGAAGGAGGATACCCATCACGCCCAGTACGATGCGTCGTTTTTTCAATCACTTCACCTCCTGCTCTTCCTGCAAGTTAACATATTCCGTAAATCTCCCTTTTTCAATCGTATAAATTTCATC
>Ga0153924_1000600_pt1 | contig 21729 bp, 32 predicted proteins | sample TSNJ008MetaG_FD_104709 | JGI IMG/M metagenome (GOLD analysis project Ga0153924, IMG submission 104709) | Attine ant fungus gardens microbial communities from New Jersey, USA - TSNJ008 MetaG | ecosystem: Host-associated > Fungi > Mycelium > Unclassified | place: USA: New Jersey, Wharton State...
AGATGCTTTGATGCTTCAACAAACTACCTGATCCTTCCTTTGGAATACGGCGTCAATCAGCAAAGACTCTTTCCTGTGTTATTCTCACTGTCTTCTCCGCTTCCGTTGTGTCCCGATGTTCAAGGTGGAATACTGGAAAAGGAAAATGTGTCTTCAAAAATGGCGGATTATAATACAAGTGAGAAGTCTTCCACTTGGGGCTGCTGCCTTGTTGTGTCGTTCATCGATTGCCCCACCCAAATTCAGATTTTCGGGTGTTGGACTCCGCAACTGAGACCGAGTCCGTTGACACGTGACAGGCGCGTCCGGTGATTCGGCCTGGGACTTGCGAGTTAAACTTCTCACGATAAGTTGTTGACTCTCCTCGTGGGCCCGCAGGAATCACGCTTTCATCACACGAGTTTTCACGACTCTAGTAACGATTCTCATTTCTCTGTGGATTTGCGCCAGTTAGTGGCACAGACCACTTCATGGCAACTTCACCCCGCCAGAACCGTTCGCTTTTGAATTCCCCTGACACTATCAGGTCCTCTATCATCCGCGAGTCCGGCTGGTCATCGTCAGGCATGAACTCAATACCCTCATCCTCAAGTTCTGGTTCTATCACTTCTCCTTTGCGAATCGCAAAGCGAGATTCTCAGGTTCTCCAACGTGATGTCGCAGTAGCCCGGCGTTCTTCTTCTAGCTTTAAGCATGTTCAGCAGAATAATTTGGTCTCCAAATCACCATTCAAATCCCAACTGCCTGTGCTGCCTACGCTACCTCGTCCAACTTCAATCGTCCCTCCCACCAGACGGGTCTCGGGAGAGAAGCGGCCCCGTCCCCCATCAATGCATGAGGACGCAGAAACGGAGAATGACCGCCCCTTTTCCCTGAAACGTGACCGTAAACAAAGCACAGTGTTTCGAGGTCTTCTTGAGAAGGAGCCTGTAACGAAAAGCCCTTTCAAGCAATCAGAACGGACCACCACCATAAATGAGTTCCTCCAATCTACTTCTCCTTCTTCCCTTCTTAAACCCACGCCTTTACCTAACTCTGCTCCTGTCTCATCTCGACATGCTCGTTTCAGCAGTGAGCCTCCAGCACCCACTGCTAGCTCTTCACCAGGAAGGTCTTCGCTCGTGTCAAGACGGCTTCATGGACCTCGTCTCAGTGGCGGAACCAAAAGGGAGCGAAGAAAGACTGTGACGTTTGACGAGCGCTGTGACGTTGTTGAATTCGATCGCGAAACTTCTGAAGAGGAGCTTTGGGAGGGTTCGGATGACGGAGTGCGCTACGGTGGGTTTGGCCAAGATATCGATGAGGAGGATACGTTTTTCCGCGGTGGACATATGGACGATGAACCTCCTCAATCAAAGCTTCAGGCTCAGCCTACCCCGAATGAGCCTATACAAGATGGTTCTTATGAAAATACTCACCTACCAGATACCGGCGGTGGTGTGAAGACCGCACCCAAGACATTTTTGGATTCAGACACAAGCATTACAGGACTGGTAGAGGAAATGTTCTTTTCCTCTAACACAGCTCTCGCCGGCGTTGGTGCTCCCGAAACTCCTACACCTAATATATCCGATATACCAACAGATCTTGAAACCGAAGATGGGATTCCTTTCGAGCAAATGCACCAGCCCGAACGCCTGTCACATCACCTTCACCAAGATTCTCCTCGGGAAAATTCCTTTCGTTTTTCCCCTCATGCATCTCCTCATTCCTCCTTCACTTATACCCATCAATCCCCTCAAGTAGAGAAATCCAGTAACATCCATTCCTTTAGTTCCCAGATTTCCAGCTCTGCGTCACCTCTTGGCCTCTCAGCTACATTGTCTCACTCCTCTCCCATCCTTGCACAAAGTACACCACCCATCAGTCGACGATTGAATATGGACTATGAAGAAGAGAAACAAGAAATCTCTGTCAAACTTTCACCATCGCCTATGAGAACTAGCCCCCTCCCAACTCGTGGTGATAGTTCGATTCCCAAATACATGTGGCCAAGAGGTGCGCACTTGTTCTATGTTCATCAGGTTCTGATTGACTCATAGAACCATGGTAGGATCACAATCTATCGAGCGTCGATCTCCATCTGTTGGGGCAGAGACTTTTGGTTCTCATGAACGTAGCTTTGAAGATCATCATAGAACTAGTGGGGAGTCTCTGGACCCAGCTAATCTTTCTATCGGTCATTCCGAAGTGAGTTTGACTGGGTTAAGCAGAAGTGAAATATATCAATCGAGTGATGAGGTGCGCTGCCTCTATTCGTTCACAAACAACCAAATATTGACCCAATCTGTAAGGGTCCTCCTTCGTCTGTTCTAGGCAACTCTCCACTATCCGACGATGAACCCGATACGCAACATTCTGCCTCCGGCCTGTCTCTAGAAGTTCAAGAGGATGACGAGGTTCTTGCGGGAATCAATAACGAGACTTCGAGAAAAATTTCATCCTCTCCATTGCCACAGTCGGAGTTACTTCCCCACGTCACATCGTCGCCTATCCCTACTAATTCACCCTCCGACGTGAGCCAAAGTGATAACAGCCCTCATACAATGTCCCTTCGATCTCATATACACCATCGCATCAGTAAGAACGATATCAGGCGCCGTCTCACTGAAAGGAGAAACACGCTCAGTCCTAGCCCAGAACCTAGTTCTCAGTTTGGCTTAGTCGCAGAGAGGACTGAGTCACTTCCAGCCGATGAAATGCTTGTGGACCAGATTGAAGAATGTCAACTTTCGGATGCCATCATCTCTAGTCACGAAGCTGTTGAAGTTGAATCTTTCGAGCATGACAAGGACCGCGACTGTATGTCTATCTCAACTGCTATTAGCACTGAGACTGCGACCATTCAGCATGCGGAAAAAGTCAACGTTGGCGGTGGCGGTGGTCTTCCTACCCCAGATAGTCTTTCTGAACAAGAATTCGGAATGCACTCAATGCACTCAAGTCTTCAACTTGACTTTGGTAACAAGTTGAGCCTTGGTTCGACTCGCAACAATTCCATGGCACGTCCCAAGGATAACCTCAATATTCCCAGCCATAGTGGTGAAACCGATAGTGGGAGTATCCATAGCGGGACAAGTGTTAAAGTGGGAGATGTAGATGTCAACATGGATGCAAAGAGTGCGCTGGATAGACTATTGGATGACGTTGCTGGGGCAAGTGGCCATGATAATGACTCAATCATGACACAGGAGGTTCAGAAATCGTATGAACAGCGAATAGAAATCACTCAGGTGCCCCAGGTTCACCGAGCAGCGACGGACTCGGACCTGCTGCATACAAATGATGCTTCGAATAGGGTTACTTGTCGTACTTCAACTGAATCGATCCTTCCTCCCGTTCCTCCCAAGGACAACAACATCAGGGCTCGTGAACAACTCGTTCTCGAGAGAAGAAGAGAGCGGAGAGCTGAAAATGGCTTGATCTCGCCACGGAACGGAGGTCAAGGAGCTCAATTGGGTATTGGAAGACTAGCCAGAAAGCGTAGCATGAGTACAGGGGATGCACAGAATTTAGCCAAGCAGCGGTCGTTCAACGTAGGTGGCGATATGGAGAAGCTGGTCGAAGAGGACCTGCTCTCTCAGAGCATCGAGCGCGAGTTGAAGAAGCTGGATGGCGCAAATTCCCAGAGAAAGAGTGTTCGTACTTTCAATACTTTCCTTCTTTTCTGCTGATGGTATAATTGACAGAAATATCATGTTCGGGAACGTGAAGGCACAATCTATGCTTCAGCACCTGATGATAAAGTATCTCATATGCCAGGGACTGGTGACCTTGAGACAGGGAAAGCTTGGAGGTTAGTTCGTCGTCCTTCTGATATGGTATGTATCGTTACTTCCTTGAGCAATCATGAGACAGAGACTGAGCTGTATATGTTAGAATGAATATTCTAAGGAAATTAAAGAGTATCGTTCGCAAGCGAATCCTGCCAAAGCCTATGGTAAAGTCTTCGTGAAAGGTAAAGGCTGGGGGTTTGCGTGAGACTCCAGGTGGCTAATAAGTATGTGAATAGTCCTCAGCATTAAAGGAGTTCACCTTCCCCTTCCTCAAGTCACGACAATGCTTACTTGCACGTTGAACAATGGTATACATTTTGTGACCACACCCGAGTGCGAGTTTGGGCCAAATTGCCGCATTGATCAAGAGTTTGAGCTGTAAGTCAGGATTTCTGGCCTGAAAGATATCCATTAATTCTATGATGCTGTAGTATTGAACACAGTAAACTGGAGTTTACTCTCACACTCAAAGTTCGCCGGCATCCTCATATTATTGCCCAGTTTGAGGCACTTACTCCCGCTCCTACTCTGCCAACTCCACCTCCACCGCCTGTTGTTCAACAATCCTCTTCAAGAGGAATGCGTGCTTTCTTTTCATCGTCACCAAAAAAACCAAAGGAGAAAGTTCGACAACCCCCTCCATTACCTGCACACAGGCTTCCCGAGAATCTCGCGCGTTACCTCAAACCAGATGGCACCCTGGCACGTGCATTCATTCAATTCAAAGAAATTGCCACAAGATGCGATACACGCTTGTTTGAAACGAGTTACCCGCTTATAGGACAACGTGTTGAATTAGATGGCAAGTTTTCCGCTTTACAGGTTGGGGAGATTATTTTGCAGATATTCCGACTTCCGCCACTGCCTGGCGTTCCGTCCGATCAGCTTCCTCAGAGTCTGGAGGAATGTCACCGCGGCCTGCGCCACATTAATTGGCACAAAGTAACTTATTTTGAAGGCATTCTTACACAGAATGGTGGCGACTGTAATGTGAGTGGTTCTCGATATCAGGGTCTAATTCATCCGACTTAATTATTCCAAGACCTGGCGTCGTCGCCTTTTCCGTGTGATTGGTGCCAGTCTAGTGGCTTTCAACGACGTAACCAGAAAGGCTACTGCCACGATAGACCTGAAGAAGGCGGTTGCTGTTCAAGATGACCAGGACTTGCGAAATCCACTCAATTCTCTTGCAAGATCCAGAAGCTATGATGATGATGGTTTACTCAGCGTTGAACGTTCCTTCAGACTCATATTTCCTCGGGAACAGGAGATCGTCTTTTTTGCAGATACTGACGAGGAGAAGTTGAGATGGTAAGTAGACTTGGCATCGACATGCAGAGCTCAGTATAGACCGATCTGTAGGCTTGAAGTTTTCCGCGCCCTCGTTGGTCATATACCTCCTCATCCATTGTGGGCCGAGTTGCTCTGGCAGCGACAGGAGGAAGTTTGTAAACGGACAGAAAGTTCAACGAACCGAAGTACTGGATCCGCAGTGCAGGGTAGCTCCGGAACAGAACAACGGTAGTCTGGTAATCAGGTTTATTTTGCATTTTATCCACATCTTGTCCCATTCTTGTCCCATTCTTGTCCCATCCCTCCATACGAACACTCTTTTGCACGATGTCTGCTCTCTAATTTCCTGCTACCTTATCCTGGTCGCTTTGACGTCTTTAACGAAAACCACTGTATGTTGATAGTGCAGATGTGTATAATTTTCTTCGTCATAGTTTCGGCGCATTTTATCGCTGAAAACTCTGACGTGGCTTTAGAACGTCAATCTTTCGGGTTGACGCATGTGCTGGGCGGCCAGTCAAGGCATTTTCTATATTTTCATAGTTGATCCTATTTTTATGATCAGCAGCACCAGACCAAAACTCATCCCTTGAATGTTTTTTGATGGTCTGAGCTCTTCAGGACGGCAAGCAATTACAAGATGAAGAAAATATGCACTGTTGGTGAATCTATAATCCTGGTTAGTGCTACCTCAAAATGGTTTGGCTCAAGATAAAATAATATCAAATCAGGGAAATGCTCTAGGATATTTGAAAGACTAGACCAAGCTTAACAGCAAAGAGTGTCATATATTGGCTCTTCTGGTGGATCTTATCTTCCTACTTGAGTAGTTCAAAAATAGTTTTCTTAGTGTATTTTTGGTCTAAGGCATGTGGATTAGTAATTGATGCAGGGAAAATTCCCAGGCTCTGGTTGTATATTAGAGGGGAGGCTTCCCTTGATCAAGTGATCCTCCCTCTCGTTTGGCCTCCTTGTTCCCTTGCGTCTCTTACGATTCACGATATCAAACATAGTTGATTTTATTCAACGATCCTTTCCCTGTGTGTTCTGTCACTTTGACAGCTCTGCCAGAGGCCTAGCTAGGCTCCTCAGGCGTTGATTCGAGTGAGTTTGGTGTTGAGATAATCAATGCGGGGTGAACTGACTATGTTGAAAGTGACCCATTCCATATTGTGACTATCGCATCTAGAAAATCGCTGGACTTTCTTGAACACCCTCATCCGTTGCCCCCATCCTGACCCTAGAAAACAGCTGATCGGTCAGATCACTTGAGCCAATGATGTTCTGTAGTTATCACAATGCTTCAATTCTTGTTGCCCATCTTATGTCCATCATGTAGTATATTTCCTTCCCCCGATGAGCCTTCTCGTATCCTGGGCTTCAAAACATAGTGTATTCCTGCTTCGGTCGAACGATAGTGCTCATGTAAATGATAGGCCAACAGCAGACATGTGATATCCCAGATATAGACGCTGATCAGGCAAGTCCAAATATAGCGGCCACAATCTACAGTTATTGACATGGTGGGCCAGGTTCAACGTCACCCAGAGATCGAAATACAAGATACATGCCTGTGTTTAATGAATGCTATAACTACTGTACGAGTGGACTGGGGCAGATGAGAAGCCAGGTATGGTCCAATATGCAAGTTTCAACGTTTGTGATTGTTTATTGTTAATCAGGCACTATTTGATCTCGCATCAATGACAAAATATCAATTCACATTATGTTGCAATCTCAGTAAACGGGGAGCTCGTCTGGGGAAGGAAATATAGGACGGTCATAAAATGAGCAACTAGGGGGGATAAACTCCAACCAGACGTGATGGTCACATATTGAATTTATCACACTAATGATGGGTCACTTTTCACATGGTCAGTTCATCCCGCATTACTTCTCCGGAAACAAGACTCACTCGGAAGGAGCAACAGTGTACTCGGTCACCTTATGGACTTAGAGTTCGCACCGGAACCGTTTCAGGGTTTCTGGCAGAGCCTTCAAATAAGGGATATGTGAGGAAAGGATCGTTGAGTATTTCTGCGACGTGGGGATAAGAGAGAACAAGGAGGCGAGGTGAGACGGGGGATAACTGTATAGAAAGAGCCTCCCTTCAAATAAACACTTTCCAATCTACATGTCTTATCCTTGACTTGACTTGAGATCTTGACTTTCAACCTGATCCTGTGATGGTTTGTAGATAGACCATGGTCCATTTTGTGGTACTGGTGCCAGATTTTTTTCTATGACATCTCTTGAAATGATATTTGTGAGTGTGTGCTTCCTGTCCCTGTCCTTGAATATTGGAATGAACATGCCGGTCATCCGAATAGAGTCTGAAATCTATATGCAAGATATCCCTAGTGTCAACTGACCATACTCCCCGGAACCGAAGACGAGGGAAACACAGAGCCTTGATCGAGGCTCCACTCATGCCCCTCAAACACTGGATCTGCACAAACACAATTTGTCGATTTTCCAAAATGGAAAAATGGCAATAAACACCTCACAGGAGCAAGTGCATCGGGAAAACATCTTGTTTAGATTGACTGGAACAAACGTTCTATTCGAGGTCAAGGCTAACCGAGAGTATCCACGCACGGCAATGATGAATTGGACTGAATATCCGGCTACCTCATTTTGATTGTTTCGAGATTTTACTCTCCGAGTTTCCATTCCAACCATTATTTATTATTGAGATTCCACTCCTCGATCTCAGTTCATTATCTCTTTTTTCAAGAAAAAAAACATCCATTCGCTATCATCCAAGCCATCTTTCGGCCACACATATCTAGCCCTTCCACCCTCTTTGATTCCTTCTCCAAACAGTTGTACGAAAATCTGTAGACGACAGCGGACTAGGGTACATTACACCGCCTCGTAATTGACGATGATGAAAGATGAAATAAATCCCCTTTTTTGGCTTATCTCGTAGCTCATTCATTGTTTCTCAACCAAATCGGCAATCAAAGCGATGCAAAAACTCGACCGAAAATCGTTCGTTCGAAACATCGATCAAAAAGTGACATATTCCAGTGTTAGATAAATAAATGAACAAGCAAAGATAGACAAAGCCAAAATAAAAAGGCACAGGACAAAATGTGCATATATGTATGCATGTATGTACGAGCGTGTGTGAACGTGTGACATATACACCAACAAATCATAAACCGCCGATCATTCACCATATTGACAAAAAAGAAAACAAATGCACCTAAATCAAAAAAGACCTCTGACACACACATACACACAAAAAAAAGAGAAATTAGTTGAAACGATCACCGGGAGCATTAGACATTTCCAATTACCAAAAAAAAAGGGATGGGATAACGAAAAAAAAAGGAGAGAGACAGACAGGCAGGCAGTGTTAACAAACGAGCGTGCACAAAAAAGAAAAAGAAGAAAGAAAATAAAGAGAAGAATAATGTGACAACAGTAAACATTATCTCGACAACATATTTTCAACTGAAAAACAGAAAAATAAAACTCTGAGATGGCTGATATGGAACAGAAAGCAAGGAGGGGAGGAGCACCCAGCGAAGGGAGGGGAGAAGACAATCTCGTACATCCTGAGAGACCCCCTCCACTGTGAATTGACAAGGTGTAAGGCAGGAGGAAAGACGAACAATCCATTCCAAGCTGCCAAACAAAAAATGGGGAGGGGAGGGAAGAAATGAGAACAGCTCAAGCAGACAACTTCATCTGCGCCATCATCTTGACACGTTGCTCTTCAATCTGCTCCTCCTTGTACGCCACAGCCTTCTTCACCCACCCAACCATATCCACACCCTCCAGCCGCTCACTATCCAAAAACTCATGGTCCTACGTAACCTCTGATCAATCCCCACCAAGAAAAAAAGACACAACAACCAGAAAACTCACCAGTAATTGCTGATAAGTAGATCGGTCTTGTGGTCGTTTGAACAAACATCCCGCCACAAAGTCGCTCGCTGTTTCACTATACTTTCCTTCAGGCAGCTCGGGTGGCTCGCCGTGAACGATCGCAGTCAGCTGAGCAAAAACGTTCGAATAGGTTTCAGGTGGATAAGGATATTGGCCCATGCCGATCTCGACCAAGGAAAGACCAAGTGACCAGACATCGGATGCGACAGTATACGTCCCCAGATTATTTTGGGACACGCCTTGAATCCGTTCAGGCTGGTAACATGAGCCACGTTGAGGTTGGAAGGATATAGAGCAAGGCTGGGTGACGTACAGCCATATAGGATTGACATCCGATGTTGGTCTTTGCCAGGGACTTTTCGAGCTGACCGGAAATACCAAAGTCACAGAGTTTGACTTGACCAGCCATATTGACGAGGACATTGGTCGGTTTCACATCTACGACAGATGAGAGCGGGAAAACGGGGTAGAAAAGGACAGCGAACCTCGATGGATGATATTGAGGTTGTCCTTGAGAAACTTGAGGCCTTTGACCATGCTAATGGCGATCCGGCCGAGGACGCCCTCAGGAACGCCAACACCCTGAAGTTTGTCAAGGCTACCAGCGTCCATACACTCCATACAGTAATAGACACAGGACTCGATGAAGAATGCGCCGTAGAATTCGACGATTTCCGGGGCGACGGCTTGGTGAAGAATTTGAAGCTCCATCATGATCCCGTTGAGTTTGGCCTGGTCAAGCTCGAGACGGATTTCCTAAGAGGGGTCCAGAGATGGATGAGATGACAAGGGGAACAAGACGGACCTTCATCGCCATATACACGTTGGTTGGGACATGGAGGACCTTTTTCACGGTTCCATAATTGCCCTTGCCGAGTTCCTCATCGAGCTTGAGCTGATCCATGCTGATGCTGAATTTGGCACCGTTGGAGAAATTGACGCCTTCAGCATGGAGAATAGCCTTGCCGTTAAAGTTGAGAGTGCCGGATGGATCGCTGGAATAGAAGTCAGCGGAGGACAAAGAAGGGGAAAGAGACAGACACGATGCGAGAGAAATTTGCAAAGGGGGAGCCCAGATCGGGGGGTAGTCTCCGCTGTGGCTGAGGGAAGACAGAGGGCTGGGGACCGTCTCTTGTAGAAGGGCGGCCGGCACCCAGACGGGCTCGATTGGTAAAGGGAGGGTTCTGGATCTGAGCAGCACTGTCGTCTTGGTTGGACTCGTGATTGCGGGTGATGTCGCGGAGGTTGAAAGATGGTTTTGGACGACGCATGCCGCCTACGGGAGGGCGACCGCGGCCAGTGGCTGTAGCGGCATAGATGGTAGGGGTAGGAAAGCGAGGCTGAGATGGGCGCTGAGGAACGTTGATGTCGTCGTCAGGAAGGGTTGGGAGCTGGAGAACAAGTGTGAGGGGGAGGAGGTGGTGTGTGGGGAAGAACGCACCGGGTCAGCCATCGTGGTCGTGGTGGGAGGAGACAACCTGCTTCCCAGCCAACATGCACGTCCACTCCAAAAACTTTGACTTCAACATCCCCTGGCCCGGCAACAACGCCACCCTCGCCGTCCTCCGCGACCACCTCGCCGCGCACACCCACCTCCACTCCTTCGCCATCGTCTCCGCCGGTGCAGTCATGAAGGACGACCATGCCACCTGTATGTCTCCTCTTCTCCTCTTCCCTCTCTCTCACCTCCTCCCAGTGACTGCGTACGGCCTCACGCCCCGCTCATCCATCGTCCTCGTCCCCCACGACAGCCCCCTGCCCCGCGACGCGCCTTCGGACGAGCAGCGTGCCACCATCTACATCCAGTCCGAACTCGACTCGGTCCGCAACCTTGTGCCGCAAGTCCAGGCCTTCCTTGCTGCCCTCACCCCGCCCAGCCAGACTCCTCCCAGCGCCCAGGACCATGCCAGACTAGAAGAAAGCCTTCTGCAGTGTCTCCTGCGCCTTGACGCCATACACACAGACACGGCAAGGGCACAGCGCAGAACAGCAGTCAAAGAGGCCCAGCAGCTCCTGGACTCGATTGACGCTGCCTGGGCCGCCGAGTAGACATTCTACAGTATATATTACAATTTGGTGGTACTATACATCCGTGGTCCATTCATCTCTTCGCGTCCAGCCTGCACACCGCGTTCCATCATGATCCCATGAATCTATGTCTGATCAGCCTTGTGAGTCTGTCTACTCAGTCCTGCTCACCTGCATCCTCAGCCCATGCACGCCTGCTCTCAGCGAGATCACCTCCTCACTCAGCCTCAGCGTCTCCTGAGCCAGCGCAATCTCACTCCTCCTCCCAAGCAGATCGATTCCCGCCGCAACCCCCACCACACTCTCTCTCAGTCCTTCCAGCGCACCAACTAAACTCGTCTCTACATCCAACGGTGCCACATGGATCTGTGCAGTTGCCCCATTCAGCCCCATGCCCAAAGGATGGTGCGCCCCAGGAAGACCGCCTGGATATTGTGGCGGCATAAATTCCCCGAATCCAGGCGAGTAATCTTCCGTTCTGCTTCCATCATTCCGTAGCAACGGTGCCCTCAGCCCACTTGTTGCATCGTGACCGGTCTGACCTGAAGAGGTACTCTCCAAAGACGATCGGCCCGTGACCATCATTCTCTCCACTCCACTTCCACTTGCGGACGACGCAGTATCCAATCCAACCCCCAATCTAGTATCACTCTCGGTGCGAGGCCTCCGCCTCTCACTTGCTTCTGATTGTAGCATTCTCGGAGTCCTGGCTCTGTGAAACCACGGTCCAAGAGCATTCTTCACAGCACCCATTTCCTTCTTCATGCTCGCTACTGTTCCTTCCAATGTTCCCACTCGATGTTTAAGTAGTACGTTCTGTTCCATCAAAAGTTCTATTGTCTTCTGTTGTTGGCGTTCCGAGACTGAAGTGTTTGGAGACTAAGATAAAGTAGAATCGTCACGTTGGACAATGTCAAAAAACAACTTACAGGCTCAACTTGTTCTCCAGGGTCTAAAGGACTCGCACCATGTCCCTCTTCCTGGTGTCTCTCTAGATCTTGTCTGACCACCACCACCCTACAACCATCCTCACCGCATTCGACCTCTCCATACTTGCATTCGTCTCTTAAATGCCTGACCAAGCACTGTCTCTGCCCTTTCCAATCGCATTTCGAGATTCCAAAATGTACACATTCGACTTCTAGTTCTTCTACCATCTGTGTGGATGTCACTGTAGAAGATGGGGAAGGATTTTTTTGTGGACGTACGCTCCTGATGATAGGATCCGCGGGGACGAGATCCAGCTCGCATAGGGGTGAACGATCAATGGGACAGAGAGGTGCATGGTGTAATGCTTGGTGGATACATTCAAAGCAGAATGTATGTGTGCAGGTGATTGTCGTCATAGGTTCTGTAAAGGGTGTTCTAATAGAGAGAGAAAGAGTTGGTTTAGTGTAGAGAGCAGAGAATGACTTGCTGGCAGATACAACAAACCTGTGACAATCAATCTTTTTTCCCTGCGATTTTGAGAGAGGCTGAATGGTGCTTACCAGATTGGAGTTTGGGGTGCCGATGTAGGTGTAGAGTGACATTCTTTCAGAGTAAAGGGGAGACTTGTAGATGGGAGAACAATAATGATGTCAATCAATGACACACCTTAATTAGATCAAGGGAATCACCTGACACGGTGTTTTTTTGGATTTCTATTCCGCAACAAGCAAGCTAATACTAAGATGCAGAGGGCCATGTCTGTCACACGTTTACGGGAGTAGGGTGTGGGCAAAGCTAACTAGCAGATAGGGAGGATTACAGTGTGTTCAAAGGTGATGTTAATAAAAAGAGAGAGAAATGTATGTGTTTCTCAAATCGGGCTGTGTGTTGCCGTTGGGTGTTCGCCCCCGAGTTTCTCATTAGAGTGGTCCTCTGATGGTCTACCATTGATGGTGGTCTTATGTCGGGTGGGTGGGCCTATTCCTGACCGTATGCATGTAAGAACTCTGCAAGGGATTGGATCCCTTTGTGGCTGCGAAGGATGTCAGAGGGGTATATAGAGGGTGAGATATCCTCTAGGATGTATTGGTGGTCTTTAAAGAGATGACAACCATATAGGATGCGAGCACAGGCATGCTGGGTCTGCTGTTGGGTCAACATTCATGGCCTGTGTATAAGGCGTCCATATAGTTCCCGTTTGTCCCTAAAGTCCTGGAAGTGAGGTGTTCGTCTAAGTAAGGGGGGGAGCCGATTTGTTTGAGCATAGCGGCCCTGTTGAGGGTGGTTTTTACCTGACACGGTAATTCAGTTTATTCATGCAACACGCAAACAGGGCCCGACATCAGGGAGTGTGTCTACAGAAGGCATGAAGGAAGGCGTGGGCCAAGTTTGCTAGTAGGTAGTTGGGGGTAGCAGTATGTTTAGAAGGGTTGTTATCCCTGACATGATTAAGGACGCATGCACAGAGCGGCTGCCCATAGATCTTTTCTCTTCCGGTGGCCTCGCAAAATCATGAAAGACGTTGCGACCTTATGATGTACAATCGATGATGCAATTTACTCAGGGGCGTGAATGATCTCCGGAAAATCTCCTTATAGCACACACAAAACCATGTCATTGCATTCGTCTATGTTTTAGACAGTTCGTCACACACACACACATACACATGCGTAGGACGTGTTGTGCATTTCAAAAAGTTCAACTCTTCTCTTGGTAGGCAGAGGGTCATGGGTAAAAATCTGATATATTCATATCTTTTTGAAATACCGGTTCCGAAATAGAGTCTCATGCGAACCTGGGGAAGGAGGGGGTATAGAAGTCGATAAAGCTATTCTTAAATACGACATGACCCTCTCTCTCTCACACACACTCCGCATTCACATGGCATGGCGGTAAGTTTTGTCACTAACGTCATTGAGTGATGGCGACACGCTCAGATAATGGCTCTATATTGCCCCGCTCCATGGCTGAATGTGGTCATCGTGTGACTAGCTCCTCCATGGATACACATTTTAAGAGATTATTATTGTGTGAATTTTTTTCCCTGCCAGCCACTCCCTTTTGGAAATCTGTTGCGGAGAAAAATGAGTCCATATTTATGCATCTCACACAGTCAAACAAACCATGGAAGAGAAAAAAAGTATTGGCATGGTATTTGGAAGGGTTCATGTTTGCCGGGTGGAGTATTTCAATCAGCGACGTATGGAGGTTACTAGCGATCCTTAGATCGATGCCGATGTTTATTCGATGAAAACCCTCAGATACTCGAGGAGAATCCCGCTAAATACTGATCCTGAGATGAGTTCGAGAAAAGAGAATCCGGGTAACTTGTAGAATGGAGGGAAGCGCACTTGTTCAGAGCGAAATTCTTGTTAAATGGGTCAATGGAAGTATAGGCACGAGGCGTGATAACAGTCAACGTGGCGGGAGGGCACATGCTGGGGATTATTTTACCACCACCGGAACCTTTCTCTGAGTCATGAGCTAGTCGCTGTCGCTTACCCCAATAGAACTCACTTTTGAGTCGGGTACTCGTCCAAGCTAAGGCCCCTTCGAATTTTGATTGTACACCCTTCTACAAGAGCTATGCCGCGATACCATCCCCCGAGCGAACAGATAGGCACACACGCACACTGTGCGTCGACCCTGAGGCGGTACTGCGTACATTCACAAAATATGAGTCGATTCTCATGCATGTGTCCCTTGATTTTGCCTTTTAGGTGTCGATCTTCTTTTTCGTGATGACTATAGCCTGAGAAATTTAATTCGGTTGACAGATGCGGGGAAATGGAGAGAAAGCAGCAGGTGAGGTTTTGCGGCAATATTTCGACGTTAATTTGACATTGTTGGACCTTCCGTGAGATTGCTCTTGGCATGTTCGAGATTGTACTTGAGTCCTTTTTTTCTATCCTCCGGATCCGGGATGTGGCCGACCGAGTGGGAGACGGCTATAATCGACTACTGCAACTTAGAGTTTAGTGCAACAAAAAAAAAGTGCCCAGGCTGTCAGTTTTTGTGGATAGGGGGCAGAGCCGGCGTATCCTCCATCGTGCGATAGGGGTAATCAGAACCGGGAATACGACTGAAAGCGACCCCTGATGACATGAAGCTCTCTGAGTTCCTACTTCACCAGATAAACTAATATCTGTTTCGCTATAAGTTTGGAAAGCCTAGACAGACCATGGACGCGCTTGAATACATTAGATAAGCTATCTACATCCAGTCGATCCCATATCTAGATAGTGTACTGACTCGACCAATAGTAGAGTTCAGAAAAATTTGCTTGCCACTGGTTTATCGTTATCCTGACTCTGGTACACTATGTCATTCCTTCAGCATGACAGTAAGTCAATCTGAATCAACTCCAAGATCGGACTCACTTAAGTACGACTAGTTTCCGCGTCATTCGATTTCGCAAAGGAAGAGGAAAAAGTCATTCAGTTCTGGAGAGATATTGATGCATTCCAAACCAGCTTGAAGCTTTCGGAGGGCAGGCCAGAGTATTCCTTCTATGACGGGCCACCTTTTGCTACTGGGCTTCCCCACTATGGACATCTGCTCGCTGGAACTATAAAGGTAAGATGATGTAGATGTGGTGCGTACGTGATATACCGACCTGAAAGATCAGGATATCGTTACACGACATGCGCACGTCAGCGGATTTCATGTAGCTCGCCGTTTTGGTTGGGATACGCATGGATTGCCTGTTGAGCACGAAATTGACAAGAAGCTCGGCATTACTGGTAAAGAAGATGTCATGGCCATGGGTATCGATATATACAATGCTGAATGTCGTGCCATTGTCATGCGTTACTCGTCGGAATGGAGGCGTACTGTCGAGAGGATGGGTCGCTGGATTGACTTCGACAATGACTATAAAACTCTGAACACGACGTTTATGGAATCCTGCTGGTGGGCTTTCTCCCAACTGTTCAAGAAGGATCTTGTTTATCGAGGTCAGAGAGTCATGCCTTATTCCACTGGATGTACTACACCATTGTCGAACTTCGAGGCTGGGCAAGATTATCGCGATGTGAATGACCCTGCAGGTACGTAAAAGACCTAACTTATCAGGACTACGACTCAGGCGATCCTAACAGTGACCGTTTCTTTCCCCCTTGTCGATGATCCTACTGTGTCGTTGCTTGCCTGGACAACTACACCATGGACTTTGCCATCTAATCTTGCCCTTTGTGTCCATCCTGATTTTACATACATCAAGATCCATGACCAAGAGCGTAATCAGAGCTTCATCATACAGGAGGGCCTACTCAAAACACTTTATAAAGACCCTAAAAAGGCCAAGTATAAAAAGCTGGGACAGTTCTTGGGAGCAGATATGAAAGGATGGCGATACGTGCCGCTATTCGAATATTTTACGGATCAGGCAAGTAATTGTGCATCCCTCATGATCTCGCCCCTTATATAATAAGCATAGTTTGAAGATAAAGCATTCCGAGTCCTCGTCGATACCTATGTCACAGATACAGATGGTACAGGGATTGTACACCAGGCACCAGCCTTTGGTGAAGATGACCATCGCATTTCCATTGCCAATGGTGTTATTCGGCCAGACGAAATGCCACCTTGTCCTATCAATGACAAGGGACAGTTCACTTCACAAGTTCCTGATTTAGTCGGTTTACACGTCAAGGTAAAGGAACCACTTGGCAGTGAGCAAGCGTGAATGATAGGACAATACACAGGCTGCAGATGGTCCTATCCAAAAAATGCTTAAAGCGAAGGGTCGATTGATTGTTCAGTCCACCATCAAACACAGCTATCCCTTCTGCTGGCGGTGAGATCACATGGTATATCCTCGAGCATTCTGCTCACGTACTCTAGATCCCACACCCCACTCATATACCGTGCTATCCCAGCTTGGTTTATCAAAGTAACACCAATAGTTGATCAGCTAGTGACAAACAATGAAAACACACGTTGGTCAGTCTACTTCCTAGAACGATACCATGTATTCTGACCGAGTGGCAGGGTACCGCAATCTGTCGGAGACAATCGATTCGGAAACTGGTTGGCTAATGCCCGGGACTGGAATGTGTCGCGCAATCGCTACTGGGGAACACCTATTCCATTGTGGGTTAGCGAGGACTTTGAAGAGGTAAAGATGTTATATCTTTTTGTACCCAGGATTTGGACACTGATTTTTTGCTTCTCAGGTGGTTTGCATCGGCTCAGTCGCAGAACTCGAGTGTCTCTCTGGAGTGTCAGGAATCACGGATCTCCACAGAGAAAGCATTGATCACATTACCATTCCATCGCAGGAAGGTAAGGGGCAATTGAAGCGCGTTGAAGAAGTTTTTGATTGTTGGTTTGAATCCGGAAGGTCAGTTGGCTTCGATTCTTTTCCATAGAAGCAATCGAGCTGATGTAGACTCGTAGCATGCCATACGCGCAGCTCCACTATCCCTTCGAGAATAAAGAGCTATTCGAACGCACACATCCTGCAGACTTTGTGTCGGAGGGCATTGATCAAACGCGTGGTTGGTTCTATACTCTACTCGTTTTATCAACGCATTTGTTCGATAGAGCACCATGGAAGAATCTCATTGTCACTGGCCTTGTGCTTGCAGCGTAAGTGAACAAATAAATCGTGACCTAGTCTTAGCCTCACTGAGTCCTTGCAGTGACGGGAAGAAAATGAGCAAGAGTTTGAAGAACTATCCAGACCCCAATGTGATCATTGATAAATATGGCGCGGACGCTACAAGGTGTGTGTCCATGCTTAGTCCATAACAAATTATGAATGAGCTTAGAATGTTCCTCGTAAATTCACCAATTGTCCGCGGTGACAATCTCCGCTTCCGTGAAGAGGGTGTTCGCGAAGTCATTTCCCGTGTCCTTCTCCCTTGGCTCAACTCCTTCCGATTCTTCCTTGGCCATGCTGCCTTGCTGAAAAAGACTAGCAACATTGATTTCAAATACAACCCGAAAGCGCCTCTTCCCAACAATGTAATGGATCGTTGGATTCTCGCTCGTTGTCAATCACTCATCAAACTCGTTCGAGAAGAGATGGCTGCTTACCGCTTGTATACCATCATCCCCCGACTTCTAGACCTCATTGATGAATTAACTAACTGGTATATTCGTTTCAACCGGAAAAGACTGAAAGGAGAGGACGGTGTCGAGGACACGATTGCTGCGCTCAATACTCTGTTTGAGACACTTTTTACTCTTTGTAGGACAATGGTATGCGTTGATCTTAATCACGGGCAAAACCATTGACGAGCTACAATGACAGTCGTCGTATACGCCATTCTTGACGGAGAATCTATATCAGACGTTAAAGAACTATTTACCTGAAGATCTGTCTGCGGGAGACACTCGGTCGATTCATTTCTTGCTCTTTCCGGAAGTCAAGGAAGAATATTTTGATGAAACCATCGAGCGTCAAGTCAAGCGCATGCAGACTGTCATTGAGTTGACAAGAAATCTCCGTGAAAAGAACAATATATCTTTGAAGGTCTGCCAGTAACATACATGGCCTATGTATTGACTGAGGATTTCGTGTAGGTGCCGCTGAAGGAGCTTTTAATTTTCCATCCAGAATCTGAGTACATCGCCGACGTCGAGCCACTGCAAAAGTACATTGAGTCTGAGCTCAATGTTCGAGATATCATCTTTACATCCGACGAAAATTCCTCGGGGGTCCGCTATCGTGCTGTTGCGGATTGGGCCGTCCTCGGAAAGAAATTGCGCAAGGATTTGGGCAAGGTCAAGAATGCGTTGCCTTCTGTTTCCAGCGATGCCGTGAAGGCTTATGCGAGTACCGGAAACATTAGAATTGAAGGGATAAATTTGATTGCTGGCGATTTGACCATCCAACGCTACCTTGAATTGCCTACAGGCATTGAAGGGCAATTTGCCACACATACAGACAACGACGTCGTCATTCGTCTAGACGTCCAGATTCGTTCAAATCTCCAGGGTGAATGGCTTGCCCGTGAGCTGACGAATCGTGTTCAAAAACTTCGCAAGAAGGCTGGGCTTCAGGCGACAGATGATATTGATGTCTATTACCAATTTGAAGAAGGCGCAGGTACAGAACTACTTACTGCCATCAAAGATCATGCGTTTCTCATCCAGAAAACTGTTGGGAGTGTGCCTGTGGCCATCGAGGACAGAAAAGTCGGGGGGACGGAATTGATTTCAGAGGAACAGGAGGTGGCGGATGTTAAGTTTGTATTATTCCTTGTGCGTCCATAAAGAGATGAGAACGAGGAATAAACCGTTCTTTTCTGCTGTCCAAGTTAGAATACAGTATAAATATATCATTCCCACTAGATGAAAGACTGACTGACGAGCCTACGAAATATTTGCCACCTATTTCTTTGAAGAGCCAAAGCCGCCAAATCCCATGAGTCTGGTCATCTCATTATCAGATTCAAGGTCCTTGATGAGCTCAAAGCGGGCCTTCTCTTTCGCTGCCTTCTTTTGGTCTTTCTTGTCCTGCCGTAGGGCTTGTTCCTTAACCCTGATCTCGGCTAAACGTTTGTCAAAGTCGAAGGCCCTGGCATTGGAGGCATCCTTCGTCTTCTCACGAAGCATTGCTATACGAGCGCGAACCTGTTCGACGGTAGATCGCTCGATTTTTGTTGATTGGCCGAGTGCTCGTAAATCTGTCGAAGGCTTTGTCAACGATCACACAAGTAATAAGAGACGTACGTGCTCTAGAATTTATATGGTCTAGATAACCGACGCTGTCCTTGTATGTCCGATTACAGGTCTCACAGAAGAAACCAGGTTGGCCTGGTCCTCTGCCTCCAGGATTTTGAACAACCATAGTTTTTCCAAGATTTTTGTCCAATTCCAGAGGCGCCTCCCGAGCTTGCATGAGCTCCGTTGGCTTAGGGAAATACTTTTTGGTTCCTTTGCGAGGTCGCTTTCCTAGGAAATCATTGTTAGCCAGGCAGTTGCCTATTATTATTGTAGATTTTTTACCTTGCTTCATGCGTTCTTCATTCTCTTGCATACGCTCCCTTTCCTCTGTGTCCTTCTGTTTTGCACGTTCTGCGTATTCATCCTTATCCCATTTCTTGCGAAAGTCCGTGTCCGAGGCCTTGTTGGCATATGCTCCTTCCTTGTCTGTCATGGAAATTTTGAGCAATTGATGCGTGGGAAGGGAGCAGTAAACAAGTAACCCGCAGCTAGGTTGTACAACTTTCCATTCCTTTATGACTCACTGAACTCTCGCAGGTCTACCAAGCGTCTACCAAGCTTTGCATGTCCATGCCAGAACCATCATGTCTACGCTTGAACTAGAAGCAGAAACAAACTTGAACGTCTTTTTCCCTCTTCCGTATCGTGTGCTCCTTCTCTTCGGTCTTGGTATTTTTGCTTGGGCGACCAACCTTCATGGCTTGCATTTGTTGGGTGTAAACGCTGTGGCAGCACTGGAGCTGCACACAGAGGGTCTGTCACCACGGACACCTTCCTTTTCGAGTCGATTGAATGGACATTTTGGATACACCTCTCCATCTGTCGTCTATATCCCCACATACATACTGGCATTCGCTTACGGGGCCTTTTGTCTATCATCTTGGACATTATATCGTATGTGCACTAGGAGCGAAAGGTTATTTGTGGATGCATTTGGATACTTACCTTTCATCACTGCACTTACCATTTTCGCGTTCATCTTTTGCCCAATGGACGTTCTATTCAAACGTGAACGTGATAAGTTTCTATAGTAGGTGTCAGACTCTCTAGTGCATTAATGTCCTGACACAAGCAGTGCGATACACCGCTGCTTATCACCCTCCCACCACTCACCCATTCAGTTTTCCGACATTGTCTTCGCTGATATCGCGACTTCTTTTGCGAAAGTCCTTGGTGATGTTTGGTTATCTATGTTAATTCTGCTTCCGGGGAACACGCTTCTTGCCATTCCAAGCGAAGAAGGCTGGCACAGATGGATTACACCTGCCATAATGAGGTGTGTCCTTGGAATTTCGCAAATAAATGAGTATTCAGCGTTTTTTATTCTCCAGCTTTCCATATTTTGTACGATTGAGACAGTGCGTGATTGAGTATACCCACCCGTCAAATTCCGACAGGCGTCCTCTATACAATGCAATGAAGTACGCAACGGCATTCCCGGTCATATTTCTTTCAGCTGCCATGAGAAGCACACTTGAAACTCACATGGGTGCCAATGCTACCATGTCAGATCCGCGATGGCCTAAAGTGTTCCATCTGTGGTGCGCTGGCTTCGTCTCAAACTATCGCTACAGGTCTGAATCCCTGTAGGTTCCTCAGTGCTGTAATAAATTCGGTATACTCCTTCTGGTGGGATGTGACGAATGATTGGGGCTTGGAATTGCTGAAGATAAAACCTAATTCTACTACTACAGATCGTCGGAATCCACCTCGTCAGCTTATCCTTCCCCGCCTTCAGACACATCTTCACAGCCCTCTTTACTCCCCTGAATCCGTCATCGTAGATGCGACACAGGAAGACCATTGGCCTTCTATGGATATTGATAGAGCAACGAATCCTCACAGACGATCTCATCCATGGGGTTTACGCCCCTGGCTTCTTTACCCGCTGTCTGTCTATCCGCTTCTAGTTTTCTTGAATTTAATCTTGAGGATGACATGGTCAATTAAACTATCCAGTCATCTACATACGGCCACGGAAGGAGGCGTGGGTATATTCTGGTTAGAAGTAGCAGAATTATTCAGACGTTGGTTGTGGGTTTTCCTTCGTGTTGAATGGGAGGTAGTCAAGAAGTTTTGTGAAGGTGACCCAAAAAGACAGTCTGACGATGTTGATTCCATTGAC